>ERZ1699239.12-NODE-12-length-41373-cov-4.446055_pt1 | contig 41373 bp, 40 predicted proteins | sample MGYA00581536_ERZ1699239 | MGnify/ENA primary metagenome ERZ1699239 (study PRJEB42319, sample SAMD00040333) | human oral metagenome | material: saliva | host: Homo sapiens | study: EMG produced TPA metagenomics assembly of PRJDB4115 data set (Metgenomic analysis of...
ATTCGATTTCGTCGTCCCACCTCCGCACAGTTGAGTAGGGCTGTAAAAGCTGATGAAATCAGCGTAGTAGAGCCCACTCAACCACTGCGTCTTGCTCGACAATCCAAAAATAATTGAGAGGCTAGGATTTTTGTCCCAGCCTCTTTTCTTGTTAATGTATAAATCTTTATTCTTCGTTTTTTCGCATGAAATAAAGGAGTGTTTGCAATTCACTAGTGAGATCGACATATTGGACAACAACGTCTTTAGGAACTGTCAGATGGACCGGAGAAAAGCTTAGAATTCCTTTGACACCGGCATCTACTAAAAGACTAGCAACTTCCTGCGCTTTAATACTTGGGACAGTTAAAATTGCTGTTTGAATGCCTTCTTTTTTGAGATTCTCTTTGATCGTAGAAATCCCATAAATGGGGATCCCATCCTTACTTTTGGTATTAATCAGTTCATGATCATCTACATCAAAAGCCATGACAATTTTCATCTTATTGCGTTCATGGAAGCGATAGTTGAGGAGCGCACTTCCCATATTTCCGATCCCCACAATAGCGACATTGGTAATGGCATTGTCATTTAAGAGATCGGCAAAGAAGTTCATCAGTTTTTTTACGTCATAACCAAATCCACGTCTTCCTAATTCACCAAAATATGAGAAATCTCGTCGAACAGTAGCAGAGTCAATCCCAATTGCATCAGCAATTTGCTTGGAATTGGCGCGCTCTATTTTTTCAGAGTTAAAGCGTTTAAAAATGCGGTAGTAGAGCGATAAGCGTTTTGCTGTTGCGCGTGGAATTGGAGTATTTTTATCATGTTTCACAATATCACAACCTTTCCCTCTTATTGTATAGGAAGATTGTGAAAAAATCAACTATCTAGAGTGGTTTTTCAAAAATATTTTTGTCTAAAGAAAAAGCTGATGACGATGGGAGAGTTCCATCAGCATCAGCTTAGTTTTCAGCTTGTTCTACCTTTTTCAAAAAAGCATAGAGTCCATCGACTCGTCCTGTATAGGGGAGCTTTTCCCCCTTGTATTCAATGGATACGATTGAGTAAGAGTCAGGCAGGGTTACACAGCCTGAAAAATCTAGGATGCAGGCTGCAAGGTCGGGATAAGTAGTCGTTCGTTCTACTTGGTAAGCGTCGATATAAGTTAGGGTTACCATATTAGGCCTCTGTTTTGTTGAAAATTTCTCTTTCGACAAGACTATCCATTAAGAAATAGAATTTTTGTTGGATAATGTCATTTTCTGGATTTTTAAAGATATTAACCAGGCGAAGCCCAGACTTGTCTGTAATATTGATCTTAAAACCTGTCAAATCTTTATTGAAAATGATTTTAAGTAGGAAGCCTTCGCCACTATTTGGAACGGCCTCGAGCAAACGATTTAACTCGTAATTTCCAACTTTTGTAACAGCGAATGTATTGTCACGTAAGGTATATTTTTTAACATTTGGGTGTAGACTATAGGTATATTTGCAGTCTTTCAATGAAACACTTGTTTCAAAAGCCATATTGTTCTCCTATGATAAAATTTCTTTAAGTTTTGAGAGGAAGTCTTGAACCTCCTCTACGGTATTGAGTTCTGAAAAACTAATTCGAAGGGATTCTTTTAGGCGTGAGCTATCTTTTCCATAGAGTGCCTCAAGGACATGGCTGGGTTGAACTGTACCAGCGGTACAAGCAGAACCTGTAGAGACAGAAATTCCAGCAAGATCGAGTCGCATCAATAAAACGTCATTTTGGACACCCGGAAAGCCAAGATTCCAAACAAATGGAAGATGATCGTCATTCGCATTTACGTAGTAGTCGTAGTCTGTTAAACCATTAACTAGTTCTTGGCCAAGTTTTTGAACCTGGTTGAAATTTTCTTCTTGATGAAGTGTAGCTTGCTGAAGCGCGGTTGCCATCCCGACAATAGAAATAAGATTTTCCGTGCTGGCTCTCATCTTATTTTCCTGATCCCCACCATGTAAGAGATTATCAAAATCTGGGGTGGCCGCATAAAGGAAGCCGACGCCCTTTGGTCCGTGGAATTTGTGGGCAGAAGCACTGAGAAAATCAATTCCCAACTCTTCGGGATAGACAGGGACCTTTCCAATTGCTTGTACAGCATCAACATGAAAGGCAGCTGGATGATCTTTTAAGAGTTCTCCGATTTCTTTAATCGGTAGAAGATCGCCTGTCTCGTTATTGGCAAACATGGTAGAGACAAGAATGGTATCCGGTCTAAGTGCAGCCTTGATATCACAAGCCTGAATGCGTCCATTTCTTGGTTGGACGATCGTAACTTCAAATCCGAAACGTTCTACAAGATATTCGATGGGTTCTAGAACCGCATGGTGTTCCAAAGCGGTCGTAATGATGTGTTTGCCATCTGCTTGGTGTTTCAAGCAGTAGCCTTTTATAACGGTATTATTACTTTCTGATCCACCTGAAGTGAAGAAAATACGATTTGGAAGAGTATGGAGAGACTGAGCAATCTGCTCGCGAGATTCTCGGAGGAGTTTACTAGCCATCCGTCCATGAGCATGAAGGCTCGATGGATTTCCAAAAGTGGTCTTCATAGTTGCAGACATTTTATCAATGACTTCAGGTAGAAGGGGAGTTGTTGCGGCATTATCAAAATATATCACATTAAGACCTTATTTCTTGTGGTAGGCAAATAGAGGACTAACAGGTTTTCTTTCTTGAATGCGAACAATAGCTTCAGCGATCAGTTCGCTAGCTGTCAGATAGTTAATATTTTTTGGTGTTGGTCCATTTGGAGCAACAGAATCGGTTACTAAGATTTCTTTGATCGGAGCTTGGTCTAATAATTCAACAGCGCCTTTTACAAATAAACCATGGCTTGAAACAGCATAAATTTCAGTAGCACCTTCGCGTTCGACGATTTTCGCAGCTTCTGAGAATGTCTTACCGGTATTGAGGATATCGTCAATCAAGATTGCTTTCTTATCTTTGACATCCCCGATAATATAGCCATAATCACGGTTTGCATCATCTTGTTCGTAATCAATGATGGCAATCGGTGCATCAAGATATTCCGCTAAACTACGAGCCCGTTTGACACCTGAGTTTTTAGGACTGACGACTACAACATCAGGACCAGTTAGACCTTTATTAATGTAGTGTTCTGCAAAGAGTGGAATGGTAAAGAGGTTATCCACGGCAATATCGAAGAAACCTTGGACTTGCACTGCATGGAGATCCAGAGTGACGACACGATCCACCCCAGCTTTGACCAACATATTTGCGACAAGCTTAGCAGTAATTGGTTCGCGAGGAGCAGCAGTCCGGTCTTGGCGAGCATAACCGAAGTAAGGCATGACCACATTGACAGTATTTGCGCTGGCCCGTTGGCAAGCATCCACCATAATTAAGAGTTCCATCAAGTGATTGTTGACAGGGAAACTGGTTGATTGAATGATATAAATATCATATCCACGAACACTTTCCTCAATATTGACTTGGATTTCACCATCTGAGAATTGACGGGATGAAATTTTCCCAAGTGGAACCCCAGCATGATCCGCGATTTTTTGCGCAATCTCTGGATTTGAATTGAGAGAGAAGAGCTTCATATTTTTTTTATCTGACATGTGATTCCAACCTCATTTAGATTTTTGATCTTAGCACTATTTTAGCAAAAATTTGCGATAATTTCAGCTATTTTACAATCTTTCCGCCAATCTGGCGATTTTATTTTTTGCTGCTTTGTAGACGATTCCATGCTCTTTGATGAACTGATGGAAATTTTCTTCCTGTTCAGCAGTTTCGACCTCGATTTCTAATTCATAATCTTCAGTGTCTAGATAGAGACTGTGGTCTAGTGCCACCAAGCCTGCAGCTGTTTCTTTTTCGAAGCGTTCTGTTGTAAGGCTTCCCCAGACAGCGAGATGCTCAACGGGGATTTCTTTAGAGATCAAGAGGTTTTTGATTTCTCCGTCAGGAAACTGTTGGTGTTGAAGGATCGCGTCAGTTTCTTCTGGGCTGAGGTTTTGATTGTACTCGAAATGGCCAACTGCTTCAGGAACCTTGAGAGTCAATTCAGCCTGATCTGTGAAAGTACGCACCCGCAAAGCCATTTTTTCCTTACGCATGAGCTGGTCGGGGGTATCGATATAGTGATTGGTTTGGACAACCAATTCTGTATCAGCAAAAAGTGGAAGGAGGGATTGGTATTCCTCCTTGTCTAGCAAGGTTTTGTATTCAATTTCTAAATGGTTCATTTTGTAGTCCTTTGCTTTTTTTCGAAAGCGATTCATGATATAATAAGAGATGTGTTTATTGTATACAAAAATGGTTCAGATTACAAGGTGGTAGGATGGCAATTGATTGGGAAAACTTCTTAGATCCATATATCCAAGCAGTTGGGGAATTAAAAATCAAACTGCGTGGGATTCGTAAGCAATATCGTAAACAGCAAAAGCATTCTCCAATTGAGTTTGTCACAGGACGGGTCAAACCGATTGAGAGCATCCGTGAAAAGATGATCCGAAGAAATATTTCTGAAGAAAATCTGGCTCAGGATATGCAAGATATTGCTGGTCTTCGCATCATGGTCCAGTTTGTGGATGACGTGGATGAGATCCTAGAGGTTCTGAGACAACGGCAGGATATGCGCGTGGTCCAAGAGCGAGATTACATCCGCCACAAGAAATCAAGTGGCTACCGGAGTTACCACGTTGTGGTCGAGTACCCGGTCGATACCATTGATGGAAATGAAACGATCTTAGCAGAGATTCAAATTCGGACCTTGTCCATGAATTTTTGGGCAACCATTGAACACTCGCTTAATTATAAATATAAAGGAGACTTTCCAGACGAGATCAAAAAACGCTTAGAGACGACAGCAAACCTGGCCTATCTCTTGGATGAAGAGATGGGGGCAATTCGGGATGCGATTCAGGAGGCTCAAGCCCTGTTTGATCCACTTCATCGTAAGTTAAATGATGGCGTTGGAAATAGTGATGACACAGATGAAGACTACAGGTAAAAAAGTATCCATTATTCGCAATCGCAAGCGTCAAAGTGAAGAGGTTTTTCAGCAGTTGCGCTACAAGCTTCGGAAAAATAATTTTATTTTGACGGAGAAGCACCCGGATATTGTGATTTCAATTGGTGGCGATGGGATGTTGCTATCAGCCTTTCACAAGTATGAACACCAGTTGGATCGGGTGCGATTTGTTGGCGTCCATACCGGACACTTAGGATTCTATACGGATTACTTAGACAGTGAAATCGATAAGCTGGTTGAGAACTTAAAATATGATACTGGAGCTAAGGTTTCTTACCCTATTTTGAATGTCAAGATCACTTTCGACAATGGGGAAACCCGTACCATGAGAGCGTTGAACGAAGCAACGATTAAGAGAAGCGACCGGACCATGGTTGCCGATCTCACGATTAATGGAGTGGATTTTGAGCGCTTCAGAGGAGACGGGATTACCGTTTCGACTCCGACAGGAAGCACAGCTTACAACAAATCCTTGGGAGGAGCAGTCCTTCACCCAACTATTGAGGCGCTACAGATCGCTGAGATCGCCAGTCTCAACAACCGCGTTTATCGTACCTTGGGTTCTTCTGTCATTGTCCCTAAAAAGGATAAGATCGAGATTACACCGACGAGACCTGGCTTCCACATTATCTCTGTCGACAATTCAACCTATTCTTATCGCAATATTGCAAAGGTAGAATACCAGATTGACAACCATAAGATTAATTTTGTAGCAAGCTCCAGTCACACCAGCTTCTGGAATCGGGTCAAGGATGCCTTTATCGGAGATGATAGAGAATGAGATTTGAATTCATTGTCGATGAGCATGTCAAGGTCAAGACCTTCCTGAAAAAGCATGAGGTTTCTAAGGGGCTCTTAGCAAAGATTAAGTTTCGTGGTGGCCAGATCCTTGTCAATGGACGTCCGGAGAATGCAATTTATTTGTTGGATATTGGGGATCGCTTGGTCATTGATATTCCAGCAGAAGAAGGTTTTGAAACCCTAAAGCCCATGGATCGGCCTTTGGATATTTTGTTTGAAGATGATCATTTTTTGGTCTTAAACAAACCCTTTGGGATTGCTTCTATTCCAAGTGCGATTCATTCCAATACCTTAGCCAATTTTGTAAAAGGCTATTATGTGAAACAGGGCTACGAGAACCAGCAGGTTCACATTGTCACTCGCTTGGATAAGGATACGAGTGGCGTTATGCTCTTTGCCAAACACGGTTATGCCCATGCTCGCTTGGATAAGCAATTGCAGTCTAAAACGATTCAGAAACGCTATTATGCCTTGGTCAAGGGATCTGGGAAGCTTGATCCTGTCGGAGAGATTATTGCTCCGATTGCGCGTGATGAAGATTCAATTATCACCCGAAAGGTAGCTAAAGGTGGCAAGTATGCTCATACAAGCTACCAGGTTGTTCAATCTTTTGGTGATATTCACCTAGTGGATATTCAGTTACACACAGGTCGAACCCATCAGATCCGCGTTCATTTTTCCCATATTGGCTTTCCGCTTTTGGGAGATGATCTCTATGGCGGCAGTTTAGAAGACGGCATTGAGCGCCAAGCCCTTCATTGTCATCGTCTATCCTATTATCATCCATTTCTAGAGGAAGAATTGGTCATAGAAAGTCCACTGCCTCCAGATTTCCAAGCTGTATTAACACAGCTTCAAACAAGTTATTAATTATTAAAAGGAGTAAAACTCATGGAAGTTTTCGAAAATCTCAAAGCCAACCTCGTTGGTAAGAATGCACGTATTGTATTACCAGAAGGTGAAGAACCTCGTATCCTCCAAGCGACAAAACGCATTGTGAACGAGACAGAAGTAACCCCTGTCTTGCTTGGTAATCCGGATAAAATTCGGATTTATCTTGAAATCGAAGGGGTTTTGGATGGATATGAAGTTATCGATCCTCATTCTTATCCAGGTTTTGAAGAAATGGTAGCTTCCTTAGTAGAACGTCGTAAGGGCAAAATGACAGAAGAAGAAGCGCGTCAAGTCTTGAAAGACGACGTTAACTATTTTGGTGTCATGTTGGTGCATATGGGAATTGTTGATGGGATGGTATCTGGTGCGATTCACTCAACAGCTGCCACTGTTCGTCCGGCTCTTCAAATTATCAAAACTCGTCCAAATGTAAAACGGACTTCAGGAGCTTTCCTTATGGTTCGTGGATCTGAACGTTACTTGTTCGGGGACTGTGCCATCAACATCAATCCAGATGCTGAAGGCTTAGCTGAAATCGCCATCAACTCTGCTATCACAGCTAAGATGTTTGGCATTGATCCAAAAATTGCCATGTTGAGCTATTCAACCAAAGGCTCTGGTTTTGGGGAAAGTGTTGATAAGGTTGTTGAAGCGACTAAGCTTGCTCATGAACTTCGTCCAGACCTTGAAATTGATGGGGAATTGCAATTTGACGCAGCCTTTGTCCCAGCAACTGCAGCTTTGAAAGCTCCAGGAAGCAAGGTGGCAGGACAAGCTAATGTCTTTATCTTCCCTGGTATTGAGGCAGGTAACATTGGATACAAGATGGCAGAACGTCTTGGTGGCTTTGCGGCGGTAGGTCCTGTCTTGCAAGGGTTGAACAAACCAGTCAACGACCTCTCTCGTGGATGTAATGCAGATGACGTGTACAAATTAACCTTGATTACAGCGGCACAAGCAGTAGAACAATAAGAATGATTGAAAGGCTCAGGATGATCTTGAGCCTTTTTCTTTATAAAATCAGAATTTCTAAACTATAACTCATTCTATGGTATACTAGGAATATGTTAGATTTAAAAGATTACGGGATTATCATGTGGGAGGAGGAAAAAATTGCTTCCTTCCGAGAAAAGTTATTAGCCTGGTATGATGCCCATAAACGGGATCTCCCCTGGAGACGGACGCAAGATCCTTATAAAATATGGATCTCAGAAATTATGCTCCAGCAGACACGTGTCGATACGGTTATTCCCTATTATGAGCGCTTTCTGGACTGGTTTCCAACTGTCGCTGATTTGGCTCAAGCTCCTGAAAAAAGGCTCTTAAAAGCATGGGAAGGCTTGGGCTATTACTCACGAGTCCGCAACATGCAGAAAGCTGCCCAGCAGATTATGGGGAACCACGGAGGAGTGTTTCCATCAAGTTATGAGGCTATCTCAAAACTTAAGGGAATTGGGCCTTATACTGCTGGTGCCATTGCGAGTATTGCTTTTGGCCTACCGGAGCCTGCTGTGGATGGTAATGTCATGAGAGTACTGGCTCGCTTGTTTGAAGTGGACTACGATATCGGAGTCCCGACCAATCGCAAGATTTTCCAAGCCATGATGGAGATCTTGATTGATCCAGATCGTCCTGGTGATTTCAATCAGGCTTTGATGGATTTGGGATCAGATATTGAATCCCCAGTCAACCCGCGGCCGGAAGAGAGTCCTGTCAAGGAGTTTAGCGCAGCCTATCAACATGGGACCATGGATCGTTATCCCATTAAGGCTCCTAAGAAGAAACCGGTACCTGTCCATCTAACAGCCTTTATTATCAAGGATAGCCAAGGGCGCTATTTGCTGGAGAAAAATGAGCGAGAAGGGCTTTTGTCAGGTTTTTGGCATTTCCCTTTGATCGAAGTGGATAGCCTATCTGAGAACCTAGGCCAATTGTCACTACTGGATGGGCAGGGTCATTTAGTAGACAACCCAGAAATTCTCTCCTTTGAGCAGGACTATGATTTGGTCATTGATTGGCAGGATAGGTCTTATCCTATCGTTCAGCATGTTTTTTCGCATCGCAAGTGGCAGGTTCAACTTCGATACGGCTTGGTAAAAGAAGGAGAGCAAGAATCAAGTGAATCGACTGTTTGGTTAAGACCTGAGGAATTTTCAGATTATCCTTTTGCCAAACCCCAGCAAAAGATCTGGGAAGCATTTAATAAATGAACGTTTATTTTAATTTAATATAGAGCATAAGTTTATGAAGATAGAATAGGATTATGTAAGTTATATGGATTATATACCAGATTATTCAGATAAAAATTTTATTGGATCTCGTAGTATATTTGCTAGTATTCTCTATTTTATATTAGCTTGTTTTAATTATATTATGGCTGGCGTATATTATTATATTATTTACAAATTATATTCTAATCATGTGAAAATCAGCTTTATCTTAATTTATTTATTTATTTTTTACAATTTATTTTGGTTAACACGTGAGTTAAATTTTAAAATACTTCACTGGCTTGGTTACCACGCCTCGCCAAAATATTATGGAAGTTTTAAAAGCAGGTTTCCTTTATTCAATAAAATAACGAAAACATATAAAATGCATTACAGAAGAAGATCAAAGAAACACCAATTTCTATTCTTATGCAGTTATTTGCTTTATTTAAATTTTGTGCCTATATGTTTCTTTCTTTATTTTTATTTTATAAGGTACTATACAGTTATGAACTATACAACTGACTTTAAAAATGTAAATAAAATATATCTTACTATCTTCTTAATCTTGATATTTGCTACCATATTCATAAATGAATTACTATTTGAAAAGTACAGAAAATGGTTTACAAAACGCTTTAATCTTGATGATAGGCTAGAGGAGCATGAATTTCCAATATTTTTCTTAAAAGAAAAGAAGATTTATTAAAATAGTTCGATTAAAAGATTTTGACAATTTTTATTGAGAACGAAAAATAGCTAGAGAATCATCTCTAGCTATTTTTTCTTATAAATGAGCAAAGGCTTTGATTTCTTCTTCAGACATGGAAGAGTCGCAACGAACATTGACTTCGCCGGATTCAACATGTAAAAATCCAGGGACAGTTGGAATACCGTAAGTTGAGCGGAAGGCTTGTAATGCGTCTAGCTGACTTGGTTCTTCACTATTGATGAAGTAGATATGAGCTTTTGTTTCAGCTACGACAGTTGCTAACTTACTAGCAAACTTCCGGCAGTAAGGACAAGTCTTGCGTCCGATAAAGAAGGTTGCTGTTTCTTTTTGATCGATCGCTTCTTGCGCACGCGCTACAGTTGTAACTTCAAGATCTTTAATATCTTCTAAAAATTGTTCCATGAGATTACCTCGCTTTCTTCTAAATCTAGTATGCCATATTTTCTAAAAAATCGCTGGTATTTGCTACGAAAGAAAGAGAAAAGCTCCATTGAGGAGCTTTTCATGTTTTAGCCTACAAAAGCATTGATTTCTGCTTCGATATTCGCAATTTTTTCTTTAGCATCTGCTTCAGATTCACCAACTGTAGCGATGTAGAATTTGATTTTTGGTTCTGTACCTGAAGGACGAACGGCAAACCATGAATCATCAGCCAAGATGTATTTAAGCACGTTACTTGGAGGAGTTGTCAATTTTTCAACGCCGTCAGCAGTAGTAGCTGTTTGTTCCAAGAAGTCTTCTGTCTTAGCAATGTCTGTGTTGTTGAATTGTTTAGGAGCATTGCCACGGAATTTATCCATGATTTTCTTGATTTCAGCAGCTCCGTCAACACCTGAAAGGGTAACAGAGATGGTTTTTTCTGCGAAGTAGCCGTATTGTTTGTAGATTTCTTCGATACCATCTGCCAAAGTCATACCACGTGAGCGGTAGTAAGCTGCGATTTCAGCAACGATAAGAACAGCTTGGATAGCGTCTTTGTCACGTACGAATGGTTTGATGAGGTAACCGAAGCTTTCTTCGAAACCAAGCATGTAAGTGTGGTTGTGTTGTGTTTCAAATTCATGAATTTTTTCACCAATAAATTTGAAACCAGTCAAGACGTTAAACATCGTTGCGCCGTAGCTTTCTGCAATCTTAGTCACCAACTCAGTTGATACGATTGATTTACAGAGGGCAGCATTGGCAGGAAGTGTACCAGCTGTTTTGTGAGCTTCAAGAATGTATTTAGCAATGATAGCTCCGATTTGGTTACCAGAAAGGTTGAGGTAAGAACCATCTGGTTGGCGGATTTCAACACCAAGGCGGTCAGCATCTGGGTCAGTTGCAACCAATACATCAGCGTCTACTTTGCGACCAAGTTCTTCAGCAAGAGCAAAGGCAGCTTGGTTTTCAGGGTTTGGAGATTTAACAGTTGAGAAGTCAGCATCTGGAACAGCTTGAGCTTCAACAACTTGAACAGCTTCAAATCCAGCTTGCGCAAGAGCACGACGTGCCAACATTTCACCAGTACCATGAAGTGGAGTGTAGACAATCTTCATGTCGCGACCGTATTCATTGATCAAGTCTTGGTTGATGTTAACGCCTTTCACTTCTTTCAAATATTCAGCGTCGACGTTTTCACCGATAACTTCAATCAAGCCGTTAGCTTTGCTTTCTTCAAGGTCAGCCAATTGCACAGTGAAAGGATTTTCGATAGCACGGATGTAATCTGTCAATGCATCAGCATCTGCAGGTGGCATTTGTCCACCGTCTTCACCGTAAACCTTGTATCCGTTAAATGGAGCAGGGTTGTGGCTAGCTGTTACCATGATCCCAGCAAATGTGTGGAGATGACGAACAGCAAATGACAATTCAGGTGTTGGACGAAGGCTTTCAAATACATAAGATTTGATACCATGAGCAGCCAAAACTTGAGCAGATTCAAAAGCAAACTCAGGAGAGAAGTGACGGCTGTCATAAGCAATGGCAACTCCACGTTTTTTAGCTTCTTCCCCTTTTGAGTCAATCAATTGGGCCAAACCTTCAGTTGCTTGGCGAACAACATAGATATTAATACGGTTGGTACCAGCACCGATTAATCCACGCATACCAGCTGTACCGAATTCAAGGTTTGTGTAGAAGGCATCTTCTTTTGTTTTTTCATCCATTGCGACCAACTCATCACGAAGGTAAGCTGGTAATTCAGCAAAGTCGAGCCATTTTTGGTAGTTTTCTTGATAGGTCATGCAAGCGTCTCCTTTTTGCGTTATATTTAATCGCTTTCATTATAGCAGATTTTTTCAGAAAATTCTAGCTATAATTGTAAATCTTTTCAAAAATAATAAGCATTTAACCATTAAAAAAGCCAAGACGAATCTGTCTTGACTTGGAAGATTATTTTAATTTTTCAAGAGATGGAACAACTGCGCTGGTAATGAGGACTGTCGCAACGACTTCGATAAGAGAGTTAGTAGACACAATCAAGCCAAGGAAATGTTGAATTCCCCCTCCAAAGCCGTTCCCAAAGAAGAAGTAAATCCCGCTTAAAACAAATACAGTATTGGTCATAGAACCGATCATCCCAGCTACCATAAGTCCTGTACGATTGTGGATCCAGCGATAGACGAAGTAAGGGGTTACCCCGATGAGAATCCGAGGGACTATGGCAATGATAAGGGAGTAGAGATTTCCGTGAGGGACAAAGGGACTAAAGAGATAGCTTGCTGGGGTTAAAACCAGGGTATTCATAGTGAGGCTAAAGAGTCCCATCAGCAGTCCTAGAATAGCACCTGTACGAGGTCCATAAATGATAGATGCGATCACGACAGGGATATGAACCAAGGTTGGTTGAATGCCTGATGGAACAAATTGCAGAATGAAGGACGTCACAAAGTGAATAGTGATCATAACCGCAAAAAAGATGGCAATTCGTGAAATAGAAGATGATTTTCTCATAAACAATGCTCCTTAACAGTTTCTACAATAGTTTCTACAGACGCTAGAGCTCCAGAACCTTTGTCCCCACAAGCCAGTAGAGCTTCACGAGGTTGGATAATCTGGTAACCATAGTCTTGTAAGAGTTTTAGATTTCGTTGGGTAGCTGGGTGTTCCAGCATTTTTGTATTCATAGCAGGGGCCAGTAATTTTTTAGTCCTTTGAGGCAAGGCTAGAGCTGTGCTTGTGACCATATTATCTGCAAGTCCCATGGCCAATTTAGCAATGGTGTTGGCACTGGCCGGCGCGACAAGAAAGAGGTCAGTTTCTTTCCCAATGTCGATGTGCTCGATCCGCTGTGGATCGTCTTCCACCATAACCTCTAGGCCTACTTGATGTTTTGAAAGAATTTGCAAGGTTAAAGGGGTGATAAATTTTCTGGCTGCAGGAGTCATGAGGACTTTCACTTCAAACCCCAATTTGGTTAGTTGGCTGGTAATATCAGCTGCTTTATAGGCGGAAATACTACCGGTAACAGCTAAAGTAATTTGTGTCATATGTAACCTTTTATTGTAAATGCTTTAGGATAGCCTCTGCGATTTCTGTTTTCGTAGAAGCTTCTAGGACGTGATTATCTGTCACTAGATAGGCTTGATGCTGACCATTCTGAATCTTGGTCAGATCATTAGCAACGATCATGCTGGCATGATTTTTAACGAGACTTTCACGCGCTACCTGGATCAACTCTTCAGAAGAAACGTCGACTAAAAGCTTAAAGCCGATCAGTTGAATCGCAGAATTCCATTCTTTGACGAGCGATATAATCTTCGGATTTTTCTTTAGAAAGAGTACTTGGTATTCTTCTTTCGAAGAGATTTTCGCTTCCTGATTTTCGCGATGGATAAAGCTATGTAGGTCCTGAGCTTTATCAACTTCCTCAAGGCCTGTCATGTAAACAGGTGTATAGTCTGAGACAGCCATAGCGTGAATCAAGGTCTGATGATGAAGGACTTCCTTCTGCATTTGTGTGAGTAGTTCCTCGACATTCTCGATCAATAGAAGTCGAAGGTGTGAATGAGGATCGGGTTTAAGCGCGGTAGGCGTTGTGATCAAGGTCACCTGATGTCCCTTTGCAAGAGCTGTTTCTGTAAGGATTTTCCCTAGGCTCCCAGTGGAATGATTGGTGATTGAACGAACGCTATCAATGGCTTCACTCGTCCCGCCTGATGTAATTAAAATATGCATATGCTTATTTTACACAAAAAAGATACGTAAGTAAAGTTCTGAAGCTATTAGGATTAGCTATGTGTAGCCATAATATTTAGATAAAAAACGAACGTTCGATTCAAAAGGTGGAAAAACCATGTTATTTTCGCGAATTTTAGGTATAATAGTTCTATCAAATATAAAGGAGCCCCTTATGAAAACAGATATCGAAATTGCTCAAAGCATTGAGCTCCAACCAATTGTGGACGTTGTTAAGAAAATTGGTTTGGAGGACGATGATCTTGAATTGTATGGAAAATACAAGGCGAAATTGAGCTTTGATAAGATTCGTGATGTTGAGAAAAATCCAGTAGGAAAACTCATTTTAGTCACTGCGATCAACCCAACTCCTGCTGGAGAAGGGAAATCAACCATTACAATTGGACTGGCAGATGCTTTGAATAAAATCGGTAAAAAAACCATGATTGCCATTCGCGAACCTTCTTTAGGACCTGTTATGGGGATTAAAGGTGGTGCTGCTGGAGGTGGTTATGCTCAAGTGTTACCGATGGAAGACATCAACCTTCATTTCACAGGGGATATGCATGCCATCACAACGGCAAATAATGCTCTTTCTGCTTTGATTGACAATCATTTGCATCAAGGAAATGAACTCGGTATTGACCAACGTCGCATTATTTGGAAACGGGTAGTGGATTTGAATGACCGAGCTTTGCGCCATGTTTCTGTCGGTCTTGGCGGTCCTTTGAATGGGATTCCGCGTGAAGACGGTTTTGATATTACAGTTGCTTCTGAGATTATGGCCATCCTTTGCTTGGCGACAGATATTGAAGATTTGAAAGGCCGTTTGGCTAATATTGTGATCGGTTACCGCTATGATCGCATTCCAGTTTATGTCCGCGATTTAGAAGTGGAAGGGGCTCTTGCCTTGATCCTTAAAGATGCGATTAAGCCAAACTTGGTTCAAACCATCTATGGTACACCTGCCTTTGTTCACGGTGGTCCATTTGCCAATATCGCCCATGGATGTAACTCTGTGTTAGCAACGACGACAGCTCTTCATTTAGCCGACTATACGATTACAGAAGCTGGTTTTGGGGCTGACCTTGGCGCTGAAAAATTCCTTGATATTAAAACTCCAAACTTGCCTACATCACCAGATGCGGTTGTGATTGTAGCGACTCTCCGTGCTCTTAAGATGAACGGTGGAGTGATCAAGGATGCTTTGACTGAAGAGAATGTAGAAGCTGTTCGTGCTGGTTTTGCCAACTTGAAACGTCACGTTGAAAATATCCGTAAGTTTGGCATTCCTGCAGTGGTTGCCATCAATGAATTTATCACTGATACAGAAGCAGAAATTGCTGCTTTGAAAGAATTGTGTGCTGAAATTGATGTGCCAGTTGAACTTGCAAGTGTATGGGCGAATGGTGCGGACGGTGGAGTTGACCTTGCTGAAACCTTGGTTAAAACCATCGAAACAAGTCCAGCTAACTACACACGCTTGTATGATAATAACCTTTCTGTTGAAGAAAAAATTGAAAAGATTGTTACAGAAATTTATCGCGGTACTAAGGTGAATTTTGAGAAGAAAGCCAAGACACAAATTGCCCAAATCGTGAAAAATGGATGGGATAAGTTGCCAATCTGTATGGCCAAAACACAATATAGCTTCTCTGATAATCCAAATGCCTTGGGAGCTCCTGAAAACTTTGAAATCACTATCCGTGAAGTGGTTCCAAAATTGGGAGCAGGCTTTATTGTCGCTTTGACTGGGGATGTCATGACCATGCCTGGTTTACCAAAACGTCCAGCTGCTTTGAATATGGATGTGGCTGATGATGGAACAGCCATCGGTTTGTTCTAATAGACGCCTGATGACAAAAAATAACTTCTGTTCAAATGAGCAGAAGTTATTTTGTTATGTACTAGACGAGTTTTATAATGAGAGGAGCTTATAGCTGGCTTTGTGATAGGTAAACCAAAGTTGAAGGGTCATTGGAACCCAAATGAGAGGCTCACAAAGAATGACTCCTATATAGCCTGTATGAGGGATAATGAAAAATACAAAGAGAATTTTTCCTGTTAACTCGATAAAGCTAGAAATCAAAGGGGTCAATTTTCGGCCGATACCTTGGAGGGAATTCCCTAAAATCAAGAGGCATCCTAAGACCGGATAGAAGCAGGAGCTGATTTGCAGATAGAGACTGGCATTTGCGATCAAGTTGGGATTGGTTGATCCAGATATGAGGCTTGTCAAGAAGGGGCTTGTAAAGAAGAGGAGGATGGCAACAATGATCGACCAAACGAAGGAGAGGAGACAAGCTTGTTTAACGCCTTTTTGAATGCGTCGGAATTGTTTGGCACCAAAGTTTTGCGAGGTAAAGGTCGTCATACTAGTGGAAATAGCAGCCATTGGCAGAAGGGCAAAGGACATGATCCGACGCGCTGAGATTTGAGCACTAATGATGGTCATTCCAAGCTTATTGATAGCTGATTGTAAGATGACTGTTCCGATAGAGACAATAGAAGACATGAGCCCCATGGTAAATCCCTGACTGATTAAGTCCTGATAGAGCCTTTGATCCCAAACAAAATCGTTGCGATTTGGCAGGAGGAAAGGTACTTTTTTTCGAATATAAATGAAACAAAGAAGTGCAGAAAAACTTTGCGCAATAATGGTCGCAATCCCAGCGGATTGGACTCCGAGATGGAGTTGGGTAATAAAATAAAGATCAAGAAGAATATTGAGAACGGCAGCGATAATCAAGAAGTAGAGTGCCGCTAAGCTATCGCCAACAGCTCGAAGAAGTCCGGCACAAAGATTATAGGCAAAGGTCACAGCTACACCATTGACAATAGTGGAGATATAGAGATAGGACTGAGCTATAATAGCTGGTGGGGTCCCTAAAAACTGGAGAAGGGGATAAAGACCCACAACACCAATAGATATCACGAAGAGACTGAGGATGCCGCCAATAACAGCAGTTGCCGCGACAGATTTTCGTAATTGGTCATCGTTTTTAGCTCCATAATTTCTCGCGATAATGATGCCCATCCCATTTCCAACACCGACGGCAAATCCAACAATCAAATCAAAAATAGCGGAGGTCGCCCCAACGGCGGCCAATGATTTTTGACCTAAAAATCGTCCTACAATCATGACATCCGAGGTATTGTAGAGTTGTTGGAAGATATTGGATAAAAGGATAGGAAAGGCAAAACTTAAAAGAGTGGGTAAAATAGGACCATCTATGAGGTTCACACGTTGAATTCTTTTCATAGTGCCATTATACCAACTTCAGTAACCAGCGACAAGCATCGGTAGTTGAATCCCCTTACATTTTTTGATATAATCGTGTCAGAAAAGGAGGCCTTATGAGCTTAACGAGCCAATTAATCACGGAAACGTTCCCAGATCTGGATAAGGTCGAAAGGCTGAATATCGAAGCATTTCCAGAAGAAGAGCGTGTTCCTTTGTCAGAATTTTTACGCTATACGGACAATGACGATGCCAATTTCTTTGCTTTTTATAATGAGGAAGAATTTGTCGGATTCGCTTTTTCAATCTATAATCAGAAAGCTTTTTATGTCAGTTTCTTTGCCATTATGCCACATTTAAGAAGCCACGGATATGGTCAAGAAATCATTGAAAAATTGGTGGAATTTTACCAAAGGACCATGATTCTTGAAGTGGAACGTTTAGATGAAGAATGCGACAATATAGAGCAACGTCAGTCTCGGATGGACTTCTATAAGCGAAATGGATTTAAAACTGCTAATGCCTTTTTAGAATACGACGGACTTAGCTTTGAAATTCTCTATCGAGGCGATCAATTTGATGAAGAGGCTTATCGGGACATCTTCCATAAACTGCAAGCAGAGAATTACTTTGATTTCCGTATTGAATACCGACGCTTTAGTGATCATTAGACATGATATAAAAAAGTTCTCAGCTAATTTACTGAGAACTTTTTTTGGTTAGTAAATAAAGAAATAGTACACGATACTCATGATTTGTGAAAAGAACCAAGGCAGAAATAGAAAAGCTAAGAAAGCAGCATGCCATTTCCAATAGAGAGAAACTAGCCCAACCGTTTCTCGGATCCAAGCCGATGGGAGATAATAAAAAGCTGTTTTTGAACCGACACTGCGTCCAGGGATTTTTAATCGTCTCATAAAGACACCAGCCCGAAGAGCGTGAAAGGAATTGGTCACCACCAGGACACTCTTTCCTAGTCCCTGATCTTCAAGAATAGCCTTGCTAAAGGTCAGATTCTCAAAAGTCGTTCGAGAACGATTCTCAATCAAAATGTCTTCCTGTGGTACACCCTGTTCCATCAGGTAGTTTGCCATAGCTTCCGCCTCTGAGATTAATTCATCAGCACCTTGTCCACCAGAAACAATTAGTTTTGGTCGTCCCTCAAACTGCTCATAGATAGTCTTTGCTTTAGTTAGACGCTGGGCCAAAAGTGGTGGTACTTTATCCCCAATTAGACCAGAGCCAAGGACGATGATAGCATCGGGCTCTTTACGAATGGGCAAGTAATTGCAAAAAGTCCCATATAAAACATGAGAAAGATAAAGAAAAGTCGAGTAAAAGAGGGCAAAGTCTATTGGATAAATCAAGAGATCTTTCCCTGGGAAATGAGGAAGGAAATGAAGCGCCAAGGCGCCGATAATAAAGATCCCATATAGGAGCGAGAGGAGATTAGCCAACCTTTTGCCTTCAAAAGATATCATTTGATGGCCGTTAAAAAGAAGAAAAACAGTTGAGAAAATAATACTGAGTAAAACAAGGATAGCAAGTACTGAAAAGATAATGATGGCAACCTTTTGGTTAAACCAAAGCTCCGTACGAACAACTAGTAGAAGGGCGGAAATTAGGAGGAAAAGGCCGAAACTTATTGAAAAGAGGTAAGCATTGATCAGTCTTCTGCGGTCGTTCAAAAAGAAAAATAAAAAAATGGTAGCTGGAATCAACCAGAATATATTTAGAAACATGATGACTCCTAGATGTAGTAGTAGTTATATTGTAGCACAATTGACTAAAATGTGCTTATGAATTCCACAATCGTTCAATGTTGTTAAAAGCCTTAGCTGCCAATTGAGAAAATCAATAGATTCAGAAAAAATGAATTGCCGTGGTGACAGAAAGCTGTTATACTAGAAAAGATTCAACATAAAAAGGAGAACATATGTTACGAAAAGGTTCCTTAACAGGTTTGCTGTTATTTGGTATTTTCTTCGGTGCAGGGAATTTGATCTTTCCACCTGCGCTAGGTGCCCAGTCGGGTAGCCATTTTTGGCCAGCTATTGCTGGATTTGTCTTATCAGGAGTAGGAATTGCGATTATTACCTTGATCATTGGGACGCTCAATCCTAAAGGCTATATTCATGAGATTTCACGTAAAATCGCCCCTTGGTTTGCTATCGTTTATCTGGTAGCTTTGTATTTGTCTATTGGTCCTTTCTTTGCCATTCCAAGAACGGCTACTGTTTCCTATGAAGTTGGGATTGCCCCCTTGTTAGGACAATCTGGTAGTAGACTCTTCATTTTCACCTTGGTTTATTTCTGTTTAGCTTATTTGATTGCCCTCTATCCATCTAAGATCCTGGATAGTATTGGTCGGATTTTAACACCTGTCTTTGCTATCTTGATCGTTGTACTGGTTGTCCTAGGTGCTCTCAAGTACAGTGGACACGCGCCACAAGTGGCAACAGCAGCCTACCAAGCATCTGCCTTTGGTCAAGGTTTCCTTGAAGGCTATAATACCTTGGATGCCCTTGCTTCAGTGGCCTTTAGTGTGATTGCGGTAACCACCCTCAATCAACTTGGTTTTACCAGCAAGAAAGAGTACATTAAAACCATCTGGATCGTTGGGATCGTCGTAGCCATTGGCTTTAGTATTTTATACATTGGCTTGGGTTACCTTGGAAATCATTTCCCAATTCCAGCAAAAGTGATGGCATCTGATGCCAATAAAGGTGTCTATGTCCTTTCAGAAGCGACCAAGGCTATCTTCGGTCCAGCTGCTCAAATCTTCCTCGCAGGTATGGTGACGGTGACTTGTTTCACAACAACAGCCGGTTTGATCGTGTCAACTGGGGAATTCTTCCATAACACCTTCCCTAAAATCTCTTACAAGGTCTATGCAACTCTTTTTACCTTGATTGGATTCTCCATTGCCAATCTTGGTTTGAGTGCCATTATTGCCTATTCATTGCCTGTCTTGATGATCCTCTATCCAATCACGATTACTATTGTGTTGATTGTGATTGTAAATAAATTTACTCAACTATCAAAACCAGGGATGCAATTGACTATTTTCTTAGTTAGCTTGGTTGCGTTTGGAGACGTTCTGGCAAGTACCTTTAAACTTGCAGGTCTAGCAAACATCATTAAGCACTTGCCGTTTGCTGCCCAATCCCTCCCATGGTTACTACCAGCAGTCGTTGGTATTGTCCTTGCTCTGTTCTTGCCCAATAAACAAAGTGCAGAAGAAGAATAAGATTTACTAGAAACTCTAAAGTTCCCCGCTTTAGAGTTTTTTTATTTTGAAACTAGTACCTAAATAGTTTCTTTAAATACAAACCGTAGCAAAAATTTTTAATTTAAGGAATGGCATGTTATACTATTTCTAACATATCAATATACGGAGCATTTTATGAATCAAATCGTTTTCTCCTTCACTGTCTTTCTGGCAGGGATTCTCTCCTTTTTCTCTCCCTGTGTCTTTCCTTTGCTCCCGGTCTACATTGGCGTTTTGCTAGGAAGTGATCAGGAAAAATCCGTTCAGATTTTTGGGAAAAAGATACGCTGGCATGGCATCGTTAAGACCTTGTGTTTTATCGCAGGTATTTCTGTTATTTTCCTTATCATAGGTTTCGGAGCTGGCTTATTGGGGCAGGTTATGTATACCAACTGGTTCCGCTACGTTATGGGAGCGCTGATCATTATCCTTGGTCTTCATCAGATGGAAGTCTTTCATTTTCATTTCCTTGAGAAGCAAAAATCAGTAGATTTTGGAGCCAACAAACAGAAGAATGAGTTGTTTTCAGCCTTTCTTCTTGGTCTTGGCTTTAGTTTTGGTTGGACGCCTTGCATTGGCCCTGTATTAGGATCGGTTCTTGCATTAGCAGCATCCAATGGTCAAGATGCCGTCATGGGTGCTCTCTATCTCTTTATCTATACATTAGGGATGGCTATTCCATTTTTACTTTTGGCCTTAGCGTCTGGGATTGTTCTCCCATACTTTAATCGTCTAAAACCCCATCTCTTATTACTGAAGAAGATTGGTGGCTTGATCATCATCATTATGGGGATTTTGTTACTCTTGGGACAATTGAATAGCTTGTCTGCTATCTTTTCATAAATCAAATGGAGGTTTACTCATTATGAAAGTTATTAAATACGCTTGTTTTTCGCTTCTTTCTCTATCTATCCTGACTGCTTGCTCTATGAATCAGTCCGAAAGCGGCATGAACAAACAATCCATGGATAATCAATCAATGACCAACACAACCGCTAGTAAACATCCCTTAGTAGGAAAAGAAGCGAGTGACTTTGAGCTAAAGGATATGAAGGGGAACACGGTTAAACTTTCAGACTACAGAGGGAAGAAGGTATATTTGAAATTCTGGGCGACTTGGTGTGGTCCTTGTCGCCAAAGCATGCCTGAACTCAATAAATTAGTTGAAGAAAAGGACCGGGACTTTGAAATTCTGACCATTATGGCACCAGGACTCCAAGGTGAAAAAACAGAGGAAGAATTCGTCAAATGGTTTGATCAACAAGATTACAAGTCAGTACCTGTCTTGTACAATCCAGACGGTTCTTCATTTGCAGATTATCAAGTTCGCTCTATTCCTACAGAAGTCTTTATAGATAGCCACGGAAAAATTGGACATGTACAATTAGGGGCTATTTCAAACGAAGATGCTAAGAAGATTATCAAGGAGTTAAAATAAAAAAATGAAGCACGAAGCTTCATTTTTTTATTAGTTGCTTGCACCAGAAGTGGCATCAGCATCTCCGTGGCCTCCGTCACCATGTCCTCCAGCATCAGAAGCACCAGAAGTTGCATCTGCATCACCATGACCACCAGCAGGAGCAAATGGTCCGCTACCACCTACAAGGCGTTGACCTGTTGTTTGCAGGTACCAGTCTAACCATGGTTTGAAGTTGAAGACAATCTCATTGATACCAGCGTAAGAACCATCTTCATAATACATTGCTTGGTAGTTGTGGGTGTTGATCACGCCTTCAGGAGATCCTGGAACAATAGTTCGAACATATTCTTGGTTTCCGTTGCGAAGAGTGCCGATTACCCATTCAACGTTTTTCATACGTGCTGGTGGAAGGGATCCGTGAACGGTTGACATTCGGCTACCAGATTGAGGTGGCACGCGTTTGGCAAACATGGTATCTGGATCTTGATGAGCATTGTTGTAGTAGAGGAATTGGTTGTTATCATCGGCATATGTCAACTCAAATGGCATGGCCTTCAAGAACATATTAATTTGGTCAACGGTTAGGATACCGTGGTCAAGTTTGACATAAGTATCTCCAGAAACAGCACCTGTAAGTTCAGCTACTTTTTCAACCCAATCTGGATCGTCAGGATCGACTTCAGTAACAGTTGTAGCGATTGGATGATTACAATCCAAGTCTTCTGGTTCAATTGGTTTTGGTTTTTTCAATTTCGATACAACCTCAACGTATTTCATAAAATTATCCAAGCAGGTTTCAAGGAATTTGACGGTTCCCTCGTTGATGATATTGCCGTTTTCGTCAAAAGCTTCTTTTGCTTTTCCTAGAAGGAATTCATTCCCTGGAAGAGTGTAAGCATTGACACCTGGAGCATCGAGGATCTTACGGAGGTGAACTTGCGCACGTGAAGTCCCTTGGTCATAGTAAGAAGCACCGACGATCATAACCGGTTTGTTTTCAAATGGATGCACCTCGAAAGAGAGCCATTCAAGAACAGACTTGAGAGCAGCAGAGATCGTATGGTTGTGCTCTGGAGTGGCAATGATAACACCATCTGCACGAGTGATTTTGTTATATAAGAGACGTAATTGGAAACTTTCGTCCCATTTTTCATCTTGGTTAAACATTGGAACTTCGTCGATTTCAAGAACTTCCAATTCAAATTTGATCTTAAATTGGCGGCGAATGAATTCCAAAAGTTTACGGTTATATGATTGATCGTAGTTCGATCCTACAAGTCCAACAAATTTCATTCTTTTCTGTCTCCTATCTTACAAGTTTTCCCAGTCAAATTCTTCAGCATCTTTGCGAAGTAATTCTTGGGCGTTGCGCAATTTGTCTGTGATTTTTACAAACACACGGAAATCATTGAAGACGGCATCTAATTTTTGAATGACATCTAAATCCACCAAGTCTCCATTTTGATCAAAGGCTTGCAATGAATGGGAGAGCAAGAATTCATCTGGCAAGACATTCGCTTTGATTTCTGGAGCATTTAAGATTTGGCGAAGTTGGAGTTGGGCGCGTGAAGATCCCAACGTACCGTATGAAGCCCCAGTAATCATGACTGGTTTATTCAACAATGGGAAGACTCCGTATGAGAGCCAAGCGAGAGCACTCATCAAGACCGCTGGAATAGAGTGGTCGTATTCTGGAGTCCCAATAATGACTCCATCAGCCTCCTCAATTTTTGCAACAATATCCAAGACAGCTTCAGGCACTTGTTTGTCGGCTGGTTTGTTAAAGACAGGGATATCTTTAATTTCGACCAATTCGATCTCAGCCTTATCAGCAAAATGTTTTTGCATGTATTGAAGTAGTTGACGGTTTGTAGAACGTTTGGAGTTAGTCCCCACAATCGCAATAAGTTTTATCATGGAAAATTCCTTTCTGATAGGAGAATTATAAATATGATTGGAGCCCACTTGTATAGGCAATCTTGCCTGATTGAGAAACCAATAAGGTGTCTATACCAGGAAGTGATTCAACAGTATTGAGGATAGAAGCAGGAGATTCCCCGAACAGGCGGGTAGTCCATATCTCCCCGTCTACGGATCGATCAGATATGATGGTGATACTGGCTAAGTCTGTCTCGACCGGATAGCCCGTCGCGCTATCAAAGATATGATGAAACGACTGGCCTTCAACTTCTAAATGACGCTCGTAGATGCCAGAGGTGACAACAGATTTATTCTTGACTGAGAGGACCAGTAAGTGATTTCCTCTTTTTTCGACAGGATTTTGAATGCCAATCCTCCAAGGCTGCTGTTTAACAGGGTGTTGACCAACGGTTAGGATATTTCCTCCAAGATCAATCAAGGCATCCTTGATTCCCTTACCTCTCAGATAGGTAGCAATTAGATCTGCGCTATAGCCTTTTGCTAAGGCTCCCAAGTCGATCTTCATTCCAGGACGCATAAGAAAGACCGTATGGTTTTCTGGGTCGAGCTGAATTCGGTGAGGATCGATCATGGTCAGAGCTTGATTAATTTCCCCTTGCTGGGGACGTCTAGCATCTGAAAATCCAATTCGCCAGGTCTGTACAAGAGGACCAATGGCGATGTTTAAATGGCTGTTCTGAGCTTGACTATGCAAGGTTCCTAATGCAATCAGTTCAAAAAGATCTGGATGTACTTGGACAGGAGCAATACCAGCTTGGTGATTGACCTCCATGAGTTCAGAACTTGCATCATTAGCACTGAAGCGATGTTCGTAGGAGCGAAGAAGTTCAAAGCAGCGGGCTAAGAGTTCATTCGCTTGTGGGTGACAGATCGAAACAGTGATGGTCGTTCCCATCAAACGTTCGGATCGACTACTTAGGTCCACTAAAAATCTATCCTTTCCTATTTTCACTTACCTACAGTATATCAAAAAGATATCGTTTTCACAATCCTTTCGGACAAATTATTTGACTTTTCTTGAAAGCTGTGGAAGGAAGCTTTCAGAAGGTTTGAAAAAAAGATCACAAATATTAAGCAAATATCTTGTAACCGATATCATTTTTATGATATACTCAAGAAGTAAATTAAATTAAAGGTAGGACTTTTTCTATGAGTAAAATCGTTGTTGTAGGGGCAAACCATGCCGGAACAGCATGTATCAACACTATGTTAGATAATTTTGGATATGAAAATGAAATTGTAGTTTTCGACCAAAACTCTAATATTTCATTCCTTGGGTGCGGAATGGCGCTTTGGATCGGTGAGCAAATTGATGGTCCAGAAGGTCTCTTCTACTCTGACAAAGAAAAATTGGAAGCAAAAGGTGCAAAAGTCTACATGAACTCTCCTGTTCTTTCAATTGACTATGACAACAAAGTGGTAACTGCGGAAGTTGATGGAAAAGAACACAAAGAATCTTACGAAAGATTGATCTTTGCGACTGGATCAACACCAATCATTCCTCCAATTAAAGGAGTTGAAATCGTTCCTGGTAACCGCGAATTCAAAGCAACTCTTGAAAATCTTCAATTCGTTAAATTGTACCAAAATGCTGAAGAAGTGATCGAAAAATTGAAAGACAACAGCAAACACTTGAATCGTATCGCTGTAGTTGGTGGTGGTTACATCGGTGTTGAACTTGCTGAAGCTTTCGAACGTCTAGGTAAAGACGTTGTCTTGGTGGATATCGTGGACACTGTCTTGAACGGCTACTATGACAAAGACTTTACAGACATCATGGCGAAAAACTTGGAAGACCACAACATCCGTTTGGCTCTTGGACAAACTGTTCAAGCAGTTGAAGGAGATGGTAAGGTAGAACGTCTTGTAACCGATAAAGAAACCTTCGATGTAGATATGGTTATCTTGGCTGTTGGTTTCCGTCCAAACACAGCTCTTGCTGATGGTAAGATCGAACTCTTCCGCAATGGTGCTTTCCTTGTTGATAAGAAACAAGAAACGTCACTTCCAGGTGTATACGCAGTTGGTGACTGTGCGACTATCTTCGATAACGCTCGTAACGAAATGAGCTACATCGCTCTTGCGTCTAATGCGGTTCGTTCTGGTATTGTCGGTGCCTACAATGCGACTGGTCATGAATTAGAAGGAATCGGTGTTCAAGGTTCTAACGGTATCTCTATCTACGGCCTTCACATGGTTTCAACTGGTTTGACGCTTGAAAAAGCGAAAGCTGCAGGCTTCAATGCCACTGAAACAGGCTTCAATGACCTTCAAAAACCTGAATTTATTAAACATGATAACTATGAGGTTGGTATCAAGATTGTTTATGACAAAGACACTCGTCAAATCCTTGGAGCTCAAATGGTATCACGTGATAGCGCCATCTCAATGGCCATCCACATGTTCTCACTTGCTATTCAAGAACACGTGACGATTGATAAGTTAGCCTTGACTGACTTGTTCTTCTTGCCACACTTCAACAAACCTTACAACTACATCACAATGGCAGCTTTAACTGCTGAATAATGAATAAAGAAAAAACAAAGCTAGCAGTGCTAGTTTTGTTTTTTTTGCTTTTCCAAGTATTCAGAGACAGTGAAATAAGGTATAATGAATAGGATAAGAGTTTGAAGGAGTTTGGGAATGTCTGAAAAAGAAGAAGCCTTAAAAAATGAATTTCGTTTTGCCTCTAGTTCGATTGTGGCCCATATTGTCAGAGGTGTTCTGGTTGGGATCGTTGTGGGCTGTGTCGTCTCGAGTTTTCGCTTTTTAATCGAACATATTTTTCATTTTGTTCAAGGCGTCTACAAGGAGATGTCTGGTCAACCACTTTATTTGCTGGCGATGCTGTTGGGGTATGGGGTGATCGTACTGATTGCTGGTCGCCTTATTTGCACCAATCGGGATATCAAGGGATCGGGAATTCCGCAAGTCGAAGCAGAGCTCAAGGGACTCTTAGCAGTGAGCTGGTGGGATACCTTGTGGAAGAAGTATATTCTAGGTGTCTTGGCCATCGGAAGTGGCTTGATGCTTGGTCGTGAAGGTCCTAGTATTCAATTAGGGGCTATGGGTGGAAAAGGAGTGGCCCATCATTTGAAGGTCAGCCCAGTTGAAGAGCGGTCTTTGATTGCAAGTGGAGCTGCTGCAGGGCTTGCAGCCGCCTTTAATGCACCTATAGCAGGACTTTTATTTGTCGTGGAAGAAGTCTACCATCATTTTTCTCGATTCTTTTGGATTTCGACCTTGGCCGCTAGTCTGACTGCTAATTTTATTTCACTCAATGTCTTTGGTCAAACACCCGTACTTCATATGCCGCAAAATATTCCGCCACTCCATTTGTCTCAGTACTGGATTTACCTTTTTCTCGGAGTCTTTTTGGGGGCAGCAGGTTATGTCTATGAAGTAGTGGTGCTGAATATCGGTCGATTGTATCGTTTACTTGAAAAGATTTTTCATGTTCCCTCTCATTACTCTTCCTTATTTGCCTTTGTCTCGATTCTTCCAATCGGCTATTTCCTTCCACAAATTCTTGGTGGCGGGAACCAATTGGTTTTGGATTTAGCTCGAGTACCGTATCCAGTGCTGACCATCCTTCTCTATTTTACGATCCGTTTTATCTGGAGTATGTTGAGCTATGGTAGTGGTCTACCTGGCGGAATTTTCTTGCCCATTCTAGCTTTAGGATCTCTTTTAGGCGCGATTGTTGGAACTTTCCTCCAAAATATTGGCTTTATCTCTCAAAATCAATTACCTCTCTTCATTATTTTAGGAATGAGTGGGTATTTTGGGGCTATTTCGAAAGCTCCTTTAACAGCTATGATTTTGGTAACAGAGATGGTCGGTGATATTCGTAGTTTAATGCCACTGGGTATGGTCACCTTGCTGGCTTACATGATCATGGATCTCTTCCATGGAGCACCAGTCTATGAAGCCATGCTGGAGCAACTCTTGCCAGATAAGGCGCAAGAAGAAGGAGAGTTGACCTTGATTGAGATTCCTGTATCCGAAAAGATTGCAGGAAAACAAGTTCATGAACTCGAACTCCCCCAAGATATTTTGATCACCACGCAAATGCGAAGTGGTAAGAGCTATACGGTCAATGGTGCGACCCGCTTGTATCTAGGTGATAGCATCTTTGTGGTGGTGAAAGAATCCGAAATTGGACGAGTCAAGGATATTCTTTTGTAAAAGACAGTTTCTTAGAAAAGCCTTTATATTATTAAATTTTCAGACAATTGTTGAAAAATGAGAAAACTTCTGGTAAAATAAGTCCAAGAACAAAAGAGGAGAAGTCTTTCATGAAAAAATATAGTCTACTCTTATTGAGTGTTGCTCTTTTAGCAGGGTGTGCGAATTCTACTAGCAAACAGTCGAGTCAAAAGACGCAAACCAGCTCAACGGTGCAGTTGTCAAAGGCTGACCAGAAGACCTTGGACAATGCGACAGCTGAATACAAAGACTTTGTTGAAATGCAAATTGACCAATTGCTCAAGGATACAGAAGGTTTCCGAGATACCCTAAAAGCTGGGAATTTGGAAGAAGCTAAAAAACAATATCCCTTGATCCGCATGGCCTATGAACGCTCAGAACCGATTGCTGAAACCTTTGGGGAGTCTGATGTGAAGATTGACTACCGTTTGGTAGACTATGTGGATGAAAATAAATCAGAAGAAGGCTGGTCTGGTTTCCACCGGATTGAGCGCATCCTTTGGGAAAACAATACCACAGATGGCACTGACAAATATGCAGACCAACTGGTGAACGATATCAAGGAGTTGAAAGCTAAGATCGCGACCGTTGATGTGACTCCTGATGTGATGCTAACTGGGGCTGTTGATCTGCTCAATGAAGTGGCAACGCAAAAGATCACGGGTGAAGAAGAAGTCTTCTCTCATACAGATCTGTACGACTTCCGTGCCAATATTGAAGGAGCTGAAAAGATTTTCTCTCTCTTTAAACCTTTGATTGAGAAAAAAGATGCCAAGTTGGTTAAAACCTTGGAAGCAGAATTCAAAAATGTAAATGATTTATTGGACAAACACATGACTGATGAAACAAATTACAAGTCTTACACAGATTTGACCAAGGAAGATACCAAGGAATTGGCTGAAGCGGTGACCAAACTTGGTGAACCGTTGTCTCAAATGGGTGTGATTTTAGATGGGAAATAAGAAAAATGGCTGACGAAAAATTTTTAGATAAAAAAATGGACCGTCGTGAATTTCTTAAAAAAGCAGGTATTGGAGGGGCCGGTCTAGCGCTGGGCCTCTCTGGTGCATCTGCTTTTTTCGCTAATCAAGACAGTTCCAGTAAAAAAGCTTATGATGGGGATGAAGACATCTCCTTTTATGGCAAGCACCAAGCAGGGATTACGACGGCCATGCAGAAGGCTTGCTACTTGGTGGTGTTAGATCTTCACACGACGGACAAAAAAGAAGTCATCCAGCTCTTTAAAGACTGGACCGATTATAGTAGTAAATTAGTCGAAGGTGAGTTGGTCAAAAAAGATGGTTCCAATGCCCTCTTGCCGCCAACAGATACAGGTGAAACAGTGGGACTCAACCCCTATCGCTTGAGCCTGACGTTTGGGGTTTCGGCTACCTTTCTCAAGAAACTGGGCTTGGAAGCTAAACGTCCCAAACTCTTTCGTGATTTGCCTCCATTTCCAAAGGAGCAGTTGCAGGACAAATACACTGGTGGCGATATCGTCATTCAGGCCTGTGCCGACGATGAGCAAGTAGCCTTTCATGCGGTCCGAAATCTCATCCGCAAGGGTCGCAATACCATCACCATGAAGTGGAGCAAGTCCGGTTTTGCAGCGATTGGTGACCGAAAAGAAACACCGCGTAACCTCTTTGGCTTTAAAGATGGAACAGCAAATGTCACGACGGAGAAGGACTTTGATAAGGTCGTCTGGACTGACAGCAAGGACTGGATGAAGGGTGGTTCCTATATGGCTCTTCGCCTAGTGCAAATGCACTTGGAAACTTGGGACCGAACCAATTTGCAGGAGCAGGAAAATACCTTTGGTCGCTACAAGGAGTCCGGTGCTCCCTTTGGTAAAACCAACGAATTTGATGAAGTAGATTTATCTAAGCTACCAGTAGATTCACATGTCCGCTTGGCTAAAGAAGTCGATCGACCAATTTTACGCCGGTCATATTCCTATTCGGATGGCATCAATGAACAGACTGGGCAATTTGATGCTGGCTTGATCTTTATCGCCTTTCAAAAGGATCCGAACAGCTTTGTCAAAATCCAAACCAATCTAGGTGCAGTGGATAAAATGAACGAGTACATCACCCATATCGGAAGTGGACTCTTTGCTTGCTTTGCAGGCGTAGAGAAAGGAGGCTACCTTGGTCAAGCACTCTTTGAATAAACTCTTGATCTTGTTAGGCCTTCTTGCCTTTTTCTGGACCTATCCAGTGGCTGCGGAATCTTATAGCGATCTCTTTATCAAGATCACAGATGCAACAACCGCTGTAGAAAATAAGAACCAGGATAAGGCCAAGGCATTAATCGCTGAGATTCAGTCTGATTTTGAATCAAAAGACCACCATGATTCCAAGGCAGGGAAAAAAGTTAGCCAAGCCTTAGCAATAAAAGGGGAGGTAAGAAAAGAGGATCTCACCAAGATCTCATCAGCCTTGCTCGCTTTTGAAAAAGAGCAAAATCCGGTCGATTTAGAGGCGGAAAAAGACAAACTCGTGAGTCGCCTCGCACCTTATTTTAAGAACCTACAAGAGGCTATTACAGCTAAGGATCTGGATAAAACCCGTCAAACCTATGCAGATCTCAATAACACCTGGACGCGAAACGAAGCAGTGGTAAGAGATCACAGCACAGCCTACTATGGCAAAATCGAGACGGCCATTTCGCTCTTGCGCAGTAGCATTGAAACAGAGCCTACCGATTTTACCGACATCCAGTCTTCTTATGATGACCTCAAAAATGGGATTGATGCCTTTGTAAAAGGAGAAGCCATTAGCAGTGCCAGTACAGATTTGACATTGAACGATGGAATCAAGCTTTTGGAGAAGGCGCAAAGCCAATTCCAATCCGGCGACGATAAATCTGCTGCAGCAACTATGAAGCAGTTCATCACTATCTGGCCAACCATTGAGGGGGATGTCAGCACGACCAATCCCAGTCTCTACACGCGCGTAGAGAGCGAATCCCCGGTCATTATGGTCAAGGGGAAAGAAAAAGCCTATCAAGAGAAATTACAGGCCTTGATCCAAGACCTGTCTGCGATCAATACGACAGCTTCTTACAACGCCTTTGATGCCATGTTGATTCTTCTGCGTGAAGGAGTAGAAGCCCTTCTGATTGTTATGGCGCTTGTGACGACCCTTAAGGCCGCTAAGATGAGGAAAGGCCTCAAATGGGTCTACGGTGGAGCTCTTGCTGGTGTTCTTGCCAGTGCAGCGATCGCTCTTGTTTTGCAAGTAGCTTTTCCAGCCGTTACTTCGGGGTCTAACCGGGAAATCATTGAAGGTGGCGTTGGAATTTTCGCTGTGGTCATGATGATCCTCATCGGAATTTGGCTCCACAGCAAGTCCTCTGTCGAACAGTGGAATGCCTTTATGGATCGTCAGATGAAGACCGTGACGGCTACAGGAAGCTTTGTCTCGATGTTTGCCCTCAGTTTCTTAGCAGTCTTTCGTGAAGGGGCTGAAACCATTCTCTTTTATGTCGGGATCATTCCGCGGATTACGACCACGAATTTCTTACTGGGAATCGGACTTGCCATAGCCGTTCTCATCATCATTGCAGTGGCCATGACCAAGGCTAGTCAAGCTATCCAACCTCATCGAATCTTTTTCATTCTGACGTGGTTGATTTACGCCTTGGCCTTCAAGATGCTCGGTGTCAGCATTCACGCCCTGCAGTTGACCAATATCCTACCTAGCCATTTGGTCAATGGATTTCCAACCATCGATTGGGCGGGCATCTATCCAAGCTGGGAAGTTCTTCTTCCTCAATGTATCTTTGTGGCCTTGATCGCACTCGTTACGGTGAGACAACATGGCAAAGAGTAGAGCAGATGAAATGACCATTGTTGAGCATTTGGTCGAATTTCGAAAACGATTGATCGCAGTGGTCTTATGTTATATTGTCGTCTTTCTGGTAGCTTTTGTATTTGGAGGAGAGCTCTACCAAGCCTTGACGGCTAGCCTCCATCAAAAACTGCTGGTACTGGGACCGAATGATATCCTCTGGATCTATGTATCGCTGGCTAATCTCACAGCTTTTAGCCTGACCTTGCCCTTTATTGTCTACCAGGTTTGGCAATTTGTAAGGCCGGCTTTGAAGGAGAAAGAGGCGCGTGCAGTCTTTGCCTACATCCCAGCTAGCTTTATTTGCTTTGTACTGGGGCTTGCATTTGGTTATTTCTTTGTCAGTCCAGCTATTTTAGAGGTCCTAATGCGCTTGGGAGAAGGGCTGTTTGATACCCAATTGACGGCACAAAATTATTTAACCTTCTTATGGCACACCACCTTGCCTTTAGGGGTCTTGTTCGAGTTACCAGTTTTGGTCGCTTTTCTGACCTCGATTGGACTTTTGACACCACAGTTTTTAATAACCTACCGACGTTACGCTTACTTTGTTCTGCTGGTCTTAGCCGTCGTGTTAACCCCTGCAGACTTTATCAGTGACTTGGCCATGACACTCCCTTTGATCCTCTTATTCGAAGTCAGTGTCGCCATCAGTAAAGTCATCTATTTAAGAAAAAGGAGAAACTAATGGGAATTTTACGTGATATTGGAGCACCAGGTTTGATCATCATCATCCTGGGCGCCCTCTTGATTTTTGGACCAAAACGCCTGCCAGAGTTGGGCCAGTCCATCGGCAAAATGTTTGCTGAATTTAAGACAGCTGTCAATAAAGGCAGTGAAGAAGCCGATCAAGACACCAAAGAAGCTAAAGAAGAAAAAGAATAATCAGACAATTTTCAAAATTCTATTGAGTTCGATTGCATAAAAAGGTATAATAAGACAAGTACTTGCAATCGACGAAGGAGGAAACCATGATTATTACGATTTTGTCACTCATTTTCTATTTCAGCTATATCGGATTCTTATGCTGGTTGGTCGTAAAAATTGTCGAAAAATTGTTCAATTTCTTGTTGAACCGTTAATAAAGAAACAATCCATTTCACCCTATGTGAGTGGATTTTTTGTATCCAATTCAGTTAGAAAGATTAAAATAAAGAGGCCTTAACGGTCTCAGATTGAAGATAAAGTCATATAAAAAACTTTCCTTAAGTGAGTACGGACGTCAGCGAACTTCGTAGAAGTTCCATGACTAAATCAAGGATACAAAGGGTGTCTGCAGATAAAGTCAAAATAGGAATTTAGAAAGCAAGTGAAACAACACAACAAAACCATCGTTTTACTGACTGTTTTGTTTATTGCTATGCTTTCCATTTCAATGTTTTTATATCTTTCAACTTCTAGTATTTCTTGTTACTAGTGATGGACTATATCGTTTGTTTTTCTTATCTATTTTATAAGAAAGTTAAGCTTAATAGAAATACAGTAATTACAAGATTGTAATATTTTCTGTTATAGCTTTATGTGGCATGGGTATAAATTGAAATGACTTTTATTATCTATGGTATAATGAGATAAATTTGGAGTTGTAGAGGTGAGCATTTGGAAGAACATAGACCTGATTTTAGAGATATAAAATCATTTGAAGAATTTAACAGATACTACTGGTATCGAGAAGAGCTTTCACAAATTTGTAAGTACCTTGGATTAGAATACAGATGTACAAAAAAAGAATTAAATCATATTATAGAACAATATTTTAAGGGAAATAGAGTAGAAAAATTTTTGAGGAAAAGGAACAAAAATCAAACCGAAATAATAACCCTAAATACATCATTACTTGATTGTGGTTTTTCCTTTAATCAGAAATTTCGTGATTATTTTTCAGCTGTAACAGGTGTTAATCCATTTAAGTTTAATGCTGATATGGCAACTGCTTGGCGAAAAGTAAAACGGGACAACAACATAAATTTTACAATCCAAGATATGATTAAAATATACTATGGAGAGTCAGACTACGCCAAGTATGATAATTCAGCTTGCCAATGGAATCAATTTCTAAAAGACTTTTGTGCAGATGAATTTAGCAATCATTACTCCAACAAGTTAAAAGTTGCGGCTATCCTTTGGAAAGAAGTTAGAGATTCAAAAAATAAAAAAATTTATTCACGGGGACTTCTAAAAGAATATAGCTACAAAATAGAGGAGTACTGTAAGTAAACAACTTCAAGTTTGTCGAACGGAATATAAAGTATTAAAGACGATAGCACTTTGTTTTTGCAGAGTGCTTTTTTGTTTTATAGAATATAAGAGAATGTGGGATACTTGCTTTCTTTGCTAGATGATCGAGCAGAGAAAATTTTTATTAGATATGACATCAGTCAGCTAAACCCTTTAGCTGGCTTTTTTTGATAGCGACTCGGTCGCTAACTTGCTTGTCAAAGTATAATTCGGTATCATGGATATATAATGCTTGGTAAGTAAGCCCTATTGTCAGTTCGGAACAAGTAGATAGGAGAAGAGGAGAAAAAACTAGTGGATAAAGACCAATTGATAGAGAAACCAGAAATAAATATTGTTAGGGTTATTGCAAATCATCAGTTTAACTGGTATATTTGTTCAAACGATATGTGGACAATGGATATCGATAAATATATTCAGGCATACCAGGAAGCAGGTCTGGATGTTGATTTCTCCTATTTACCTGAGATTCAACAGAATCTTCATGTGATTACAAGAAGCAATCTTGAGAGCTACTTAGAAATGTATAAAGATGATTGGCTGAAGGTGACGGTTGAAGAATTGATCGAAATGATCAAACGCTCAATGGATTGTGAGGACTTACATTCAGAGATTATTTTTGAAGGAAAAGGTTTACTCCCGAATCTTTTAATCGATTTTGATAAAGAGGAGTTTTATTCAAACCATCTGGGAATGAAAAACTACGAAAGATATTTGCCGAACGGATGGAAGATTTTTTCAGGGAAATTCGATCATTTGATCCCCAAAGAGGAGCAATATTGGATTGAAAAGACTAGCGCGAACCAATTAAGGAATTAATTATAAAATATAAAGGAAGAGACAAAACACATGCAGTATTATTTTATCGGTGGCCTAGGTAGCAATAGCTACTATCTGGCTCCACTTATTGATGAGCTAGGCTTTCCTGTGACCTTTCTAGATCCCTATAGGGAAATGATTCAGAAAGAAAACGATCTTCGTGCTTGGTTTCAAGGTAGGATTGGCCAGGCGGAAGAGATCTGTTTATTGGGGCATTCCTTGGGTGGAGATTTGGCTCGTTATCTGGCTGCTGAGTTTCCTCAGATTCAGGCTTTGGTTCTCATTGATGGGGGGTATCTGGATATGGAAAAGATCCTGCCTCTTGAAGAAGAACTAGAAGGAACGTCGTCCTTCATGCAGCAGCAAGTCTTTGCAACTTTAGAAGAAGCCGTGTTATCAGAACTTGGTGATGGAGCAGATCCTACGCCTATAGAGCGAAAAGCAGTTGAGGCTAGCTATCGCTGGAATCCAGCAAGTGAACAATATGAATTAAATCTGGATCTCGAAAAGGTCATGGCTTTATTGCATCTACGGCGTCAGATCAAGACTTACCAGATTCCACTGGCCGACCTGCCTGTCCTTTTTATTGGACCTCGGTACCAAGAAGAACCCGAATGGAGAAAAGATGCTCTGAAGCAACTAGATCCCCAGATCAAGCAAGTCTTGCTAGAAGGTTTGGGGCACGAACTGTATACAGAGGCGCCTGAAATTGTAGCTAGAGAAGTGAACAATTGGCTCCAAAATGTTCATAAATAAAACCTGTTTCTCTTTTTGAAACGGGTTTTTGTCTTGTAATTTCCGAACGTTATTTCCTATAAAATCATTCCCATTGCATTAGGTCCGTATCTTTGGTATAATCTATCAAGGAAACGTCAAGAGACGTAGCGATGCGCTTGCGCATAGGTAGGTCAGTTTTTAGAAAAGAGATTTTTCAATCTATGTTAAATGAATTTCCTATTTTTGACTATGAAGATATTCAGTTGATTCCCAACAAATGTATCATCAATAGCCGCTCAGAAGCAGACACAACCGTCCAATTTGGAAAGCATACCTTCAAACTTCCTGTTGTACCTGCCAATATGCAGACGATCTTGGATGAGAATGTAGCAGAGCAGTTGGCGCGTGGTGGTTACTTCTACATCATGCACCGTTTCGATGAAGCGGGTCGGATTCCTTTTGTCAAACGCATGCATGATCAAGGTTTGATCGCTTCCATTTCGGTTGGTGTTAAGGAATACGAATACGACTTTGTGAGTCAATTAAAGGCAGATGCGCCTGAGTACATCACTATTGATATCGCACACGGTCATGCGGATAGTGTCATTCGGATGATTCAACACATCAAGAAAGAATTGCCAGATACCTTTGTCATTGCCGGAAATGTTGGAACACCTGAAGCTGTTCGTGAATTGGAAAATGCGGGAGCTGATGCGACTAAGGTCGGAATCGGTCCTGGTAAGGTTTGTATCACCAAAGTTAAGACTGGATTTGGTACAGGTGGTTGGCAGTTGGCTGCTCTTCGCTGGTGCTCAAAAGCAGCTCGTAAGCCAATCATTGCGGATGGTGGTATTCGGACCCATGGTGATATAGCCAAATCGATTCGTTTCGGGGCGTCTATGGTTATGATCGGTTCTCTCTTTGCAGGACATATCGAAAGTCCTGGTAAAACAGTAGAGATTGATGGAGAGTCTTTCAAAGAGTACTATGGATCTGCTTCAGAGTACCAAAAAGGCGCTTATAAGAACGTCGAAGGTAAGAAGATTTTATTGCCTGCCAAGGGTCATTTGCAAGACACCTTAACGGAAATGGAACAAGATTTGCAAAGTTCGATCTCTTATGCAGGAGGCCGAAAATTAGCAGATTTGAAACATGTTGACTATGTGATCGTTAAGAATTCTATCTGGAATGGCGATGCACACTAATTGAATTACTTATTTATTTCACGAATGGGCGTGATGTTTCTACAAGGTGCCGGAACACCTAACAATAAGTAAGTCGGGATTATTTCTCTTTCTAGAGAGATTTCAAGGCTTGCTTAGCAGGCCTTTTTGTGTTTTATGCATGAAGTAGAGGATTTTTTAAAAAGTAGGAGGAAGTATGAAATTACTTGAAGAACGCATCTTAAAAGATGGTAACGTTTTAGGTGAGAATATCCTCAAGGTGGACTCCTTTTTGACCCACCAAGTGGATTTTAAATTGATGAAAGAAATTGGTCAGACTTTTGCAGACCGGTTCAAAGATGCTGGTGTGACGAAAGTCGTGACCATTGAAGCATCAGGGATTGCACCTGCCCTTTATGTAGCTGAAGCCTTGGATGTTCCCATGATCTTTGCTAAAAAGGCGAAAAACATCACGATGAATGAGGGCATCTTGACGGCTGAGGTTTATTCCTTTACCAAGCAAGTCACCAGCACCGTGTCAATTGCTGGTAAATTCTTGGATCCATCGGATAAGGTTTTGATCATTGACGATTTCCTTGCAAATGGTCAAGCAGCCAAAGGCTTGATTCAAATCATCGAACAAGCTGGTGCTCAAGTGGAAGCGATTGGGATCGTGATTGAAAAATCCTTCCAAGATGGACGGGGATTGTTAGAAGAGTTGGGATATCCAGTTGTATCCCTCGCACGTTTGGACCGTTTTGAAAATGGTCAGGTTGTATTTAAGGAGGCAGACATCTAATGCAAAAACAAGAAAGCCATTCACAGGCGGCCATTCTAGGCTTGCAACACCTTTTAGCCATGTATTCGGGATCTATTTTGGTGCCGATCATGATAGCTGGAGCTTTGGGCTATAACGCTCATCAACTAACCTATCTCATCTCTACAGATATCTTCATGTGTGGGGTAGCAACTTTCCTTCAGGTGCAGCTCAATAAATACTTTGGGATCGGTCTTCCGGTAGTCCTTGGGGTTGCCTTCCAGTCTGTGGCACCTCTCAGCATGATCGGGGCTAGCCATGGTAGTGGTGCCATGTTTGGTGCCTTGATTGTCTCAGGGATTTATGTCATCCTTGTCTCTGGTTTCTTCTCTAAGATTGCCAATCTCTTCCCATCAATTGTAACGGGATCCGTTATTACAACCATTGGTTTGACTTTGATTCCAGTAGCGATTGGAAATATGGGAAATAATGCGCCAAAACCAACCGTTCAAAGCTTGATCTTGGCTGTGGTGACTATTCTCATCATTTTAGTCGTTAATATCTATACGACTGGCTTTATCAAGTCTATCTCTATCTTGATTGGCTTGATTGCAGGGACAGCTATTGCGGCTTCTATGGGCTTGGTAGACTTCACACCTGTATCGCAAGCACCAGTGGTTCACGTTCCAACGCCATTCTTCTTTGGAGCTCCTAAGTTTGAAATCACCTCCATCTTAATGATGTGTATCATCGCAACAGTTTCTATGGTGGAATCAACAGGTGTCTATCTCGCTCTTTCTGATATTACCAAAGATCCAATTAATAGCACGCGCCTTCGCAATGGTTACCGTGCTGAAGGGTTGGCCGTTCTCCTCGGTGGTATCTTCAACACCTTCCCTTACACCGGATTCTCACAAAACGTTGGCTTGGTGAAATTGTCGGGTATCAAGACCCGTCTTCCAATCTACTATGCGGCTGGTTTCCTTGTTCTTCTTGGTCTCCTTCCTAAGTTTGGAGCTTTAGCGCAAATCATTCCAAGTCCAGTTCTTGGGGGAGCGATGCTAGTCATGTTTGGTTTTGTGTCAATTCAAGGGATGCAGATCCTTGCGCGTGTTGATTTTGAACACAATGAGCACAATTTCTTGATCGCTGCTGTATCGATTGCTGCAGGGGTTGGTTTGAACAACAGCACTCTCTTCAATGGCCTTCCAACAGGATTCCAAATGTTCTTTGCGAACGGAATTGTCGTTGCCAGTGTCTTGGCGATCGTTCTCAACGCTATTTTAAACCGTAACAAACACTAATCTCACATGAACCGGAGGTCCTTGGATCTTCGGTTTTTTTGACTTTTAAGGAAACATATAGTAGAGTGGAAGAGGAGAAAATCTAATTTGATGAGAAGAGAGTTAGAATCATGTATGTAACCTATCACTTTAAAGAGCGCTTGCGCTTGTTTTTGAGTCTATTTTTGCCGATTTTAATCTACCAATTGGCCAATTATTCAGCCAGCTTTGTCGATACAGCCATGACTGGTCAGTACCGGACCCTTGATTTGGCTGGTGTTTCTACAGCTACCAGTCTGTGGAATCCATTTTTTACTTTCCTGACAGGGATTGTCTCCGCACTGACGCCGATTGTTGGGCATCATTTAGGCAAGGGAAATAAAGAACGGATTGCTGGCGATTTTTACCAATTCCTTTATATGTCATTTGGTATGGCCATTCTCTTAATAGGCTTTGTTTGGGGGATTGCACCCATGATTCTCAAGCAGATCGGTTTAGAAAATGTTGTTGCCCAAATAGCCATTCGCTATTTATATTTCCTTTCTCTAGGAATCTTACCTTTGTTGCTCTTTAGTATCGTGCGGACCTTCCTCGATACCTTGGGCATGACGCGTCTATCCATGTACTTGATGCTCTTGCTTTTGCCTCTCAATGCTTGTTTTAACTATATCCTGATCTATGGGGTATTTGGTTTTCCTGAGATGGGAGGAGCAGGAGCGGGACTTGGAACCTCTCTGGCCTACTGGGTCTTGCTGATTATTGCGGTTTTGATCTTGTGCAAACACCCTAAGGTAGCACCTTTCCAATTGTGGAAGCCGCAGCCTTATGATTTTAAAGGGATGAAAGAAGTTTTGCGCCTTGGGCTTCCAATCGGTGGAATTGTTTTTGCAGAAGTCATCATCTTCTCGCTGGTTGGTCTGTTAATGGCAAAATTCCCATCTCTGACCATTGCGAGCCACCAATCAGCCATGAATTTTTCTACCCTGATGTATGCTTTCCCGGTTAGTATCTCAAGCACCATGGCGATTATCGTATCTTACGAACTGGGAGCAGGAAGACCAGAAGTGGTCAAACAATATTGCCATTTGGGCCGGCTGACAGCGTTTGGGTTTGCCATTGTCACTCTCGTTTTTCTCTATACATTTCGCTTCCAACTAGCAGGGCTATACGGCAAGGACCCAGTCTTTGTTCAACAAACAGCTATTTTCATGACCTATAGTCTCTTTTTCCAAGTGGCTGATACTTTTGCAGCACCCCTACAAGGGATTTTGCGAGGGTATAAAGATACAACCGTTCCATTCTTATTAGGAGTCTTTAGTTATTGGTGCATTTCTATCCCACTAGGGATTTTCCTTGACCATGTGACCAACTTGGGTCCATATGCTTATTGGATCGGCCTTATTTCTAGCCTTGTCGTGAGTGGAATTTGTTACCAGCTTCGGCTCTGGCAGATCGAAAAAAAGCAGGCAAACTAAAATGAAGTCTGGGAAACCAGGCTTTTTGCGTGCCGTAAATATTATAAATTTTCTGAAAGTTCTTGACAATTGATGTCAAAGTGGTAAGATTAGGAGGTAGAAATGAAGAGCTAGAAGGAGAACAAGATGAGAAGTGATATGATCAAAATGGGGATCGACCGAGCACCAGCGCGTGGTCTCCTCTATGCAACAGGGCAAGTAAAATCAGCAAAGGATATGCAAAAGCCCTTTATTGCTATTTGTAACTCCTATATTGATATCGTTCCAGGCCATGTTCACCTGCGTGAGTTAGCGGATATTGCCAAGGAAGCTATCCGCGAGGCTGGTGGGATCCCTTTTGAATTTAACACCATCGGTGTCGATGATGGGATTGCGATGGGCCATATCGGGATGCGTTATAGTTTGCCATCTCGCGAGTTGATCGCAGATGCTGCTGAAACAGTCATCAATGCCCACTGGTTTGATGGTGTTTTCTATATTCCCAACTGTGATAAGATTACACCAGGAATGATTTTAGCTGCCATGCGGACCAATGTGCCTGCCGTATTTTGTTCTGGTGGACCTATGAAGGGCGGCGTTGACATGACAGGGCATCAAGCGACGCTCTCAAGTTTGTTTGAAGCTGTCGGTACTTATCAAGCTGGTGATATGGGCATGGATGAGCTGGATTTCTTGGAAAAAAATGCCTGTCCAACTTGTGGCTCTTGCTCTGGTATGTTTACTGCCAATTCCATGAACTGTTTGATGGAAGTATTAGGCCTTGCTCTTCCTGGAAATGGTACCATCCTAGCTGTTTCAGATGAACGCCGGGAATTGGTTCGCCAAGCAGCCAAACAATTGGTAGAGAATATTAAAAAGGATATCCGTCCACGGGATATTGTGACCAAAGAAGCCATCGACGATGCCTTTGCGCTCGATATGGCCATGGGTGGTTCAACCAATACTGTTCTTCATACGCTCGCTATTGCGCGTGAAGCAGGGATTGACTATGATCTCAAAGATATCAACGAGATTGCCAAGAAGACACCTTATCTTTCTAAAATTGCACCTTCAAGTGTTTACACCATGCATGATGTGCATGAAGCTGGTGGTGTTCCAGCCATTATCAATCAGTTGATCAAAAAAGGTGCCATTAAGGGTGATCGTATCACAGTTACTGGTAAAACCTTGAAAG
>ERZ1699239.16-NODE-16-length-39092-cov-2.991351_pt1 | contig 39092 bp, 32 predicted proteins | sample MGYA00581536_ERZ1699239 | MGnify/ENA primary metagenome ERZ1699239 (study PRJEB42319, sample SAMD00040333) | human oral metagenome | material: saliva | host: Homo sapiens | study: EMG produced TPA metagenomics assembly of PRJDB4115 data set (Metgenomic analysis of...
GGTCCTCCTGGCCGGTGACGACACCCCGATCCAGATGGTGCGCGTGGGCGAGGCCGCGTGGGCGACCCAGTTCCACCCCGAGATGGACCTCGAGGGTGTCAACGTGCGCATCGACCAGTACGCGGGCCGCTACTACCCGGTGGAGAAGGCCGAGGCGATCCGCGCCCAGGTCGCGACCGTGGACACGGATCCCTCGCGCCTCGTGCTCCAAAACTTCGTGCGCCGCTTCCAGCGCTGACCCTCGCCCGACGCGCGGGGCCGCGCTGCGCGGTGCGGTTAGCGGGCCTTGCGGCGTAGGTAGAAGAAGATCACCATGGTGACGATGGCCAGGACGGAAGTCGTCATCATTGAGTGGCGGTAGGCCGTCATCTCGCCCGTGCGCGGCACGAATGCGCTCACCATTGCTGTGATGACGCACAGACCCGCGCAGACGAGGCCGATGCGCTCGACAACGAAGTTAGCACGGGTTGGCGCGTAAATTTTGCGCGCAGATCCCGGCAGCTGCATGCCAAAGGTGGTCGCGCAGACAGCCAACGTGAAGGAAGAAGTCCTCAAACGGCCAAGTTCGGTGAATGAGTACACCATGAGAAACACGATGGCGATGAGAGCAACAATGAAGACAACGCGGATCATTTGCTCGCTGTCAGGGCGCTCCGGGGAAGAGTTTTCGGGATTCGACATGCCCACCACTCTAGCGGGACGCGGCACGAGGCAACCACCCCTCGCCAGCTAGCGGGCGAGGGGCACCCTCGCCGCGGACTCTTGCCGTGGGTGCCTGTCTGCGTGTCTAGCGGGCGGGGGGAAGAAGCCCGCGGCGGCGCGCACGCTCCTTGGAGACGAGGAGAATCGTATAGAAGCAGAGGGCAACGAACACGGCCCCCATGGCAACGTTCCATGGTGTGTTGTAGGGTTCGGGGTCGACGCCCCCGTCCGTGATATCGCCGACGATGACAGCGGCGGTGCATACGAGGGCGCAACCCATCACCGCCCACTCGCAGGCTCGAAGGACAGGATGAGCGCCAGGAATCGCGCGCGAATATCCTGGCATTTGAGAAGCGAGGCCCGCCACCGCCGCAGCAAGCGTGTAGTCCCTGAGCCGATTGTCTATCCCGAAAAAGGTGCCGCCAATCGAATAGACTACTGTGCCGATCAACAGCGCGAAGAAGAAGTAGCGGAGGACCTTGTCGACCCGCGAAAGCCCCGCAGTGTTGCCGATAAAGAGAGACTCAATGGTGGACATAGCGATCACGACCTTGTGAACCAGAGATAGCGACCATCGCTATATCCTCATTGTCCACGCAGGGGGAGCGCTGTCAAGGCCTTTCGGCACACATTTTTGCTTACCGAGCCGCCTTGCTGGCGGCCTCCGCCGTCGCCACGGCCTCGAGGAGCCTGCGCACCGACGCCACGCGGGAAGCGCGCTCGGAGCGCACCTGATCCGCATCCTCATCCCCGGCCTCGTCGATGGTGAAGGGGCCGGTGGCGCGCGCGTAAGTGTCAAGTGCGCACGAGGGCTCCTCCTCGCCGTGCGAGCACAGCGGCAGGCACCAGGCGGCCGCCTCCGCGACGTCCGGGAACACGCCGAGCACGTCGGCGACGCTCACGTGCCCCAGCCCGAAGGATCGCACGCCGGGCGTATCCACGATCCAGCCGCCCGCATCCAGCTCGAAGGCCTCCGAGGACGTAGAGGTGTGGCGCCCGCGTCCCGTCACCTCGTTGACGTGGCCCGTCGCGCGGCCCGCGCCCGGCACGAGCAGGTTGATGAGCGTGGACTTTCCGACCCCCGAATGCCCCACCAGCACCGACCAGTGGCCGGCCAGCAGGTCCCGCAGCTCGGCGACGCCCGGATCAGCCTCTCCGGCCTCGGCGCTCGTCAGCACGACGCGCACGTCAAAGTCCTCGTAGGCGGCGATCAGCTCATCCGCGCTGGCCAGGTCCGCCTTCGTCAGCACGAGGACGGGGTCGAGGCCCGCCTCGAAGGCGGCGACCAGGCAGCGGTCGATCATGCCGGTGCGCGGAGGCGGATCCGCCAGCGCCACGACGATGCACATGGTGTCCGCGTTCGCGACGATCGCCTTCTCGCCGCGCTGATCCGGCGCGTCCTCGAGGGAGCGGCGCAGCACCGAGGATCGTTCCTCGACGGCGACGATGCGCGCGAGCGTGTCGGGGCGCCCGGACAGGTCGCCGGTCAGGCGCACGCGGTCGCCCATGATGACGGAGCCTCGCCCCAGTTCGCGGGCGCGCACGGCGACCACGCGGGTGCCGTCAGCCTCCAGGCTCACCTGGTAGCGGCCGCGGTCGATGCCGATGACGCGGCCCAGCGGCTTCGAGGACCAGTCGGGCCGGTCCTTCGTACGCGGGCGCGAACCCTTGCCGGCGCGCACGCGCACGCGCGGGTCGTCGGTTCCGGTGTCGCGGCGGGCCATCACTGTTCCTCCTCGATCAACGAGGCCGGGGCAGTCGGGGGGCTTGCCTGACCGTTAGTGCTCACTAAGGAGGCCCACATAGCCTCGAAGGTGGGCAGGGTCTTGGAGGTGCACGCGATGTCGTCGACCGTGATGCCGGGCGTGATGAGGCCCAGGATCGCGCCGAAGGTCGCCATGCGGTGATCCGCGTACGAGCGGATCTGTGCGGCGTGGAGCGGGCGCGGCGTGATGATCAGGCCGTCCTCGGTCTCTTCGGCCTGCCCGCCGGCGCGGTTGATCTCGGTGACCAGGGCCGCCAGGCGGTCCGTCTCGTGTCCGCGCAGGTGCGCAATCCTGCTCAGGTGCGAGGGGGTCGAGGCGTAGGCGCAGATCGCGGCCAGGGTGGGGGTGAGCTCTCCGACCTCGGCCATGGTTGCCTTGATGCCCGGGTAGTTGCCGGCGCCGGGACCCGTCAGGGTCAGGCCCTCCTCGTCCAGCGTGATGGTCGCGCCGATGTGCCCCAGCAGCGCGCGCCAGGCGTCGCCCGCCTGCGTCGTCACCCCCGGCCACGCCGGGATCCGCACGCGCCCGCCCGTCACCATCGCGGCCGCCAGGAAGGGGCCGGCATTGGACAGGTCGGGTTCGACGGTGATGTCGCCGCCGCGCGGGCGCGACGGGAAGATGTGCCAGGTGGACAGGTTCGCACGGCCCTCGTCCACGACCTCCAGGTCGATGCCCGCACTCGCCAAGGAAGCCAGCGTCATCTCCACGTGCGGCATCGACGGGACGACGCCCGGAGCCGACACGAAGAGGGGATCGCCGACCAGGGGAGAGACGAGCAGCAGGGCGGACAGGAACTGCGAAGAGGACGAGGAGTCCACCCAGGCCTGCGCGCCCAGCGGCGTGTGGATCGGGCCCTGGATCGTGAAGGGCAGGTGCCCGCGCTCCCCGTGATACGTGACGGTCGCGCCCATGCGTACCAGGGCGTCCAGGAGCGGGCCGAGCGGGCGCGCGTAAGCCTGCTCATCCCCGTCGAAGATCGTCTCCTCGGGGGACAAAGCCGCCAGGGGAGGCAGGAAACGCATGACGGTGCCGGCCAGGCCGCACTCGATGCGACCGCCGCGCGGCGGAAGCTCCATCGGGGTGACGCGCAGCGTGCCCGCGCCCTCGTCCTCGACGCGCGCGCCCATCACCTCCAGAGCAGCCGCAAACAGGCGCGTGTCGCGCGCGTCCAGGGCACCGCGAATGACGGAGGGAGAATCGGCGACGGCAGCCAGGTACAGGGCACGCGCCGTGATCGACTTCGAACCCGGCACCTCGACCGTGGCATCCACGGGAGAGGCGGCCAGGGGAGCGGGCCAGGGCGCGCTCACGAAGCGGTGCCGCTCAGACGCTCCACGACGGCGGCCTCGGCCGCGGCGATCGCGCGGCGCTGATCGCGGCGCATCGCGTGGGCGACGAGGGCCGAGGGCTGTCCGACGCGGTCCGTCGACGCGAGGAGGACGCCGGCGGCCAGGCCCGCCTTATTCAGCGTGCGGTAGCGACGGCGCTTGATCTGCTCTTTCGACAGGCGACGGGTCGTACCCGGCAGGGGAGCATTAACGAGGGCCATGGGCGCGCCGATCGCGGCCAGGGTTAGGGCGGCCACGCGGGGCTTGCGGCCTAGCGCGAAACGCAGGCCGGCGACGAGAGTGACGGCGCCGGTCACGCGGGTTGCGAGCGCCAGCTGCTCGTCCGTGAGCGGCTCGACGCCGACCGCGTCGGTCGCCTTGTCGATGAGGGGACGCACGCCCGCGGCACGCTCCACGTGGACGTAGGGATGCGTGAGAGCATCAACCCCATCGGCGATGAACGGGGCGGCGAGCAGGGGACGGGCAACAACGCGCAGCAGATTCATACCCCTATTGTTCGACACCTTTGCCCCTGGGGGAAGCCGAACGGCCTGCCCACTCCCAAACAACGGGATGAAAGTGGTGCAACGCACAATTGTTGAGGGTTGTGGAATAAAGAGGGGGGTGAGGCGTTGCCCTCAGTATGACCGCCCATCGACCACTCCCATTCGCGCCGTACGCTTGCGCGACTACGCTGGGAAGCGATGGATACGACAACCCCCTCACCGACGCCGCAGGCACCCGAGCCTGCCCCGGCCTCGTCCGCCCCGGATGGTGCCGAGCTCGAGGCGCGCTTCATGGATGAAGCGATGCCCCTCATGAACCAACTCTTCGGCGCGGCACTGGGCATGACCCGCAATCGCGCCGACGCGGAGGACCTGGTTCAGGAGACCTACCTCAAGGCCTACCAGAAATTCCACCAGTACCAGCCCGGCACCAACATCAAGGCCTGGCTCTACCGGATCCTCACCAACACCTACATCACCAGCTACCGCAAGGCGCAGCGCTCTCCCAAGCGCGCCTCCAGCGACACCGTCGAGGACTGGCAGCTGGCCGACGCCGCCTCCCACTCGGAGGTCGGCCTCAAATCCGCGGAAGTCGAGGCCCTCGAGGCGCTGCCCTCCTCGCAGCTGCGAGACGCCCTCGATTCGCTCTCAGAGGAACACCGGATGGTTGTCCTCATGGCTGACGTTGAAGGTATGAGCTACAAGGAAATCGCCGAAGAACTAGGAGTTCCCATGGGGACCGTCATGAGCCGACTGAACCGGGCGCGCAAGAACCTGCGCTCCGCGCTGGCCGACGTCGCTGCGGAATACGGGATCGGAGGAGCCAAGTGACCACGCACATCACCTGCCAGGATGTCCAGGACGCCCTGTACGAACTGATCGACTGCGAGGAATGCGACCGCCGCAGCGGCCTCATCGACGCCGGATCCGTACCCGGGCCCGATGCCCGCGCCCGCGCCCTCATGATCAAACACGTCGCCACCTGCGCGCACTGCACCGACGCCCTGGACGCCGAGCGCCACGTGCGCGCCCTCATGCGCGGCTGCTACGAGACCGAGCAAGCCTCGGAAGCGCTGCGCGCCCGTGTCGTCGCCTCGATCACCAGCGTGTCCGTCACCTGGCGCTAAGCGCGTTGCGGTAACGCGCGGCCGCGTGGCGTGACGCCGGCTGACGAGGTCGGGGTTGCCGCCCGTTTTTCGGTGACCTTCGTCGCCGCGAACGGCCTGTGCCTTGGTGGTTTGGGCCAATGTGTGCAAAAATGCTTCAGTCTAGACAACAAACCCAAGGAGAATGACATGTCGAAGCGGGGTCGTAAGCGTCGCGATCGTCGTAAGAACGGCGCGAACCACGGCAAGCGTCCTAACGCCTGAGCCGAATACGTTGCGCGCCCGGACCGGTTGGTCCGGGCGCGTTTTGTATACGCGTTGTGTATGCGCGTTGTGTATGCGCGGGTGGTGGGGACCAGGTGCGGCCGCGCGAGGCGCGCGGGTGCGGGACCAGGCGTGCGCCGTGTCTGGGGCGTGCAACGCATGGTTCGTGGCCTCGCAGCGCAGCAAAACGGTGCGCGAGGGGCGAGCGCAGTGTGCTGGGTGCACGCTGCTTGGTGGCGTGCCCTGTGGTGGGCACGTGACGCTTGCTTGCGTCCCTGCAGCCCATCAAAACGGGGTGCGAGGCTATCCTTCGCTGCAGAGCGTGATCGCGCACCCGTGCATGCGGATAGGTTGTCCGTGTGCTGGGCTGGTGTTGAGGATGCTCGTGGTGGCGTGAGTAGCCCGTCTATGGGTGGTGTCAATCCACCGGCCCTCGTTCTGGATAGGAACCACGCATCTGGATAGGAACCACGCATCTGGATAGGAACCACGCATCCGGATAGGTTATTAAGCTATCCGGATGTTCGTAACCTATCCGGATGTTCGTCACCTATCCGAGTATTTGCGCCCCATGCGTGGGGTTCGTGAGTAGAAGCGCCGCAACGGCCCATCGCAACGTTGTGTCGGCAGTTTCCACAGGAAACGACAGTCGGGAGCAGGATTGATTGGACCTAGGACTCGGCTCAACCTGATCCGCAGCTGTTCCCAGTCGTCGTAGTCTGGCCAACTCACTCGGATGACCTGCCACCCGGCATCTCGAAGGTTCTGATCGCGCAACACCCACTCGCGCTTGGCTTGTTCGAACTCGAAGCGACTTTCCCCAAGTTTCGCTACCCCATCAAATTCGATGATGAGGTGTAAGTCTTCAATCAGGATGTCGATGTAGTAGTGATGGCCGCGTACTCCAATATGCACCTGCGTTTTAACCGTGAAGGGACAGATGGACCGTACCAGCCACAGAAGCGCAGCTTCGGCGGGATTGGCACAGCCCGGATCGATAGTCTTGAGGATCGCGTGAGCGCGTCGGTAGCCGCGCACGTGGCCAGCCCGCTCAAGTCGAGCGATCAGTTCAGTTCGTATCTCCTCGGCTCTCCGGCGGCACTCATCCTGATGAAACATAGAGAACTGGCTCCATATGTTGAGTGCCATACATCCGAGGACGAAGGACTCTAACGGCTCATCATGAAGCGCGCATCTCACGAGCGCATCGTAGGGGTGTTCTACGACTAAGCCGTCGATCCTGTTACGTTCTTCCGAAAGAGGTGGAAACTCAGAGCATGACACTGATGTCGCTGGAACCGTCGTGGAGCCGACGTGGCACGAAGGGAGAGAAGAAGTGCATCTTCGGTTGTCCCGGTAGATGGTAACGGGAGGGTTTTGTGACCAGCCGCGAATCCCCATAAGTCGTAAGCAGCTCTGTCCGACAAAGATGGGAGAGTCCTTGTGGGAGGTATCGACGGCATGCATGCGTGCGCGAGCGACGGCATCCCATACGTCCCAGGGGTTGGAATTCTTGGAATCGAGGGGTAGGACAGCACACACGCCACGCATGATGTGGACCATCGTTGATGATGGTTGTTCACGAGGTGAGTCTGCTGGAGGGGTGATGATGATGGAATCCTGCGTCATAGACGAAGTCTCGTACCATCATCAGCAGCGAGGAAAGTGCTAGATGGTGGCCTGTGGATACAACCGGTAGTGGATGGCCGCCCTGTGGATAACCCCGTGCGAGCATCCGGATAGGAACCACGCATCCGGATAGGTTATTAAGCTATCCGGATGTTCGTAACCTATCCGGATGTTCGTCACCTATCCGCGTAGTCGGTTCGTCCGACGTGCTAGCGCCAGATTCCGGCGGCGAGCAGAAACGGCCTTCAGTCACCGGCACTTTCCGCCCACTGCTGCTTCCTCCGGTGGCTACGGAGAACATGCGCAGTGAGGAGTGATCCTCTCTGGCAGCGTATCCTGGTACCTGTTGGCGCGCGGGTGCGTCCCGATGCGAACAGAAACCGTTTGTTGATCCGCCAGAGCGAAAGAGGCTCCATGTCCCTCCAGATGCGCGTTGTTCACTTCTGTATGGGGCTTGTGCCTCCGTTGCTGCATAGTGAGGCAGCGACTGAGCAGATGGCGCTCCACGCCCCACAGCCCGCCCCGATGCCTGCACGCATGCGAGGACGTTTCACGGCGACGAGCAACAAAGGCGTGACCCGCGTGTTCCCGAAGCAGGGCCTGCGCTCGGGTGGTGCCCTCATCTTCCTGCACGGCGGTGCCTACCTCTTCCCGCTGGTTGACGGCCAGTGGGGCATCGTTGAGGGCCTCATCGACCGTACGGGCCTGCCCGTCATCATTCCGGACTACCCCCTTGCCCCCGAGCACACCGCGACCGAAGCGTTCGACTTCGTCCAGCCCATCATCGACGAGGCGCAGGCCGAGTTCGGTCGCGTCATCGTCTTCGGCGACTCGGCGGGTGGCGGCCTGGCGCTGTCCCTCGCCATGCAGCGACGCGACGCGGGCAACCGCCAGGTGGATGGCCTCGTCCTGTACGCGCCGTGGGTGGACGTCACCATGACGAACCCGGCGATCGAGGAGGTGCAGCACCGCGACAAGATCCTGCGCGCGCCCGGACTGGAGTGGGCGGGCCGCGCGTGGGCCGGCGACCTGGACCCGGCCGACTGGCGCGTCAGCCCCCTGTACGGCGACACGGCGGGACTGCCGCCGATGCGAATTTTCCAGGGCGACGCGGATATCTTGGGCCCAGACGCGATCGAGTTCGCCCGCAAGGCGGCTCGCGCTGGCGTGGACGTGCGCCTGCGCGTGGAGCCGGATGGATTCCACGTCTACGTGCTCTCAGTCCCCGTCATTCCCGAGGCCGAGGCCGCCCTCGACCACAGCGCGCGCTTCATCTCGGGGATCCTCACCCAGGTGTGAGCCGACCCGTTTCACGCCCCGTTTCACGGCCTCGTTCATCGAGGACGACGGTTGCAGGCAACCCCGCGTCGCCCGGTACCGATACGACTAGTCGAGGCTCGCACACCAGGGGCCGATTGGGCGAGGGACGTGCGCGCCAATGGCATACTACCGAGCGGCGGGAGGCGGCAGTCTCAGTCGATGCGTGCATCGACGATGGACCACGTGTGGGGGTAGACCTCCATGGTCATGGAGGCGGACCCGGAGCGCGAAGCGCAGGCCTCGTAGAGGACGCCCGTGAGACCGCCGCGCGAGGCGATGTCGTCAGCATTGTCTGTTTCGATGACCGTGGCCCGCTTGGTGCCGTCAGCGAGGGTCATCGTGAAGTAGTTGTCCCATCCGTTGTCGGGCGCACGATCAGTGCGCGTCTTCGAGTTTGACCGCGGCATCTGCTGGAAGCTGCACGAGGTGACGGTGACGGTGGTGGTGCCCTCCTTCAGGTCGCGGAAGGCGGGAAGGCCGCGGCTGATCGACTGGAACCCCACGAACAACGCGATCACGCACAGGACGACGATGGCGAAGGAACGCTGGTTGTACTTCTCAATATCGATGTCGCGCTTGGCGCGCCGAACACCGAGGTACGTGAACACACACGCGATGAGGAGCCCCGCGACGAGGACGAGCCCAACGCCGCAGGCCTGCGCTTTCCACACGACGCGATCGCGGCCGAAATCCGTGTGATCTCCGATGAACCAGAAGAGGGAAATGGCAGCAATGACCAGAGCCACGAGGAGGGCCCCGATGGCGGTGGCGACCTTCTTGAGGACGCCTGCGCCTGCCGAGCCTTGCGCGGGTGAGGACGCCCGACGAGGAGAGGAAGCGGGGGTGCGTGACATGGGTTCCCTTTCGGGTCGCAGAGGTTGGGACGAGGCCGGGGCCCGTGCGAGGGCCTGCCGCGCGTGCGGGCGGACCGATCAGTTGTTGATCTTCGCGCTCGCGACGACCCTCGAATGCGTGTAGTAACCGATGGACATGGTTGCGTTGCCGGAGCGCAGGGCGCAGGCCTCGTAGAGGACGGCCGTCACGTCCCCTTGCCTCGCAATCTCATCCTTGTTGTCTGTCTCGACGGTCTGCGTGTGGGTCGAGCCATCCTCAAACGTCATGATGAACTGGTTCTCATACACGGTCGAGGTGCCGCCGCGGGCGCGTGACCGACTCGTCTTGTACTGGTCGAAGCTGCATGACGTGACCGTGACGGTGTGTGGGCCGTCGGCGACGTCAAGCACCGCGGGAACGCCGTTCGACAGCGCGTATAAGCACAGCCCGAGGCCTAAGAGAGATGCCATGACCTTGCCGAGCTGCCGTGTTTGTGCCAGTTTCTCGTCGCCCTGTGCGCTCGCCATGAGGGCATTGCGCCGTGCACTAGCATAGAGGGGGATCGTGGCGAGGGCGAAGACGAGCGCGACGGCGCACTTGATGAGGGTCCAGACGATCCGTTCCGTGCCAAAGTCGAACATCTCGCCGAAGAAATAGAAGACCATGCCGACGAGGAGACCCACGAGCGCGAGCAGAAGCCACCACCCCGTGTGCTTCTTCGGTGCTGTGTCCTCGCCGGAAGGATCGGTGGGGGAAGGAACACTCTGAGAGACCTCGTCGGCGTCGGACGACGCGGCATACGCCTCCCCGTATGGGGACCCCTGGTATTCCCAGCCCTGGTACGACAGCGGCGGCAAGGAAGGCTGCGCGTCGCCCGCTTGCGGCTGCGGCACCTGCGGCTGGTTGGCGGGTTGACTGCCGTCAGTGGACGGATCGTAGGGGGAGAGATAAGGGTATTGATTGCTCATGGCTGCTACCTGTCGGACGGATGCATGACGACGAGCCTAGGGCTTCTCCTCAGGATCGGTTGACGTTCCGGGAGAATCCCGGTGTGCGTTTCCGACCAGGCGCCGACTTGCTCGTCAGCCTTCACAGTACCGCTCACGGCCTCGATGAGGGCGCGCATCTCACCCATGCGTGAGACGACACGTTTCACACCCCGTTTCACGGCTTCGTTGAACGAGGACGAGAAGCAACCGAAGCACACTCGCGGTCGGAGCGACGGCGAGCCTCGTCAGTCTAGCCTGGCGCCGCTAATCACCCAGGAACGGTAGTAGACGTCGAGTGTCATCGAGGTCTCCCCGTCATGCCTGACGCACGCTTCGAACAGAGGTTTCTCGATCTCAGCGGCATGCCCGAACTGGCGAAGCCCGATCACTGTTTGACGGGTGGTTCCGTCGGGAAGAGTCATCGTGAAGTCTCGACTGAACGTTGGTCTGCCTCGGTATTCTCCAAATTTAATCTGGTGCGTACGCATCTCGTGGGTGCAGGATGACACGGTGACGGTGCGAGGCCCCGTCATGAGGTCAACGACGACGGGCGTTCCGTGGGCCAGAGCAATGTATGCGCTCGGAACGAGGAGGACGACCGACAACGCGAGGGCTGCGGGCCGCTTGCGATGGCCGGATGCCGATCCTGCCCGACGGGCCCGTCGAAAGCGGGGCAGCTGCCAGATGATCGCTGCCAGACACACGAACATGATCCGGAACGCAACACTGTATGCCAACGCGAGCGACAGGATCCTGGTGAAGCCATAGGTCGTGGTGCTTACCCACAGGAAGATCGCCATGCACTCGCTGATGAATACAGTGATGACAAGCGCGACGATACCGCGAGCCCTTCCCCTCGAGGGGCCTTCTGGCGTGCGCGGGGGCGGGGGCGTCGCGAACACGTTCGTCGGTGACACCCGCGCCGCTGTACTGGGGGAGAGTGGCTCCCGGGCCGCCGGGGGCTGAGAGAGGTATGGGGAGAAATCGTTGCTCATAGGGACCTTCTCAGATGGGGCAGACCTGGACGAGGCCGGGGACCGTGCGGCGACTAGTCGTCGATTCGCACGTCCGCGAGGATCCACGTGAAGGGGTAGTAGTACACCGTTATCTTGTCGGGAGAACGATGTGCGCAGGCTCTGAGGAGATCGGTGCCCACGCCCGGCTTACCCCCGATATCGTTTCTGCCGGAGGTTGTCAGCGTTGTCGTATGCGACGTGCCATCCTCGAAGGTGAGCTCGAAGATATTGTCGTAGGAGGTGCGGGTCCCGTATCGACGAGTCTTCTGGGTGATCTGGTTCTCCGAGAAATGACACGAGGACACTGCCTTGGGTTGGGGACCTACTGCGGCATCGATGACCGCGGGTACTCCGGTGACCAGCCCGTACAAGCACAGCGCGACTCCGGCGATGCCCGCAATGACACGCATGCCCTGGCGTGTGGACGGCTCCTCGACGTGAGCCTCACCCCGAAGCTCCCGTTCCAGAAACTGTTTGAGCGCTCGGAAGGGAAAACAGAGAAACGCCGCGATCAGTGCAGCGAGGGACTTGACGAGTGTCCAGACCAGGGCCTCGAGACCGCTTTGAAAGAGCGCGTTGAAGACGCCGGCGGACACAAAGAAGATCAGAAACAACGCTGCGAGCGAGAAACCCACAAAGAGAGCGAGGGGGCTGGCCTTTTGAGTTGGCGTCGATGCTCGGGTTCCTTGGCCGCTGGAGAGCCTCGAGGACGTGGGCGCAGCGCCGTGGGACGATGTGCCGTTGGTGGTGGGAGTCGTCCCGGCTCCGCTCGCAGAAAGCGGAGGGTCGACCTGGATAGGTTCGCCGGACGGGGCTGGGAGGGCGTCGGAGGGCTTCATGGTCTCTCTTGGTGGTTGGGATCGACGAGGCCGTGGCTAGGCAGGTGTGTCCTCCGCGGCGGGTATGTGCGCGGTGAGCGACCAGGCACCTACCTGCTCGTTAGTCTCAACACTACCGCTCACGCTATCGATGAGGGCACGGATCTCACCCATGCGACGCGCGCCCAGGACGGATGCCTCAGGCGTGAGGGCGCTGATGGTCAGCGTCAGCGCCCCGTCCATCGCGGACCCGGTGACGGTGACCGAGGCGTTCTTGTCGAGCTCGGCGATGTGGGAGAGAACCAGGTAGATGATTTCCGCGCCCACGGCCTCGCGGAAGTCGTTGAGCGGCGTGTGCTCGGTGAACAGGTTGATGATGGAAAAGCCGGATTGCTGCGCGTAGCTGATGGCACCGTCGATGGTCGCAAAATTGCCGGGCGGTGTGGGAGCGGCCGGGCGCTCGCGGCTGGCCGCCTGGGCGCGGGCAGGGGTCGGGGTAGGCCCAGTGAGGTTCGCGGGCAGTGTCGCAGATGGGTGGCCGACGCCGTGGCGGGGAGGCGTCTTCCAATCCCTGTACAGGAATCGGATGCCGGCGGCGGCTGCGACCACGATGAAGATAATCAGATAGGAGGCCGCTGCGGTGACGACGGCCGGTGCCCATGAGCGAGGTGAGAAGAAGGACCCTAAGACGATGTTGAGGGACATGAAAGCGATGATGATTGCGCAGACGAGCAGATTCTCGCGGGTGGTGGTTTTCTCCTTGGTCATGTGCCGCTCATTTCACCCGCGCGTCGACGATGATCCAGCTGTGGCTGTAGACATCGACGGTCAGGGAAGTCGCGCCGGAACGCGCCTTGCAGGTCTCGTAGATGGTTTGAGAGACACCGCCCTCCTTGGCGAGGTCGTCGGAGCTCTCGGTCTCGAGCGTGAGTGTGCGCGTTGTCCCGTCCTCCAGGGTCATGGCGAAATGATTGTCGTAGTAGTCGATGACCTTGCTGTGATCGTCCGACGGCTTGTAGTGCTCCTTCTGGGTGAGTTGGCACGAGGTGACTTTCATCGTGTGTGGCCCCTCCATGAAGTCCCGGATCACGGCGATTCCGTAGACGCCCGAGACAACAACGACGACGGTTCCGATAACACCCACCGCGATTGTGACAATGGCGTAGAGCTTGCCGGAGGATGCGTTCCCTCCGGCCTGCGCGCGGCACCCACGCCTGCGCAGATAGGTACAGAGGAGCGCGCACGCGATCGCGGCAATCAGGCCAATGGTGCACCATGCGGCCACCCACACGAGCCGCCAGAACCCGAAGTGCACGTACTTGCCGAGCGACGCGAAGGCGTAGGCGATGGTGCCGAAGAAACCGATGACGACGAACGCGATCAGGTTTGCACGCGTCGAGAGCCGCGGTATGCGCCCGAGAAACGATGAGGCCTGGCCGCTGCCGGGGAAACCGCTCGAGGGAAAGAAGGGGGACTGGTTGCTCATGGTCTCACTGACGTGTTCGGGATTGACGAGGTCGGGGTGCCTTCGGCTCACGCCTCACGGATGGCCTTAATGATCCCGCTGCGCGGGTAGACGTCAACGACGATAGACGTTGTGAAAGGGCGGACGACACAGGCCTGATAGAGGGCATAGTAGGGGCTCGTCGGCTGTGCGAACTCGTCTTTCGTGTCCGTCCTGATCTCGAAGCGACGCGACTTTCCGTCGTCAAAATGGAGAGTAAAAGTGCTGTAGTAGCGTATGGTGCCGCGACGCCCTCGCTCGGTCTCAGTACGGAATCTTTCGCAGCTTGTGATGGCCTTCGTCTGGGGGCCGGTACGGGCGTCTTCGTAGCCTTCTGCGAAGGCCCCGCCTCCCATGACGGTGCACGCGGTCGCGACCAACGCGATCATAGCAATGCAGAAAAATGTCTTGATGGCGGGGCCTGCGTTGCCAGGTTGATCCAGTTGTGCGCGCATCGTGCGCACGAGCATCGGAAGGAGCGACAAGAGACAGATGCCGAAGACAACGGCTGCGCCAGAGCCGATGAGTGAACAGACCAGCTGACGGACACCGAAGTTCCCGGCTAGCAAAAACGCGCCGAGCATGACGACCGCGGATCCGATGAGCACGCAGGCCCATATGGTCATGCTGAGCTGTTGCCGGGCGGTGCCCGGACGTATCTCTGGGGAGAAACGCGAACGACGTGGATACATGCTCAATTCCTCCTGCTCTTAGACGTCCGCTGGGGTCGCTCCCGTCCACTCGTACCAGCCCTGGTGCTGGACGATCCAGGCCATGAGGGCGTAGCCGGCCTGGCCGGGCAGGGTCTGGCCGTCCCCGCCGCGCGCGAGGGAGGCGGCCATGTCCTCGAACCACTGGTCGTGCGCGACCAGCGGCGTATAGCAGTCAACGAAGGGGATTCCTCGGCGCGCGCACACTTCGGAGCACGAGGAGGACAGTGCCTTGAGGGACCCGGAGTCCACGCCAGCCAGTGGCGGGGGCCCCACGACGAAGCTGGGGATGCCCAGCGCGGTCGCCCGGTCGGTGATGTTGGCCAGGTTCAGGCGCGAGCGGGCCGTCGAAATACCCGCCGCGACGTCGCCCGGACCCACACCGATGACGAGGCCGTGGGGCTCGCTGTCGGCCAAGCGCGGCAGGACCTCGGCCTCCCAGCGCGCGGCCATCTGCTTCGTCGTCTCAGAGGGTACGGCCAGGGTTAGGAACGTGGCGGGCAGATCGAAAGTCGAGTGCGCATTGACGCGACCGACCCAGCCCAGGCCGCGGGGATCGCCGACGCCCGCGACGAGCTCGTCTCCGATGAAGCAGATGCGCATGGTGTTCCTTTCCGGTGCCTCCCGCGCCCCCGGTGGGAGCGCCGGCCCTCGTTAGCCTTCGAAGGCCTGCGCAATAAGGGTAGCTGCTTGCTCCTTGTGAAGCGAGGCACGTCCCGCTGCGGTCGTCGCGGACTCGGGTCGAGAGACCACGCGGACCGGGCGTCCCAGAGACGGGAAGAGGTTGAGCGCCAGGTGCGGCCACGCGCCCTGGTTGCGAGGCTCGTCCTGCACCCAGGTCACCGACGCGTTCGGGTACTGGGCCAAGGCCTCGGCAACCTCGGCCTCGGGCAGCGGGTAGAGCTGCTCCAGGCGAATGATCGCCGTCGAGGTGTCGCCGCGGTGCTCGCGCTCCTTGACGAGGTCGTAGTACAGGCGGCCCGAGCACAGCAGGACGCGCGTCACCGATGCCGGATCGGTGACGGCGTCGTCGCCGATGACGGGCTGGAAGGCGCCCGAGGTGAACTCGTCGAGGTGCGAGGATGCGGCCGACAGGCGCAGCAGCTGCTTGGGCGTGAACGCGATGAGCGGCTTGCGCGGGCGCTTGTAGGCTTGCGTGCGCAGCATGTGGAAGTAGTTCGCCGGCGTGGAGGGCTGGACGATCCACATGTTGTCCTGGGCGGCCAGCTGCAGGTAGCGCTCGATGCGCGCGCTCGAGTGGTCGGGTCCCTGACCCTCGTAGCCGTGGGGGAGGAGCATGACGAGCGAGGAACGCTGTCCCCACTTCTGCTCGGCCGAGCACACGAACTCGTCGATGACGGTCTGCGCGCCGTTCGCGAAGTCGCCGAACTGCGCCTCCCAGATCGTGAGGGTCTCCGGGCTCTCCAGCGAGTAGCCGTAGTCGAAGGCCAGCACGCCGTACTCGCTCAGCGGGGAGTTCCACACGTCGAAACGCGCCTGGTTCTCGGTGAGGAAACGCAGCGGCGTGAACTCGCGCCCGTCGTTCGCGTCGTGCAGGATCGCGTGGCGCTGGACGAAGGTCGCGCGGCCCACGTCCTCGCCGGACAGGCGCACGCCGGTACCCTCCATGAGGAGCGTGCCGAAGGCCAGGAGCTCAGCGAAACCCCAGTCGATAGGCTTGTTGCCCAGCGCCATCTCGAGGCGGCGCTCGCACAGCTGACGCAGCTTCGGGTGGGGCTCGAAGCCCTCGGGGAAGCGCGTGTGCGCGCGGCCGATGCGGCGCAGCTGCTTGGCGGGGGCAGCAGACGTCCAGCCGATCATCATGCCGATGCCGGGCATCTGGGACTCCGGCATGGTCCATTCCTCGTCGCCCGATTCCCCGGCCTCGCCCACGCCGACGGTGAGTGCCGGGTCGTGCGTGCGGCTGCCCGGGTTGATCTCAGACACCGAGGAAGCGCCACCCGCGCGGGTCTCCTCGAGGATGCGCCCGAGCTCCGCCTCGTACTGGGCGATCGACTGGCGGGCCTCGTCCTCGGTGAGCTGGCCGCGACCCACGAGGCCGCGGATGTACACGGCGCGCGTGGAGGGGATGCGGTCGATGAGGGAGTACATGACGGGCTGGGTCATCGACGGGTCGTCGCCCTCGTTGTGACCGCGGCGGCGGTAGCACACCATGTCGATGATGACGTCCTTGTGGAAGGCGTTGCGGTACTCGAAGGCGAGGTGTGCGCAGCGGATGACGGCCTCGGGGTCGTCCGCGTTCACGTGCAGGATCGGGACCTGCAGGCCCTTAGCCAGGTCGGTTGCGTAGCCGGTGGAACGGCCCTGCGTCGGTCCCGTCGTGAAGCCGATCTGGTTGTTGACGATGACGTGGATCGTGCCGCCGGTCTTGTAGCCCTCGAGCTGGGAGAGGTTGAAGGTCTCCTGGACGACGCCCTGGCCGATGAAGGCCGCGTCGCCGTGGATGAGGATCGGGATGATCGGCAGGTCCGGGTCGCCCAGGTGCTCCTGCTTGGCGCGCACGATGCCCTCCAGGACGCCGTCGGCGGCCTCCAGGTGCGAGGGGTTGGCGGCCATGTAGACCTTGGTGGCCAGGCCGTCGTCGAGGGAGTACACGCCCCATGTGCCCAGGTGGTACTTGACGTCGCCGGAGCCCTGGACGGAGTTGGGCATGTAGTTGCCCTCGAACTCATCGAAGATCTGCGCGTAGGACTTGCCCGCGATGTTGGCCAGCACGTTGAGGCGGCCGCGGTGCGCCATGCCGATGGCGACCTCGTGGATGCCGGTGCGCGCCGAGTCGGCCAGGATGTGGTCGAGCAGCGGGATCAGGGACTCGCCGCCCTCCAGGGAGAAGCGCTTCTGGCCCATGAACTTCGTCTGGAGGAACTCCTCGAAGGCCTCGGCGCGGAGGGGGGTGCCCAGGATGGGGCGCTGCGCCTCGGGGGAGGGGGCCTCGTAGGGGCCCTCGATGCGTTCCTGGACCCACGCGCGCTGCTCGGGGTCCTGGATGTGCATGTATTCGATGCCGACCGTGCGCGTATAGGTGTCGTGCAGGCGCGTGAGGATGTCGCGCAGCAGCATCTGGTCGGAGCCGCCAAAACCACCGGTGGGGAAGGGGCGATCCAAGTCCCACACGCTCAGGCCGTAGGACGACAGATCGAGGTCGGGGTGGCGGCGCACGCGGTAGGCCAGCGGGTCAGTGTCGGCGGCGAGGTGGCCGCGTGAACGGTAGGCGTGGATGAGCTCCGCGATGCGCGCGGGCTTGCCCTTTTCGTGGTTCGGGTCGTAGTCGTAGTCCGCTTCCCACGCGTAGGGGCGCGCGGGGACGTGCATCGAGGTGAAGACACGCTCGTAGAAGCCATCGCGGCCCGAGAGCTTGGCATCCACCAGGGCCAGCAGGCGACCGGACGCCGCGCCTTGGATGATGCGGTGGTCGTACGTGGAGGAGAAGAACATCGTCTTGCCGATGCCGAGTGCGGCCAGGCGCTTGGGGGAGACGCCGCGGAATTCCGCCGGGTAGTCGGTGGCGCCCACACCGATGATGAGGCCCTGGCCGACCATGAGGCGGGGCACGGAGGTGGTGGTACCGAGCGTGCCCGGGTTGGTCAGGGTGACGGATGCGCCCTGGAAGTCGGCGGTCGTCAGCGTCGCCGTGCGGGCGCGCGCCACCAGGTCCTGGTAGGCATCGACGAACTCAGCGAAGGTGAGCGTGTCGGCGTCGTGGATGACGGGGACCTTGAGGGAGTGGTTGCCCTGCGCGTCGGCCACGTCGATGGCCAGGCCGAAACCGATGTGCGCGAGCTGCTCGACGGCGGGCTTGCCTCCCTCGATCGTGTAGCGCACGTTCAGGTCGGGCATCTCGCACAGCGCCTCCACCAGGGCGTAGCCGATGAGGTGCGTGAAGGAGACTTTGCCGCCGACGGTGCGCGCCAGGTGCGCGTTGATGAGGGCGCGGTTTTCGATGAGGAGCTTGGCCGGGATCTGGCGCTGGGAGGTGGCCGTGGGGATGGAGAGCGAGGCCTCCATGTGCTTGGCGGTCGCGCGCGCCGCGGACTTGAGGATGTGGAGCTCGTCGTGCGAGGGGGCGCCTTGGAAGAGCGTGAAGGCTGCGCGCCCGTGTTGCTGGCGCGTGTAGGGGCTGGTGGCCTCGGCGACGGCGGCGGGCGGCGCGGGCGGCAGGTCCGAGCGGGTCACGGAGATGACGTGTGCGTGCTCGGTGGCGGCCGCCTCGGGCCCGTCCTCTTCGATGTCGAGGGTCGGCGGGGTGACCGAGACGGGGGCGATGTGGTCAACTGGGGGTGCGGCATTGACAGACGAGGCCGGGGCTGGCTCCGGCGTCGAGGCGGTGCCCTCGGGGATGTCGGGACGCTTGGCGCGCAGCTGTGGGGGAGCGGACTCGGTGGAGAAATAAGCACGCCAGGAGGGATCCAGGAGCTGTGGATCGCGCTCGTAGAGGTCTCGCATCTTCGCGATGTACCACTGCGGATCGGGCTGGGAAGCGGTGGGAGTGGGCACGTATTCCTCCGTAAGTGTCGCGCCGCGCGCATGGGCAAAATCCTGCGCGGCCATACCTCCGCAATTCTACCGCCGCGTGATCGTCTTCACGAAACCTGGTAGACCTTTGGCGTGTACTTCAAGGGCCTTTGGTCCGTTGAAGAATGATTGTTGGCACATGGTCCGTGGTGTGTGGAAATGCGCGCTGGGGGAGGCGGGCTAGGCCGCTAGACTGTAACCATCATGGACTGCGACACTGCCGGCTTTATTGCCGCTCTTTCTCACCCCCTGTCCGCGCGCGTACCCGCGACCCGCCCCGGCCTCGTCGAGGGGGCCACGCGATGACGACCGCCCTCATGCTTCTGCTCGGCGTCGTCCTGACCGCCGGTACTTTCATCTTCGTCTCCGCCGAGTTCTCTCTCGTTGCGGTTGACCAAGCCGTCCTCGACAAGAAAGCCGAGGAAGGGGATCGTGGGGCAGCCTCTGTCCTGCGCGCGACCCGCACGCTGTCCACCCAGCTGTCGGGCGCTCAGGTGGGTATCACGCTGACCACGATCCTGCTCGGCTACACGACGCAGAGCGCGCTGGCCGACCTGCTGGAGGACCTGCTCGGATCGGTCGGCCTCGCGTGGGGCCTGGCGACCGGCATCGCGGCATTCGTGGCAGCTGCGTTCGTCAACGTCTTCTCGATGCTCTTCGGCGAGCTCGTCCCCAAGAACCTCGCCCTGGCACACCCCCTGGCGACCGCCGTGCGCGTCGTCCCCTTCCAGATGGCCTTCACCGCGATTGCCCGCCCCGTCATCTGGGTGCTGGGCGGGACCGCGAACTGGGTGCTCGCCCGCATGGGGATTGAGCCCCAGGAGGAGATCTCCTCGGCGCGCTCCGCTTCCGAGCTGGCGGCCCTCGTCGAGCACTCCGTCGAAGAAGGTACCTTCGACATGTCCACGGCCGACCTCTTCGTCAACACGATCCGTATGTCCACCCTGAGCGCCGCTGACGTCATGACCGACCGGGGGCGCCTGCACACCCTCAGCGAGGGAGATAGCGCCCAGGATGTTCTCGACCTGGCCCGCGAAACCGGACACTCCCGATTCCCCGTCATCGGCGACGACTCCGACGACATCCTCGGCCTGGTGTCCCTGCGCCGCGCAGTCGCCGTTCCCGCCGACCGCCGCGCCGAGGTCCCCGTCATCTCCTCGTCTCTCATGACCGACGCGCCCTCAGTCCCCGAGACCGCGCCGATCGGCCCCCTCATGGTCCAGCTGCGCGACGAGGGCCTGCAGATGGCCGTCGTCGTCGACGAGTACGGCGGTGTCTCCGGCATCGTCACCCTTGAGGACGTCGTCGAAGAGATCGTCGGCGAGGTCTCCGATGAACACGACCAGCGACGCCTCGGCATCCGCCCGCGCCCCGACGGCACGTTCCTCGTGCCCGGCACGCTGCGCCCCGATGAGCTCGCGCGCCGCACGGACATCAACCTGCCCGAGGACGGCCCCTACGACACCATCGGCGGCCTCGTCATGAACGAGCTCGGCGAGATCCCGGTCGTCGGTTCGCGCGTGAGCGTGGATGGCATCGGCATCGAGGTCACGCAGATGCAGGGACGACGCGTCGCCCAGGTGGCGATCACGCCAGCCGCCACCGAGGCCGACGATGAGGAGGTGTCACTGTGAGCGTGGGAGTGGGTCTCGGTATCACCGTGGCGCTTCTGGCCGTCAACGCGTTCTTCGTCGCCGGCGAGTTTGCCGTCACCTCGACGCGCCGCTCGCAGGTCGAGCCTCTCGCCGACGAGGGCGCGCGAGGAGCGGCCGCCGCGCTGTACGCGCTGCAGCACGTGTCCCTCATGCTGGCGATCTGCCAGCTGGGCGTGACGGTCGCATCCACGACCCTGGGCGTCGTCGCCGAGCCCGCGATCGCCCACCTCGTTGAGTCGCCGCTCGAGCGCCTGGGCGCGCCCGAAGCGACCAGCCACGTCGTCGGCTTCGCCGCCGCCCTCGTCATCGTTCTCTTCTGCCACGTTGTCTTCGGCGAGATGGTCCCCAAGAACATCTCGATCGCCGCCCCCGTGCGTATGCTGCTGATCCTGGCCCCCGTCCTCGTGCGCCTGGGCCACGTCCTGCGCCCCATCATCGAGGCCATGGATCGCTTTGCGAACTGGTTCGTGCGCCTGGCCGGTTACGAGCCGCGCTCGGAAATCTCGGCCTCGTACACGGTCGAAGAGGTCGCATCGATCGTCGTCGCCTCGCAGGCGGAGGGCGTGCTGACCGACGAGCTGGGCCTGCTCAGCGGCACCCTGGAATTCTCCGAGGAGACGGCCGGGACCGCGATGGTCCCCCTCGACAAGCTCGTCGTCCTGCCCGAGGGCGCCACCCCGGCCGACGTGGAAGAACAGGTCGCCCACACGGGCTACTCGCGCTTCCCGATCTCCGGCGACGACGGTTCCATCGTCGGCTACGTGCACCTGAAGGACGTCCTGTACGCCACCGGCGAGGATCGCGAGCAGCCGATCACCCCGTGGCGCATCCGACGCCTCGAGGCCGTGTCCGCCGACGACCAGGTCGAAGACGCGCTGCGTCACATGCAGCGCACCGGCGTGCACTGCGCCCTCGTGCGCGATGCGGGCGCCGTCGTCGGCATCCTCTTCCTCGAAGACATCCTCGAGCTGCTGGTCGGCGAAGTCCGAGACGTTCTCCAACGCCCGTGACGAGCCGCGATCCGCAAGGTACATTAGATCGAGGTCAAAACTTCGTGACCAACACAGACAAGGGGGAGAGCGTGAGCGACACCGAGTGCCCGCTGCCGAAGCGGTCGCAGCTGCGTGCCGCGCGCTCCGAGAACGGGGACGACTCCCAGGAGAACCCGATCACCGCGGCGATCCCGGTTGGCGAAGAGACCGTTGCCCCTCCGCCGCCTCCCGCCGCGAAGAAAACGGTGGAGGAACCTCCGGCCTCGGCCTCGTCTTCTGAGACTGTGACTGACGCCGATGAGGGGGCCCCGGCCTCGTCGTCGAGCAAGCGACGCCGTAACGTCCACCCCGTCGGATACGCGCTGCGTGCGCTCCTCGTGCTGGGGTTGGCGGGCACGACGATCGCCGTGCCCATGACGGGGCGCGTCGGCTCCGACTCCTCGCTGACCGTGCCCGCGCGTGCCTTCGGCGCCTCGGTGGGTGGGCCCAGCTGGGCCGTGTCCTCCGCGCTGCCCCAGGCGACCGCCCTGGACGGCACCCTCACCGCGAACTCGCGCGCCAAGGCCCAGGCTCCCGTGTCCATCACCGGCTGCGCGTCGGGCAACGGCGCGGACGGAAACCGCAACGTGCGCGTCGTCGCCGACACGATCTACTGGCCGCTCCCGCAGGGCACCTACACGGTGACCTCGCCCTTCACGATGCGTATTTCGCCCGTCTCCGGCCAGCTCCTCGCCCACGAGGGTATCGACATGGCCGCCCCGCTCGACACCCCGATAACGGCCGTGTACGGCGGCGTCGTCGAGGAGGTCGCGGAGAACTCGCGCTCGGGCGCCTACGTGCAGATCAAGCACACGAAGTCTGACGGCACCGTCTTCCACTCCGCCTACCTGCACCAGTACATGAACAAAATCAAAGTGAAGGTCGGTGACACCGTCACCGCCGGGCAGGTCATCGGCGCGGTCGGCAACAACGGCTGGTCGACGGGCCCGCACCTGCACTTCGAAATCCACGACTCCTCGGATACCCCCGTGGATCCGGACGCGTGGATGCAGGCAAACAAAGCTGTTTATCTCGGACAGGAGTCTTGCTCATGATGCCCGTCACCATGCGTCAGGGACCCATCGTTTTCGCCCACCGCGGCGGCAGCGAGGAGGCCCCCGAAAACACGATGAGCGCCTTCGCCTACGCCTACGAGGCCGGGATCCGCCACGTGGAGACCGACGCCCACATCACCGCCGACGGCAAGGTCGTCATCTGCCACGACGAGACCGTGGACCGCTGCTACGACGGTACTGGCGTGATTGCTCAGATGACGTGGCGCGAGCTGTCCAAGCTGCGCCACCGCGACTCCGGGGAGCAGATGCCGCTGCTCGCTCAGGTCCTCGAGGCATTCCCCGACATGTACTTCAACATCGACGCGAAGGAGCCGGGCGTCGAACGCCCGCTCCTCGACGTCATAGCCGACCACGGCGCGGCCGACCGCGTGCTCGTGGCCTCCTTCTCCGAGCCTCGCCTGCGTGCTGTGCGCGACATCGCCGCATCGGATCCTTCCCGCGCGGTCGCCACGTCTCTGGGCACCGAGGCCGTCGTGCGCCTCGTGGGTGCCGCGAAGAGCGCCACGAACCCCGCCTGGTGGCACGTGCCCGGCCCGCGTCAGGGTGCCATCGCCGCCCAGGTGCCCATGCACCAGGGCCCCATCCGCGTCGTCGACGAGCGCTTCGTGGCCACCGCCCACACCCTGGGCCTGGCCGTCCACGTGTGGACCATCAACACGGTGGCCGATGTGCTGCGCCTCCTCGAGGTCGGCGTAGACGGCATCATCACCGACCGCACCGTCTTCCTGCGCGACTTCCTGGAGGCACGCGGCCTGTGGACCCAGCCCCCGGCTCCCCGCGCTGCCCCGGGCCCCAGGGACTGAGGTTATTGATTGAAATGGCGGGCGCGCACCGGAGGGTGCGCGCCCGCTTTTTCGTGCCTCTGGCGCTTTGACTTTATTGTTGGCTGTGCAATATTCTGGCGTGTTACTGCATGCAGTGGCGTCAGGAGAAAAGTTGTCTGCTTTGATCTCAGGGGGACCGGGGAGACAGTTGTGAATTCGGAGCTTAACTCATACCCGCTCGGTGCCTTCCTCCTCGGGGTGTCGGGGATGGCCTACTGGTATTACATGATGTTTCACGCCAGCGGAGGCTGGGATGTGCCGCATCGCGCGGGGAGATATCGGCACTCCAAGAACTTTTACTCCGTCGTGCTGCCGTCATATTCCATGTGTATGGTTCTCGGGCCGGTGGTCGGATGGTTTGGTCAGTTTGATCCTCCGAAGTGGTTGTTTTTCTGCGCGTCTATTCCAATATTTCTGCTCCTGATACTGAGCGTCGTTGGTTTTCTGCCCATCAAATTTCCCGATTGTATGTACCCGGAATGGCAATACGCCAAGCGCAATGGCCTATTAGAAGAAGGGAAAAACGGTCAAAAGTCTTCTCGGAACCGCGATTCCGGCGGGGGAGATCGTCATGTGGGCACAGGCGTGACGATGTGTGTGGCCTCCGGTTGGAGGCAACTGTCGGAGGAGGAACGCGGAGAGCTTGGGGATCTCGGCCAGGATGAGAGTATTCGCTGCATTGCCGTCGGAGAGACGACAGAGGGGTACGTGCCGAACATCGTCATCACTGAAACTGAGGTCTTCAGCGGCAAAGGGGAGAAGGAGATCCTCGACGACAGCGCCCGGCGCTTGGCTGAGCCACATCCTGGATGTCGCCTCATAGATGATATCGTCGTGCCGTATCCAACCGCGCGTACCCGCCTCATCACGGGCGTGTACACCCTCAACGGCACCTCGATGACTGTCTCGCAGCTTGTGTGGCTTACCCGGCATAGAAACGAAGGGGACGAGGAACCCCGCCGAATCCTATGGGCCGCAACATGCACGTGCGCGAGTAGTGACTTCCCAACCGTTATTGCCAGCTTCATGGAGATGGCGCAGACTCTGGAGGTCGAATCGTGACCGCCGAAGGAACCACGGCCTCGTCGCCGGAGGAGCTCGTCGTCTCCCTCGAACAGGCGAATGCGCTTATTGACCTCATTGGGATACGGGAAGGGCATAACGGTCTATCGAGTGCGATGCCGGTCAGTGGACTCGTGGGCGCTGGCCTCGCCGACTCCAACGGCCTCGCGGGTGATGCCGAGGCGATACTGGGCACCGCGCGCAGCGTTGACTATCGCCTCGTTATCCGCGTCGTCTCCCCGAGGCCGAGCATCGGCGTGCGGAATGTGAGGATCTGGCCCTCACGGCCGCGCTCGGTCGTCATGCGCACCGAGGCCGACGGCGCGCACTTTACCCAGGTTGATAACTGCGATGTTCCACGCATCCTGGCCGAGGAGACTCTCCTGGAGCCCGGGCCAACCATCCATGACGGACCGCCGTGGATCTCCGCTGAGTTCGTGCAGGCGGTGCGTGACGTGGATCTGGAAAGGGCACAGTCAGCCCTGATCGATGTGGCCGCCAAGGGCCCCAGTGGCTCTCATTTTTCGCAGGACTGTTGGCACAAGCGGTGGTGCGCCGTGCTGTGCGTGCGGGAAGAACGGACTTGGGACCGGTGGAAGGAGACCGAGCACGTCGAATGCTTCGTCACCGATCACATGCACGCGCAAATCCACGCGCCCCTCGATCCTCGCGCACTTACCCTCATGCAGGAGCGGAACGCACCTACCCTGGACGCTCCGCCGCGCACGGCCCTGTGGGGATTCTTGATGGAGCTGCTCGCCCAGTAGTGCGGCTTGTGGGTGTCGCTTCGGCATAAAGAAACGGGGGCGGAGCCGCTTGGCTCCGCCCCCTCGACGCATCTGTCAAGACTGCCGGCTCACTCGTCGCCGCTGAAGTCGGCCACGGCCTCGTCCAGGCCCGCGCGGCGGATGCGCACGAGCGACAGGAACACCAGGCCGGCAGCCAGAGCGATGCCCAGGCCTCGAACCAGCCAGGACTCGCCCACGAAGATCATTGCCATGGCAGCCAGGGTCGGCACCAGGAGCGTGAACGCGTAGCCGATGTAGCGACCGAACGACGGCATGGGCACGCCGTCGGACTCGGCGACCGACTTGACCATGAAGTTCGGGCCGTTGCCGATGTACGTGATCGCGCCGCAGAACACGGCGCCGAGCGAAATCGGGATCAGGTAGTACTCGGGCACTCCCGCGACCAGAGTGCCCTCGCCTCCGGAAGCCTTCGCCATCTCGAAGAACGTCATGTACGTCGGGGCGTTATCCAGGATCGAGGACAGGCCGCCCGTGAACACGAAGTACGTCATGCGGGTCAACGGCAGCGACGGGGCGATCTGCTCCAGGTAGCGCAGCGCCGGCGCCATCGTCGAGAAGATGCCGATGAACAGGGTCGCAACCTCCATGATCGGTGCCCACGTGAACGCGTTCTCCTCGAAGCGCACCTTCTTGTCCGAGAGCTTGTAGGACAGGCCCGCGACCGTGAACATGATGATCTCGCGCCACGGCACGAAGCCGGTCCACGAGTGGACGTGGCCCTCGGCCAGCGCCTCGCCGTCCCAGGACGGAGCGAAAGCGACGGAGAGGATGATGATCGCGAAGAACAGCAGGTTGATCTTGCCGTGCAGGCTCAGCGGCTTGACCTCGCGGTCGTCGGCCTCGATGGAGGCAGTGTCCTCGGAGGCGTAGCGCACGCGGTCGATCGAGTAGTACGACAGGAGCAGCAGCACCAGGACGAACAGCCATTCCTTCCACAGCGCGAACGTCCACGCGAACGGCACGCCGTGCAGGTAGCCGAGGAACAGCGGCGGGTCGCCGAGCGGAGTCAGTATGCCGCCGCAGTTCGCCACAATGAAGATCGTGAACAACACCGTGTGCACGCGGTGCTTACGTTCCTTGTTGGTCTCCAGGAGCGGGCGGATGAGCAGCATGGCTGCGCCGGTCGTCCCAATGAACGAGGCCAGGAGGCCGCCGATCGCCAGGAAGATCGTGTTGTTACGCGGGGTCGCCTTGATGTCGCCGGCCAGGTGAATGCCGCCGGAGACCACGAACAGCGCGAAGAGCAGCGCGATGAACTGCACGTACTCCACGCCCGTGGCGATAAGCGGGCCGGAGCCGGCCTTCATGAACATCCAGATCGTTGTCGGCACACCCAGCGCGAGCGCGACGGACAGCTGGGAGGATTCCTTTTCCCACCAGTGCGAGGTCTTCGGGATGATAGGCAGAACTGCGATGCAGCCAAGCATCGCGATGAAGGGGAGCAGACTCCACCAGGGGTAGGTCATCGGCCAGTCCTTGGTTGACGATAAATACGCTCACTATTTTATGGGGTGGGGGAGCGGGGTGTGGAGTGTTCCAGGAGGTGGGAGTGGCCTCATCGACGAGGCCGGGGCGTGTTCGCTCGCGGGTTTCCGCTGGGTTGGGCGCGGGCCTTGTGAGCGGTGTGGATATGAGTGGCACCCCGAACAGGACTCGAACCTGCGACCTCTTGCACCGGAGGCAAGCGCTCTATCCGCTGAGCTATCGGGGCAGCTCGGTCAGTTTAGCAGGGTTTCATACAACCACGCGGGACGGTGATGTGTGCCATACTAGTGGGCGTTGCTTGTTTGAGAACTCTTCAGGAGGATCACATGCGCGTTCATATCGGCACCGATCACGCCGGTTTCGAACTCAAGGAAAAGGTCGTCGCGCACCTGCGCGAGGCCGGTCACGATGTCGTCGACCACGGCGCTCACAGCTACGATGCACTCGACGACTACCCGCCGTTCTGCATTGAGGCCGCCCAGGCGGTCGTCGACGAGCCGGGCAGCCTCGGCATCGTCATCGGCGGCTCCGGCAATGGCGAGCAGATGGCCGCCAACTGCGTGGAAGGCGTGCGCGCCGCCCTCGTGTGGTCCGATGCGACCGCGCGTCTGGCCCGCGAGCACAACGACGCGAACGTCGTTGCCGTCGGTGCCCGCCAGCACAGCGAGGAAGAGGCGCTCGCCCTCATCGACGCGTTCCTGGAGACCCCCTTCAGCGGCGACGAGCGTCACCAGCGCCGCATCGACCTGATGAAGGACTACGAGCGCTCCGTGCGCGCCTGAGCGATGCGCAGACTCACGAGGCGGGGCCGGTGAATGACCACCGGCCCCGTTTAGTGTGCCGTCTTTCTGAGGCTCGGCAGTTTCGCATGCAATTCCCCCTGAGTATGTTGCTGGTTCGTATCATTTCATGATGCTGAGTCACTCCTGTTTGGGAATTGCACGTGACTTTGGGGAGGGAGGGCGCAACTGGGGAGCACCTGGGGCAGGCGGGGTGCAAGTGGGCGCAGCTGGGACCGAAATCCCATGTATTCGCAGGTGGAAAGAAGTTTGGGCGGAAACGGATGGCAGGACAAAGGGTTTTCGTTGCGATGCTTGATGCTTTGGGGATGACGCCGGCTTGGGAATAGGACTAACTGTTGATTGTCGAGGATGTGTCAAGCGCTGCAAAGTTCCACATTATGATTTGTTGCCAGCCGTTAAAAAAGATGAAAATAGCCGAAAAGACACGTTTTCATAGATTGAAACCAGTAGGCAAATCGTTGATATCCTGCAGAAATATAGCTTTACTGTTTTTCTGTAAGGTAGACCACTAGCAAAGCTGCAGAAAATGGGTTGCATTTTTCGGTAACCGCGTCGTACGCTGAGTGTCATCAAGGTTGTGGAAAAACCTCTCGGGACATCCCCCCGAGTACGACACAGCGAAGCAAAAGTCTTCAAGGAGAACGTTCGATGACAGCACGTCGAGCGCGCGCGGGCCACGCGCGGACCAAGCGAGCAGGAGTCGCATCCCGCGCCCTGGCCGCCCTGGCCGTTGTGGCAACCGCCACCGGTACGCTGGTCGTCTCCCAGGTCGCCGCCCCCCAGGCCGCTCAGGCCGCCCAGGAGCAGCCCTCCGCCGGTATTAACGTTGGCCCCGTTCGCGCCAACATGGGAACGGGTTTCGTCAACGCGTCTGCGACGGACACGACCACCAGCCTTCCCGACAACTTCATCCGCTACGGCATTGTCAAGGGCATGAGCGACAAGCCTGCTGACAGGATCAGGACGGGCGCCGCCCCGACGACGACGTATCTTGGCGGCGAGTACGCGAAGAATAACGATGCCTGGACGTACATCGCCCGCGGCTGGCCCTGGAAGTGGGATGAGAATCCGGCGCGGAGGACCGACAGTGAAAAGTGGATGCAGGCCCACTATGAACAGTGGAAGAATGGTGGCGACGGCACGATCTGGGTGAATGGCCAGTCCGCTATCGGCTTTAAGCCGAACGACCCGGGCACCGTCCAGCCGGGTCAGACCTTCCTGCTCGGCGCCATCCGTCACAACAACCTGCCGATCCGTGGCGGCGCAAATGTCAAGCAGTTCCTGCACTCGAGCCTGAATCTCACGCTCCCGGACCTGGTCGGCAGCACGCCTGAGAACTTCCCCTTCGTCAACCAGGAGACGTCCAACACCCTGGCGACGACGATCATCTACCGCAAGGGCGGCGCCTACGTGAAGACGGCCGGTGAGCCTGGCACGGGCACCTGCTCCTCCAGCTTTGGGCTCAACGGTTGGCCCGCGACCCAGCAGATCGAAGGTAAGTGGCCCCGCGACTGGCTCCTTGAAGGCGGCAAGTACGGTACCCCCGGTTACACGCCCTCCGGTTCCTTCATTGGCCCTGCCTATGAGCCGGACCCGGTCAACGCGGCCGATCGCTCCCAGGGCTACGTCAACAAGCCCGAGACGCAGTCCGGACGCATGTACTGCGTCAAGTACGTGGGCGAGGGCAACGGCGAGTACGACCTGTACAGCCAGTACTACAACAAGGGTGCCGAACAGCCCGCCAGCACTCTGGGTACCGATCATCCCGAGGTTCTGCCGCGTACGTGGCCCGGCGCCAAGGGTAACGTCAACGAGAACCCCTACGTGTGGGACAACGTGAAGCTGACGAAGACGACGTCGGACCAGACCTTCACGAAGAACGGTCGCACCTACCGCCTGCAGCTGTGGGGCTTCGTTCCCGCGGACAACCCCAGGACGCTGATCACCCCGGAGAATATTCAGAGCATTCCGACGGCCCAGTGCCCGGAGACCCCCGCTCCGGATGCCAAGCGCACCGACACTTTCATCACGCAGGAGCTCTCGGTCAACTACGGCTGCCTCTACGGTGTCATCACCGAGGAGCGCTCCGTGCGCATCGCGAAGGCCGTCGAGGATCCGGCGGGTGCCAACCCGACGATCCCTGCCGCCAACTTCTCGGTGGAGACCGGCGCGACCTGGCACGACAACACCGACCGTACCCCCGCGACCACCGGCACGGTGACCGTCACGAAGCCCACGGCTTCTTCCGCTCCCGCCAAGGCCTCGTACATCTCCGCAGCCGACCCGGCCGCGTCCCTGACCCCTACCGCCTTCGGTGAGGACCAGGCGAAGTACGACTTGACGTTCATCCCCTTCGAGGTCGGCAACTCCGACTTCACCATCACGGAGAAGGACATCTCGACCGGCGGCGAGGACAAGTGGAACCTCAAGGACATCAAGTGCGTCAACGGCATCGGTGAAGACGTCGCCGTGACCAAGACCGAGCGCGGCGTCAACTTCAAGAACGTCGGCGGTGCCGCCTCCAACGAGGCAGCCCCCATCACCTGTACGTTCGTCAACGAATACCAGGCTCCCAAGCTGCGCGTCGAGAAGTCCATCGAGGCGAACGGCGGCGCCAACGGCGCCACGAGCTTCAACGTGGACTACAAGATCGTCGCCACCAACGACGGCTCGCTGGCCGCCAACACCGGCAAGCTCACCGACAAGCCCGACTTCGCGAAGGGCCTGGAGATCCAGTCCGCGAAGATCGCCGAAACCCAGGCCGGCCTGGACTCCGCGTCCAACGCCACCGCCACGAACGGCGTCTACACGCTGACCGACGGCGTCGAGCTGGCCCCCAAGGCCACCAAGGAATACTGGATCCGCTTCGCGGTCGTCCGTAACCCTGCAGCCGCCGGCTACAACGAGGCCGACCTGGCCTGCTCCATCAACGGGAACAACGAGCTGGCTCCCGGCAAGGGCCTCTTCAACGAGGTCCTGGCTGAGAACGGCAAGGACTCCGACGGCACGAGCAACAACAAGGCCTGTGGCCCGACCGTTCCCCACGACTTCGTGGTGATCAAGGCCGGCACGCAGAACACGGGCAAGACCTTCGCGGACGCCTCGAACCAGTACACGGGCCCCAACGGAGTCACGCTGTACCCCCTCGACGGAGCTGAGTTCGCGGTCTACGACTCGAACCCCAGCACGAATGCCGAGGCAAAGGTCGTCAAGGAACTGACCCAGGCGACCGCGACCGACGGCTACTACTGGTCCGTCAACGACCTGAACCTCGACACCATGTACTGGCTCGTCGAGACGAAGGCCCCCGCGGGACACTCGCTCCTGCCCAAGCCCATCGCGTTCACGCTGACCGCCGCCCGCGGCAACAGCTCCGGAACGAACGTGGAACTTGCGGACGACCTGACGGATCAGGCCAAGTGGGCCAAGAGCGCCGTCCAGGGCTTCTCCTCCGAGGCCTCCAGCCTCCCCGGCCCTCAGGGCTTCCTGGTTGCCGGAACCCGCAAGGCCACCATCGTTGTCAAGGACACCGAGGTTGGCGAGCTGCCCAAGGCCGGCAGCACCGGAATCTACCCCTACATCGGCGCCGCAGCTGTGCTGATGACCGGGGCGATGGTGATGACCGTGGTCACCACCAAGAGGCGCAAGGCACTCGCCTGAGCCACCCATGAGGTCCCGTGACCACGAGACCCACCATCAGAAAAAACTCCCGAAATCACACACACAGGAGAAAGAAAACCTATGAGCACCACGAAGACCCGCCGCAGCCTGAGCCTGCTCGCAGCCTTCGCCGTCGCCGCCGGCGCGCTGGCCCTGCCCGCCGCCACCTCCGCGACGCAGGCTGCCCCCGCCTTCGGCCTCGCTGCCACGACCGAGCGCGCCCCCTCGCTGGTCGACCTCGACGCCACCAAGACCGGCTCCATCACCATCCACAAGTACGTGAAGGACGCCAACAACGGCACCACGGCCGGTAACGGCCTCGAGGACACCTCCGATCACGGCACCGCCCTCGACGGCGCGACCTTCACCGTCGAGAAGCTGACCAACGTCGACCTCACCACGCAGGCCGGCTGGGAGAAGCTCGCCGGCTTCAACGGCGACGTTGCGGCCGCGAAGGCTACCGGCGTTGTCGCTGCCGTCGAGAAGACCACCGCCGGCGGCGGCCTGGCTAAGTTGGACAGCCTCCCCCTCGGCGCCTACGTCGTGACCGAGACCGTGACCCCCGCCGGCTACGTCGGCTCCAAGCCCTTCATCATCACGGTGCCCATGACGCACCCGACCGACCTCAACAAGTGGGTCTACGACGTCCACGCCTACCCGAAGAACTCGAAGGCTAACATCGACAAGACCGTCAAGGACGATACCACCCCGGCCATCGGCTCCGAGATCTCCTACACCCTGAAGTCCGACGTGCCCGCCGCTGAGGCCCTCGACTACTACGACGTCGTCGACCAGTACGACAAGCGCGTCGAGCTGCCCGAGGCCAACATCGCCCTGACGCTCATCAACGGCAAGACCGGCGAGGTCGCCCTCGTCAAGGACACCGACTACAAGCTGAAAGCCGCTGACGGCACCGACGGCAAGACCAAGTTCTGGACCGCCGAGTTCACCGAGGCCGGCCGCAAGAAGCTGATCGACAACCGCAAGGACGACACCACCAAGGTCCAGATGGACCTGTCCGGCACCGTCAAGGACAAGGTGGAGTCCGACGGCCTGTTCAAGAACAAGGCCATCCTGCTCCCCAACGCCCCCTCCAACGGCTGGAAGCCCAACTCGGGCACCGTTCCGCCGCCGGACTACCCGAACTCCGAGGTCGTCTCCAAGTTCGGCAAGGTGAAGATCACCAAGGTTTCCGCTAAGGATGCCAACGCCAAGCTCGCGGGAGCCGAGTTCGAGGTTTGGAAGTGCACGCCTCAGTCCACCCCGTCCGCGAACTTCGAGTCCGTCGACGCCTCCCTGGACGAGAAGCTGAGCCCCGCCGGCACCGCGACCTACACCACCGACGCCAACGGTGAGGTCACCATCGACGGCCTGCGCAACAACGACTGGGAGAACAACGAAGCCGTCACCAACCCCGGCTGGTACTGCCTCGTCGAGACCAAGGCCCCCGAGGGCTTCGAGCTCCAGACCCGCCCGATCGCCTTCCAGGTCCTGCAGACCAACTCCACCGCTGACAACGAGTACACCCTCGCGACGACCGTCAAGGACGTCCCGAAGAACGGTGGCTTCAACCTGCCGCTGACCGGTGCTGCCGGCATCGGCGTGCTGATCGGCGCTGGCGCCCTCCTCGTGGGCGGCTCCGGTGCGATCGCGCTGGCCAACAAGCGCCGCAAGGAGCAGGCCGACGCCTGATCCTCGCTAGCTAGCGACACACAGGGGGGTGTGGACCCGCGGGTCCACACCCCCCTTGCGTTGCCCGCAACCGCCCCCAGCGGTACTACCCTGTAACCAGACAAACTTCCACGGCCTCGGCAATGAACGGAGAAAGCGTGAGCACCCAAGCGCCCGACAAGAAGAAGACCCCCCTCAAGTGGCGTCTCCTCACCATCGCGCCCCCGATCCTGCTGCTGGCCGGCATCCTGGTCCTCCTGTACCCCGTCTTCGCGACCCAGTACAACAACCAGCGCCAGGAACGCATCGCCTCCGAATTCAGCGCCGTCGCCGAGCAGGCCGGCCCCGACGCCGTCGCAGAGTCCCTGCGCCGCGCCGACGAATACAACCTCAAGGCCTCCGAGTCGCCGATCCTCGACCCCTGGCTGGACGCCCAGCGCCCCGGCACCGCGCAGTACCAGGACTACCTGAGCCAGCTCAACCTCAACGACGTCATGGCGACCATCAAGATCCCCTCGATCGACGTCAACCTGCCGATCTACCACGGCACCGACACCGCGACGCTCGACAAGGGCGTCGGCCACCTCTTCGGCACCGCCCTGCCCGTCGGCGGCGAATCCACGCACACGGTCCTCACCGGCCACACCGGCCTGGGCAACGCGACCATGTTCGACCAGCTGACCAGCGTCAAGATGGGCGACTACTTCTACATCGAGACCGCCGGGCGCCACCTCAAGTACCAGGTCACCGACATCCGCGTCGTCCTGCCCCACGAGACCGAGACCCTCAACAAGGTCGAGGGCAAGGACCTCGCCACCCTCATCACCTGTACCCCCTACGGCGTCAACACGCACCGCCTCCTCGTGACCGGCGAGCGCGTCCCCATGGACGAGGAGGCCGTCGCCGCCGAAGCCGCGCAGGTCAAGGGCTCCGTCATGAAGCCGTGGATGATCGCCGTCCTCGCGTCCGTCGTCGTCATCCTCCTCGTCGCCGGCATCCTCTGGCTGCGCTCCCGCAAGCGCAAGGACGAGGAGCCGCAGGAGATCGAAGGCGCCGCCGCTGGCGCGCTCGCCTCCGCCGATTCCGGGGACGAGGCCGGGGCTGAGTCCGCCGAGGCCGCTTCGTATTCCGCAGATGCGGCCGCCCCCGCTGAGGCCTCGACCGCCGCCTCCGAGGCGCCCGCCGCCACTCCGGACCTGCTGACGGACGCCGAGCAGATCTCCGAGGAGGAGATCGACGCCGGCCGCACCGCCGCCCTCAAGAAGATGCTCGAGGAGCGCGGCGAGCAGTAAGCAACCCCAACGCGTGGCCCCCGCGGGGCGCGTGAGGCGCGGAAACGCGCGGGCGCGAGCGAGCAAGCTCACCCGCGCGTTTCCGCGTCTTTACGCTAAAGTCAGTGAGTAACTGTCAAACGATCTGGAGGGTACGTGGAGCATCACCCCAGCGGCGCTCGCTCCCGCCGCGCCACGCACGCGAGGGCCGAGCCCCGGCCTCGTCGCGCCGTCGCGCGTACCCTGGCCGCCCTCCTCGTCGCGAGCGCAGCTGCCCTCCCCGGCCTCGTCGCCCCCGAGCGCGCGGATGCGGACCCCGCGCTCGAGCCCCCCGGCGGCGGCACCGTCCCCGTCACCTCATCCGCCGGCCGCCTCGGCGCGGCCACCATTAACGGCTCGGGCTTCGATCGCACGACGAACGTTCCCGACAACGCCTACGTCGGGACAGTACGCGGTGCCGGCCCCTTTGATGCGGCCGACCCCGCCCAGTCCTCGTCCCCCCTCCAGGTGGGAACCGCCCAGCCCATGCTGGACGCCGCCGTCGCCTCGGGCGACTACTGGACCTACATCGCGCGCGGCCTGCCCGCCGCCAACCCCGTCGCCACCGGCGTCATCTCGCCGCAGAACACCAACGCCCTGGGGTACAAGCCCAACAACCCGGGCGACGTCCCCATCGGGAAGCCCTTCCTCCTGGGCACCGTGCGACACAACAACTTCCAGGTGCACTCGGCCAGCCAGTGGGTCCACTCGTCGATCGATGTCAGCATCGGCGGCATCGAGGACTCCTTCCCCTTCGACCAGGAGGAGACCGCGGACGACACCGACACCACCGCGGCCCTCAGCGACGAGGGCGCCTACATGCTCGCCTCGCGCGCCAACGGCCCGTCCTCCTGCCCCGCCAACGCGCCCTACGCCGCCCTCAACCGCGACGCCGGACCGGGTGTCTGGTACTGCTACCGCCACGTCGGCAAGGGCCGAGGCAACCGCGATATCTACACGAACAATCCGGCCGCCTACCCGGACGCCGCGGGGACGCCCGACCAGAGCCCCAACTCGGACGACGTCCTGACGATCTCGCGGACCACCTCCAACAAGACCGTCATGATCGACGGAATCCCGTACCGCCTCGTCATCGCCGGCTTCACCCCCAGCGGCGACGGCGTCTGCCCGGACACGCCGCCAGGCGGCGTCACCCCCGTCTCCACCTTCAGCTCGAAGGAAAACAAGACCTCCTACGGGTGCCTGTACGCCACCTTCAGCCAGGAGCGCTACATCCGCATCGCCAAGACCGTCACCCCGGAATCCGAGGCGATCGGCGGCAAGATCCCCTCCTTCAACTTCACGACCTTGGGCATCGGCGACTTCGTCTCGCCCACGGGCGAACCCCTCAAGACCGCCGAGAACGCTGGCGGCTTCGTCGACTGGTCCTCCTTCGAGGACAGCCCCCTGACCCCCACGGGCTACGGCAAGGACGGCACCGTGACGTCCGGATACCAGGCCTTCATCCCCGGCTACTCCCAGTTCGTCATCGCCGAGACCGGCCCGCGCATCCCCGGGCGCCGCCCCCTGCGCTTCGGCGAACCCGGCTACTTCGGCCCCTGGAAGGTCTCCGACGACCCGAACTCCGCGCGCTGGGAGCTCACCGACATTACGTGCGTGAACGGCATCGGCGAGGCCGTTAACGTCACCCGCGACCCCATGACCGGCGGCATCGACTTCTCCGACGTGCCCCCGGCCAAGACCGCGGCCGCCGTGCCCATCACCTGCAACTTCACGATCCAGCAGCAGGCCCCCAAGCTGCGCATCGACAAGACCGTCGAAAGCGTCGAGGGCGCCTCGGGCGATACGATCACCGTCACCTACCGCGTCACCGCCACGAACGACGGCACGATCGCGGGCACGACCGGGCGCCTCGTCGACACCCCGGCCTTCGCGCCCGGCCTCACCCTGCGCTCCGCCGCGATCGCCACCTCCCTCGATGGACTGCGCGGCGCCCGCGAACAGAACCGCGCCGCCACCTACGTCCTCACCCAGGGCACCACCGTCGAACCCGGGGCGTCTGCGACCTGGTTTATCCGCATGAAGGTCGCCCGCGACAAGGCGGCTCGCGGATACAGCGAGGCCGCCCTCGAGTGCGTTCCCTCGAACGGGCGCCTCACCCCCAAGCGCGGCCTCTACAACTCCGTCGCCGGCCCGTACGACCACGACGGCGCCGCCAACAACGAGGCCTGCGCACCCGCCCGCCCGCGCACCATCCGCATCGAAAAGGCCGGCACCCAGCCCGTCGGCACTGCCAACGAGGACGGCACCTACCCGCTTGAGGGCGCCGCCTTCGCCATCTACGACAACGAGGCCCTGACCGGTACCCCCGTGTCCACCTCCGACGGCGAATCGCAGTTCGTCACCGCGCCCCTCGAGACCGGCAAGACCTACTGGCTCGTCGAGACCCGCGCCCCCGCCGGACACGTCCTCCTGCCACGCGCCGTGCCCTTCCACATCGAGGTGGGCGCCGACGCCTCGGCCTCCACGGTGATCGCCACCGACTTCGGCGCCGACGAGGGCTTCACCTCCGTGCGCGTCATCCCCGCCGCCGCGGGTACGGGCACCGCCGCGCTGCCCGCCATCCGCGTCGTCGACACCCAGGTCGGTGTCCTGCCCAACTCCGGCGCCGCGGGCATCTACCCGCACCTCGGCCTCGGCGCCGCCCTCCTCGGCCTCGCCGGTGCGTGTGCGTGGGCGCGCCGCCGCGCCGCCTGACCGGCACGAGGCCGGGCATGTCACGTGTGGGTTAGGTCGCCAGCGTTCTCAGCCTCAGCCCCATGGTTCCTCAACAATGTCGCACGTAATTCCCCTGTGCTTATTTCAGGCTTTGAAATTGCATCGTTGGAATTGCAACGTTTGTGGGCTATGTCCAAAAATGACCGTGTTAAATTACGTGCGACTTTGGGGGGAGCCAGGAAAGGGGAGGTGCACAGACAACGCGGCCGCCCCCCGCGCGAGGCGAGCGCGACCGCGGTGGGCCTCGTCCCCTACGATGGGAACCATGAACCTCAGCTTCCCCGAGCGCATCCGCGTCGACGCCATCATCCAAGCCGCCATGGACATGGAGGCCGCGCCCCTCCTGCACGAGCTCGCGCCCATCGGCGACGACGAGACGCCCCAGGCGATCCTCGCGGGCAGCCATAAGACCCAGCGATTCGTGCTCGGCATCCTCGATGGACGCACCGTCCTGGTCGTTACCTCCGGCATCGGCCTGGCCAACGCCGCCTCCGCGACCGCGCGCGCCCTCACCCTCGTCGAGGCCCCCATCGTCATCGCGGCCGGCACCACCGGCGGCCTCGCCCGCGACATCAACGTCGGCGACATCGCCGCCGGCACCCGCGCCATCTACGGGCAGGCCGACGCGACCGCCTTCGGCTACGCCATGGGCCAGGTCCCCCAGATGCCCGTCGACTACACCACCTCCGAAGCCGCCGAAGAACGCCTGCCCATCCTGCGCGGCCTCATCGAACACCCCGTGCGCCGCGGCCGCATCGTCTCCTCCGACTCCTTCTGCACCGAAGCCAACGTCGGCCCCATGCGCGAGCGCTTCCCCGACGCCATCGGCACCGACATGGAAACCTGCGCGATGGCCCAGGTCTGCTGGTCCTCCGACGTCGACTGGATCTCGCTGCGAGCCGTCTCCGACCTGTGCGGCCCCACCGCCGACCAGGCCTTCCACATGGACGGCGCTCGCGCCGCCGCCCACAGCGCGCAGGCCGTGCGCGCCTACCTGACGCTGCTCTGAGCGCCCGCCCCGGCTTCGTCGCCCCGAACGAACGGAAACGATCATGACCCGTCCCGCACGCATCCTCATGGTGTGCACCGGCAACATCTGCCGATCCACGATGGCCCACGCGATCCTCGAACAGGCCGCCGCGCGCGCCGGCGTGGACGTTGTCGTCGATAGTGCCGGCGTCTCCGATGAGGAAGCCGGCAACCCGATCGACCGCCGTGCCGCCCGCGTGCTGCGGGACGCCGGGTACGCCGTGCCCGACCACCGTGCACGCCAGATCCGCGCCGGCGAGCTGGGGGAGTGGGACCTCATCCTGGCCATGACCTCGCGCCACCTGAGCGTCCTCGAGCGCCTGGCCGACCGCGCGGGCGTCGAGCATGAGGGCGCGCCCGCGTCCGCCGACCTGGGTCAGGAGCCGCGCGTGTGCCTGTACCGCGACCTCGACCCCGAGGGCAGCGGCGACGTGCCCGACCCGTGGTACGGCGGCCACCAGGACTTCCTCGACACCCTCGAGGTCATTGAGCGAGTCACCCCGCAGATTTTGAGGATTCTCAGCTGACAGGCGCTGCGCGCTGACGGGCACGGCGCGCTGACGGGTGCGGCGCCTCGGCACGTGCCGCGCGGTGACTTGCGTCTTGTAGTCGAGGCTGTCTAGGTGCCTGTCTCTTCTAAATTTCGCATGCAATTCCCCTGAGGGTCCTTTGAGGCATCCCTAGAAAACCGCATGATTTCAACGATCTGATTTCAAATATTGAAAGAGCAGTGGGGGAATTGCATGCGAAATTAGTGTTGAAGGTGATAACTAGGCAGGTATCCGCTCAGGATGTCGAGGAAGCCAGCGTTCTTCACGGTGGCGTGTGCGTCCTCCGTTCTGGTGTCGGGTACGAGGCGACGGAGGGCTGTCACCGAGACCGGAACCTCTCGCGCAAAGTCGCCATTCATGAC
>ERZ1699239.28-NODE-28-length-35079-cov-2.894570_pt1 | contig 35079 bp, 27 predicted proteins | sample MGYA00581536_ERZ1699239 | MGnify/ENA primary metagenome ERZ1699239 (study PRJEB42319, sample SAMD00040333) | human oral metagenome | material: saliva | host: Homo sapiens | study: EMG produced TPA metagenomics assembly of PRJDB4115 data set (Metgenomic analysis of...
CCTGGTAAGTCGTACCCGCTGGGCGCCACCTTTGATGGAACCGGCACCAACTTCGCGATCTACTCATCGGTCGCCACCGCAGTCACGCTGTGCCTGCTCGATGATGACCTGAACGAAATGCGCATCCCCATGACTGAGGTGGACGCCTACGTGTGGCATGTCTACGTGCCGCAGGTGCGCGCCGGCCAGCGCTACGGCTACCGCATCGACGGACCATGGGATCCCATGAACGGTCTGCGCTGCGACCCCTCCAAGCTCCTACTCGACCCCTACGCCAAGGCTATTGAGGGCCAGCTGAAGGATTCCCTCTCCCTCCTCTCCTACCGTTCCGACGATCCTCTCGTCCCGAAGGGGGGAGATTCCGCCGCCGCCACGATGCACTCCATCGTCGTCAATCCCTTCTTCGACTGGCAGGGCGACCACAGCCCGGGCCACGACTACTCCGAGTCGATCATCTACGAGGCCCACATCAAGGGCATGACGATGCGTCACCCGGACATCCCGGAGGAGCTGCGCGGCACTTACGCCGGCATGGCGCACCCGGCGATTATCGAACATCTGACGAAGCTGGGCATCACCACGGTCGAGCTCATGCCGATCCAGCAGTTCACGAACGATACAACGCTCCAGGCCAAGGGATTGTCGAACTACTGGGGCTACAACACGATCGGCTACTTCGCCCCGCACAACGGTTACGCGGCCACAAAGGACCCTGGAGCACAGGTGTCCGAGTTCAAGGCGATGGTGAAGGCGCTGCACGCGGCTAACATCGAGGTCATCCTCGACGTCGTCTACAACCACACGGCAGAGGGCAACCACATGGGGCCGACCCTCTCCTTCCGCGGCATCGACAATCCCTCCTATTACCGCCTTGTCGACGGGGATCGTCAGCACTATTTCGACACGACGGGCACGGGCAACTCCCTCCTCATGAGTTCGCCGCAAGTCCTTCAGCTCATCATGGACTCGCTGCGCTACTGGGTGACAGAGATGCACGTGGACGGCTTCCGCTTTGACCTTGCCTCCACCCTGGCCCGGCAGTTCGCTGAGGTTGACCGCTTGTCCGCATTCTTCGATCTCATCCACCAGGACCCCGTAGTCTCGCAGGTCAAGCTCATCGCGGAGCCGTGGGACGTGGGTGCGGACGGCTACCAGGTCGGTGGATTCCCTCCTCTGTGGTCCGAGTGGAATGGCAGGTATCGCGACACGGTGCGTGACTTCTGGCGCGGCGAGTTCTCCTCGCTCCCCGACTTCGCGTCCCGTCTGGCCGGCTCCTCCGACCTCTACGGCACTACCGGTCGCAAGCCCATGGCGTCCATCAACTTCGTCATCGCCCACGATGGCTTCACGCTGCGTGACCTCGTGTCCTACAACGAGAAGCACAACGAGGCGAACCTCGAGGGCGGGGCGGACGGCGCGAACGACAACCGTTCGTGGAACTGCGGCGTCGAGGGCGACACGGATGACGAGGAAATCATCGAGCTGCGCTACCGCCAGCAGCGCAACTTCCTGACGACCCTCATGTTCTCGCAGGGCGTGCCGATGATCGCTCACGGTGACGAGCTTGGCCGCACCCAGCGGGGTAACAACAACGTGTACTGCCAGGACAACGAGCTCTCGTGGATCAACTGGGATCTCGACGAGCACGATCACAAGCTCCTGCAGTTCACCCGTCACCTCATCCACCTGCGACGCGATCATCCGGTGATGCGCCGCCGGCGTTTCCTCGAGGGACCCGCGCAGCGCGGCGGTGAGTCCGAGCTCGGTGAGATCGAATGGTTCACCCCGGCGGGCACACACATGACGGAAGAGGAATGGAACCAGCCGTGGGCGCGCTCGACGATGGTCTTCTACAACGGCGATGCCATCCGTGAGCCCGACGCGAACGGTCGCCGCATCCTCGACGACGATTTCCTGCTGCTGCTCAACGCCGCTCCGGAGGCAGTCGACTTCACGCTTCCAGACACGAAATACGGTCAAATCTGGCACACCGTCGTCGACACGGCCGGCGATGATGATCGCGACGAGTACCACTCGGGCGACGTCATCCACGTCGGGCCGCGCACGTCGTTCATTCTGCGCAATCCGCGTGGACTGTAGGCCACCGACACTGACCACCACCTTCCGGGTACGTCTACCGGCTACTTATCGACATGAAGGTTGGCGGCGCGTCTGGACCACAAGACGCATGGACACCCGTACGATTTGATTTGTGAATGAAAACGCGGTGCCCGAGGAGTTTATGCGGGCTCTGCTGTCCCTGCGACAGGCGGACCACCTGCCGCACATACTCCTCGAGGAGGTGCCCCCACCTCGTCGTTTGGCGCCCTTCACGGCGGCGCTCGCGATGCGAACCACCGACGAGGACGAGGCTGGACAGCCCCTATCGACTGGTCGCATGGTGATCCTACACGACCCCGTGGAGCAGATCGGTTGGAACGGCACCTTCCGCGTCGTCGCTCAGATGCGCGCACAAGTGGACTCAGAGATGATCGGCGATCCGATGCTCTCGGAGGGAATCTGGGGCTGGATGCTCGACTGCCTGGACACGGCTGGCGCTGGTCTCCACGACTTGACCGGCACGGTGACCCGGGAGATGAGCGAGACCTTCGGCGGCCTGGAGTTGCGCGGATCGTCACTGTTTGTCGAGGTCCGCGCGTCGTGGACACCGAACAGTGAGTATCTTGGTGAGCATCTGTCCGGCTGGGCGGATGTCATGCGTCGGACGGCAGGAATCGTGCCTGCCCGTCATCTCGAAGGAGTCTGAGTGCTGGTCAACAATGGCGGCGGTTTGCCGCAGGGCGATACGGATAATCCGGAGCTCATTGCGCAGCCGCGTGGGGGTACCCCCGCCGTCATTGATACCCAGAAAGAGCTTGAGGCAGCAGCGCGTGCGCTGAGCGTCGGTTCAACTCCGATCGCCCTGGACGTGGAACGGGCTCAGGGCTTCCGCTACGGCTCCGATCCTTACCTCGTGCAGATTCGCCGCGAGGACGTGGGCACGTTCCTCATCGACACGCACGCACTGCCTGACCTGTCCGTGCTTCAGCCGGGTGTGGAGGACGTGTGGCTGCTGCACGATTGTTTGCAGGATCTGCCGAATCTGCGCCAGGTTGGACTGCGTCCCTCCGCCCTGTTCGACACCGAAATCGCGGCACGTCTCATCGGCCTGGAGCGTTTCGGGCTGGCGGCCGTCGCCGAGCAGGTGCTTGGCCTGGGCCTCGTCAAGGATCACCAGGCCTCGGATTGGTCGGTGCGTCCCCTGCCCAAGGAATGGCTGCGCTACGCCGCCCTCGATGTGGAGCTGCTGACGGAGCTCTACTACCGCCTCTCGAAGCGGCTCGATGAGATGGGTCGTTGGGAGTGGGCGCAGCAGGAGTTCGCCTACGCCCTGTCGGTCACCCCTCCCGGCCCGAAGCCCGATCGCTGGCGTTCTGTGCCCGGCGCGGGCAAGATCCGTTCGCGGCGCGGCCTCGCGGTCCTGAAGGCCCTGTGGGAGACGCGCGAATCAATCGCTCAGCGCATCGACCTGAGCCCGGGCCGCCTCGTGCGCAACGCCGCCCTCGTGCGCGCGGCCTCGAATCCCCCGCGCAACAAGCGCGCGCTCATGAGCATCAGCGAGTTCCGCTCCCCCGTCGCCCGCCAGTACGAGGAGGAGTGGATGCGAGCCCTCGCCAGCGTGGCCGCCATGACGGAGGAAGAGCTGCCTCCCAAGCGCAAGCCCGTGCAGCCCGGGTCAATCCCGGAACCGCGCCACTGGAATCGCATCGACGAGGCCTCGGCCGCGCGCCTGGGAACGGTGCGTCACGCGGTCGCTTCGGTCGCGTCGAGTCTCGGTCTGGCACCCGAGGTTGTGCTCGCTCCCCAGGTGCAGCGCTACCTCGCGTGGGCTCCTCTGGATCCGTCACGCCCGTCGGGTGATGAGGTCGAGGAGCGTATGGTCAATCGCGGTGCGCGCGACTGGCAGATCGATCTGACGCTCGACCCGATCTGCGACGCGCTCGGCGTCTGATTCGAATGATCTAGCGTTCGCCGATTCGCTCGACGAGCTCGCGGGCCGCGCGTTCGATGCCGTCCGCGTCGAAGCCGAACTGCGCGATCATGGCCGCGCGGTCGCCGTGCTCGGGGAATCCCTGCGGCACGCCCAGGCAGCGCACGGGAACACCCGTCTCCGCGACCGCGTCGCGCAGCGACCATCCGAAACCACCCTGAACGATGCCGTCCTCGACGCTCACGACGCAGTCGTAGTCCCACGCCAGCGTCGCCAGATCCGGGCAGATGGGGATCATCCACTGCGGGTCCGCGACCGTGACGCTCACGCCGTCGGCCGCCAGGCGACGCGCGGCCTCGATCGCATCGGGCGCGCAGGCGCCGGTGCCCACGATGAGCACCCGAGCGCGTGAATCAGCCACTGCCTCGTCGAAGAGAATGTCCACTCCCCCAACGCTGCGTAGTGCTGGCATGGGATCGGGCAGCGATCCCTTGCGATACCGGATGACGGTGGGAGCATCATCGACGTCGAGCGCCTCACGAAGGCGTGCGCGCAGCGTCTCCTCGTCACGAGGAGCCGCCAGACGCAGGCCCGGGATCATCGAGCACATCGCGATGTCCCAGACACCGTTATGCGAGGCGCCGTCCGCGCCCGTCACGCCCGCGCGGTCCAGTACGAAAGTGACGCCCGCGCGGTGGAGGGCGACGTCCATGAGAAGCTGGTCGAAGCCTCGGTTCAGGAAGGTCGCGTACAGCGCCACGACGGGGTGTGCGCCCTGGTAGGCCATGCCGGCGGCGGAGGCGACGGCCTCGGCTTCGGCGATACCGACGTCGATCACGCGGCCCGGGTAGGCCTCGTGCATGGGGCCAAGGCCCACGGGACGCATCATCGCGGCCGTAATCCCAACGATGTCGTCGCGCGTGGCGGCCTGAGCGCAGATCTCGTCGGCGAAGACTCCCGTCCACCCGAAGCGCTCGGGGGCGACCGGGAGCCCGGTCTCGGGGTGAATCGGGCCGACCGCGTGGAAGCGGTCAGCGATATCTTCCTCGGCCGGCGTGTAGCCGCGGCCCTTTTCGGTGATCATGTGGACGAGAACCGGCTCGTCGAGGGAGCGACCGCGGCGCAGAGCGGTCTCCACCGCCGCGATGTCATGGCCGTTCACAGGGCCGATGTACTTCAGGCCCAGGTCCTCGAACATGACCTGGGGCATCAGCGCGTCCTTGATGCCCGACTTCAGGCCGTGCAGCGCGTCGTAGGCCGCGCGTCCCGGCGTACCGTGGCTCAGCAGGTGCTGTTTGCCCCACGCCAGAGCCTTCTCGTATCTGGCGGAGGTGCGCAACGCGTCCAGGTGAGCCGCGAGACCGCCGATCGTCGGCGCATAGGAACGACCGTTGTCGTTGACGATAATCATGATGCGGCGGTTTTTCGCCGTCGCGATGTTGTTGAGTGCCTCCCAGGCGAGGCCTCCCGTCAGCGCGCCGTCGCCAATGACACCCACGGTCCAGGTGCGATCCCCCTGACGATGCTTCTCACGCGAGATGCCATCCACCCATGCGATCGACGCCGACGCATGCGAGGACTCGACGACGTCGTGCTCAGACTCACCGCGCGACGGGTAGCCGGACAGGCCTCCCGGGCAACGCAGCGAGGAGAAATCTTGACGTCCGGTGAGGAGCTTATGCACGTACGCCTGGTGGCCGGTGTCAAAAATGATCGTGTCCTGCGGGGAGCGGAACACCCGGTGCAGGCCGATCGTCAGCTCGACAACGCCCAGGTTCGGGCCGAGATGCCCGCCCGTGCGCGACACGTTGTCAATCAGGAACGCGCGAATTTCCGCCGCCAATTCGTCCAGCTGCTCGCGTTCCAGGCGACGCAGTTCCCGCGGTGCGCTGCAGCGCGACAGCAGGTCGCGTGACTCTCGTGTTCCAGACATGAGAACCAGTGTAGTTGCCGAAGCGTCTCATCTACAGATCAAAGTGCATGTCAGGTACGTTCGGCCCGCGCAGGCGACAAGCGCGCGCACTAAGATAGGTGGTGTTGGCTCGCCGTACCGCTTAAGGAGGCACTATGTCCGTCACCGTCGCACCCCACGGCCTGTGGAAGTCCCCCATTTCGGGCGATTCTTTCACTGCCCGTTCGGTCACGCTCTCCCAGGTTCGCGTCGACGGACCCGACACCTACTGGGTCGAGGGGCATCCGCGCCAGGGCGGACGTGGGACGCTGCTGCGCCGTCGCGGTACGGGGGAAACGGGCGAGGTCCTGCCTCTCATTGACGGTTCCCGCCTGCCCGATGTCGGCACGCGCGTGCACGAGTACGGCGGCAAGGCATACGCCGTTCACCACGGCGTCATCGTGTTCTCCGATCAGACCGACGGCCGCGTCTACGCCTTTGATACGGCCGATCCGCACCGCGCCGTGCGTCCCCTGACGACCCTGTCGAAGGTCCGCTACGGCGACTTCTGGATCGCCGACGTGCGCGGGCTCGTGTACGCGGTGGCCGAGGACCACTCCGGGCCCGGCGAGCCCGTCAACAAGATCGTCGCGATTCCTCTCGATGGCTCTGCCGCCCGCGACGACAGCGCGATTATCACGGTGTTCGAGGGCACCGACTTTGCTCAGGCTCCGACGGTCTCCCCCGACGGCACCAAGATCGCCTGGATCACGTGGAACCACCCGAACATGCCGTGGACGTACTCGCAGCTGCGTGTCGCGTCCCTGACGTTCGAGGGTGCCATCGATCAGGAGGTCGTCCTGGTGGATCGCCCGGGCGTATGCGTCTACGAGCCCCGCTGGACGCTCGACGGCGATCTCATCCACGTGGATGACTCCTCTGGCTGGGCGAACCTGTACCGCACCCAGGGCTTCGTGTGGCAGGAGGGCGAGGACCTGAACGCGTGGACCTCGCGTCTGCGCACTCGCGCGCTGCACCCGGGACCTCGCGCATTCTCGCACCCGCACTGGCAGCTCGGCCTGCACTCCTACGACAACTACGACAACGACTACCTCGTGTGCTCGTGGGCCGAGGACCAGGTCTGGCACATCGGTACCGTGCGCATCGATAACGGCATGGCCGAGGAGTGGGCAACCGGTTGGTGGCCCATCGGGAACGTCGCCGCTGCGGATGGCCGCGTCGTCTTCCTCGCGGATTCCGCGACGCACACTCCCGCGATCATCGAGGTGTCGCGTGGCAAGACCAAGGTGCTGCGTCCCTCGTCGGAGGCCGAGGTGCCCACCGCCCTCGTCTCCACGGCCGAGATGCTCACCTGGAAGACCTCGGACGGCGAGGAGGCTCACGGCTTCTACTACGCGCCCGTGAACCCCGAGTTCACCGCCCCCGAGGGCGAGCTGCCCCCGCTCATCGTCAACGTGCACGGTGGACCGACTGAAGCAGCCCGCCCCGGCCTACAGGTTCCCTTCCAGTATTGGACCAGCCGCGGCTTTGCGGTCCTGGACGTGAACTTCCGCGGGTCGACGTCCTTCGGCCGTCCCTACCGTGAGCGCATCAACGGCAACTGGGGTGTCATGGACGTTCAGGACTGCATCGACGGCGCCCAGTACCTCATCGACCTGGGCCGCGTCGATCCGAAGCGAATCGCGATCCGTGGTCGTTCTTCCGGTGGTTTCACCGTGCTCAACGCGCTTGCCTCCTCCGATGTGTTCACCGCCGGCGCGTCGTTCTCGGGCATCGCGGACCTGGTCAAGCTGAAGGAAACCAGCCACAAGTTCGAGTCGCACTACGACGCAATTCTGCTCGGCACCGATGACACCTCTGACCCGGTGTGGGCGCAGCGCTCGCCCGTCAACCGTGTCGGCGAAATTAAGGCGCCGCTCATGCTTCTGCAGGGCACCGACGACCCGGTCGTTCCCGCCTCGCAGGCCCAGGAGATGTACGAGGCGCTGCGCGCCAACGGCAACGCGGTCGCCCTCAAGCTCTACCAGGGAGAGGGACACCTCTTCCGCTCGGCCATCAACATCAAGGATGCGTGGCAGTCGGAGCTGGCCTTCTACAGGACCGTCTGGGGCATCGCCACCGACGCCCCCATTCACGTGGAGATCGCAAACCTGTGACACCCCTGAGTCAGTCCCCGCAGCCTGAGGAACCGGCTGCGGGGACTTGCTTGCGCGTCGGCCATACGGTCGCCGCGCATCGTTCCCTGCTCGGCGTCGCCTCCGCACTCGTTGGCGCGGTCGTCGGTGCAGCAGCCGTCGTCTTTAACCTGGCAATTCGCGCGTGGACGTGGGTCTCCACCGGCTTCGACGAGTACACGACCCACATCGGCCAGTCGCACGGCGTGTGGGGATGGGCGCCGTGGCTCTTCCTGCTTCTCTCCCCCGCGATCGCCGGCCTGCTGTACGGGCCGCTCATCCAGCGTTTCGCGCCCTCGGCGAAAGGGCACGGCATCCCCGAGGTGATGCTCGCGGTGCGCCGTAAGGGTGGGCGCATCCCGGGGCGCGTCGCCATCGTCAAGATCCTGGCCTCGGCCCTGACAATCGGCTCGGGCGGATCGGCGGGACGCGAGGGCCCGATCGTGCAGGTGGGCGCGTCGCTGGGATCCACCATCGCGTCGTGGCTGCGCATGCCCGTCTCCCGCGTGGTCCTGTTGGCCTCGTGCGGGTCGGCGGCCGGTATTGCGGCCACGTTCCATGCTCCCCTCGCTGGCGCGGTGTTCGCCCTCGAGGTGATCCTCGTCGAGTTCACGGCCGAGACCTTCGGCTTCGTCGTGCTCTCAGCCGTGACCTCCTCGGTGGTCGCGCGCATCCTGCAGGGCGATGAGATGGTCATCCGCGTCGCCGACAACCTGACCTTCGCGTCGATGTCGGACATCTGGTGGGTGGCGCTCCTCGGCCTCGTCGCGGGGCTGTGCGGCCTCGGTTTCTCGAAGCTCCTGTATGCCTCGGAGGACGCAATCGACTGGCTGTGGGCACGGACGCACCTGCCGGAGTGGGCGCGTCCGGGCGTGCTCGGCCTTGCCCTCGGCGCGGCACTCGTTGCTTTCCCATACATGTTCGGCTCGGGCTATCCGCTCGAGGAGGAGGCGATCGCGGGGAACTACTCGATCGCGTTCCTGCTGGCCCTCATGCTGGGCCGCGCTGTGTTCACGTCGTTCACCATTGGTATGGGCGGTTCGGGCGGCGTCTTCGCGCCCACGCTATTCATCGGCGCGATGGCGGGCGCCGCCTTCGGAGATCTCGTCTCTCCCCTGTCCGATTCCCCCGTCGGCGTGTTTGCCGTGGTGGGCATGGGAGCCGCCTTCGCGGGTGCCGCGCGCGCCCCGATGACGGCGGTCCTCATCATCGTGGAGATGACCGGCCAGTTCTCGTTTATCCTGCCGATGATGCTCGCGGTCGTGATCGCGACGGGTGCCTCGCGTTTCCTCACCCGCGCGACGATCTACACGGAGAAGCTGCGCCGGCGCGGCGATGTCCTCGACGACCCGGTCGAGGGGACGCTGCTCGGGACGCGTGCGGCGTCCGAGTGGATGACTGAGGCTCCCGAGACACTCCCGTGCGAGGCGAGCGCCGCGTCAGCAATCGCCGCCCTGCGCCGCACGAAAGAAACGGTTCTGCCCGTCGTTGATGAAGAGCGGCACTTCGTCGGACTCGTGTCGTCGCTGCGCCTGGCGGAGCTCACGCAGGAGGACGGATCGCTGGACGCTCCCCTGTCGGATTTGCCTCTCATCGACGAGGCCGTGGACGCTTCCGCTCCCCCGTCGGAGGTTCTCGGGGCGCTGCGGCGCACGGGCTTGCAGTCTCTGCCCGTCGTCGATCCGAATCGACGAGTCGTCGGCTGGGTGTCCGAGCGCGACCTGGTGGATCGCATGTACCGCGACCAACGCCGCGCGATCGAAGCCCGCACGCAGACGTCGTGGGGCTCGCGTATGCAGGAACGCAGGAAGACCCGCTAGCGGCTCAGGACCGAGACCATCTCCACGTGGTGGGTGTGGGGGAAGAGGTCCCAGGCTTGCAGTGACTCGAGCTCGTATCCGGCCTCGGTGAGGGCGCGCAGGTCGCGCGCACCCGCCGCCGGATCGCAGGACACCAGGACGACACGAGGTGCACCGGTGGCGGCGATCGCCTCGCACACCTCAGCACCCGCACCGGCGCGCGGCGGGTCAGCCACGACAACGTCCGGCACCGTTCCCAGCTGGCCCGACAGGTCGACGACTCCCTCGCGATCCACGTTTCCGGCGAACGCGTCCACCCAGTCGAAGGCAGCAAGGTTCTCGCCGGCATCACGCACGGCGCCCTCGTCACCCTCGAGCGTCACGATGTGCCCCGACTCACCGACAGCCCGCGCGAGCGGCACGGAAAAAAGACCCGCGCCCGAGTACAGCTCCATGACCGCGCGCCCAGCCCCGGCCTCGCCCGCGCCGAACGCAGCGGTCAGCACGGCGTTCGCGAGCACCTCGGCGCCGCGTACATGCGTCTGCCAGAAGCCGGAGGGACGCACGTAGTACGACTCGACACCGGGGCCAACCGGCACGTTCCAACGCAACACGTCGGCGTCGATGCGCACACCGTCGGCGGCATACGTATCGTCACCGATCAGGACGATGGGCTCACCGCCGGAGGGGGCCACCGCTCGCACGCGGTCCCCCGGCTTCCACAGGCGTCGCCACGGCGTGCCCTCGTCAAACAGTCCGAGCTCGCGGATCGCGGGGACAGCCAGCGGCATGTCCTCGAGCGCGATCACGCGGCGACCGCGGAACTCGTGCATCCCGGCGCGGCCATCCGCGTCGATGACGACGTCGATGCGCGAGCGACGACCGGTGAGCGAATCGCCCGGATCCTCGTCCCCGGGCGCGGGAGCGACACGCACTCCACCGAGCGCATCCACGGCCTCGGACAGGGCCTCGCCACCTACGCGACGCAGCTGCCCGGCAATCACGCGGGACTTCCAATCGCGCTGTGCGGCGGGCGTCAGGTGCGCGAGCTCCCCTCCACCGACGCCTCCCGGACCGGCCTGGGGCCAGACGGAATCGACACGGTCGGGCGAGGGCTCGACGATCTCAACGGCATCCGCCCAGGCCAGCTTCTTCTGCACGGCGGTCACGCGTGCACGAACAACTTCTCCGGGTGCCGCGTGGCGCACGAAGACGACGCGACCGCTCTCGTCGCGGGCGACGCACGCGCCACCGTGGGCAGGCTCGCCAACGGTCAGCTGGAGGACCTCGCCGATCCCCTCGCGCGGCTGAGCGGGCGCGGGACGGCGGCGCGGGGATGGACGACGACGGGAGGGGCGGGGGCTCATGAGTTCTCCTCGGAGGTGCTATCGCCGCGAGTGTCGCCGGGCTGCTCGGTACGGGACTTCGATTCATCTGAAGGCGAGGCAACGCGCGCAAACGGGTCGTTGACGCGCTGTCGGCCCTCCACGACGTCGTCCTCGCCGAGCTGCCACGGGACGACGGAAATCACCACGCCGGGCACACCCAGGAGCGCCGCACGCAGGCGCAGGGCCGACTGGTTATGCACGAAGTTCTCCCACCAGTGAGAGACGAGGAACTGCGGCATATAGACCACGAGCATCTCGGTGGGCATCGCGCGACGGCGCCCGCGCACGTACTGGAGGATGACCGAGGCGATGTCACGGTAGGGCGCGGACAGGAGCGTCAGCGGCACGGGAACGCCGGAGGCCTTCCACTGGCGCAGGATCTTGTTTTCTTCCTCGTCGTCGGCGACGACGGAGACGAGCTCGATCGACGTCGGCGAGGACGCGCGAGCCGCCGCGATCGCTCGCATGGCGGGACGGGACAGGGAGGACACGAGGACGAGGGCACGCACGCGGGTCGGCAGGGCGCGGCGCGCATTCCAGTCGTCCACGCGCAGCTGCGAGCGGATCGTCTCGTAGTGGTGGTGGATCGAAATCTGGATACCAAACGCGATCGCGATCATCAGTAGCGTGATCCACGCGCCGTGCGTGAACTTCGTGGCCAGGACGATGATGAGCACGAGGCCGGTCATCATGAAGCCAACGATGTTGACGGCACGCGAGCGCAGGACGGTCATACGCTCCTGGCCCGACTGGCGCGAGCGGAGCTGCTTGTTCCAGTGCTTGATCATGCCCAGCTGCGAGAGCGTGAAGGAAATGAAGACACCGACGACGTAGAGCTGGATAAGGCGCGTCGTCTGGGCCTCGAAGCCAACGATCAGGGCGATGGCCGCGATGGTCAGGACGACGATGCCGTTCGAGTACGACAGACGGTCGCCGCGGCGCACCATCTGGTGCGGCAGGAAAGAGTCACGCGACAGAACCGAGGCCAGCGTCGGGAAGCCGTTAAACGCCGTATTGCCCGCGAGCACCAGGATGAAGCCAGTGACGACGGTGATGAGGATGAAGAGGATCGATCCCTGACCGAACACCGCGGAGGCGATCTGCGAGATTGCCGGATCAATCGGCGTGTTCTCCGGGACGGGCGCGCCCTGGTAGGTCAGCTGGGTTGCGGCATCGTCGACGATCTTCACGCCGGTCGCGCGCGCCAGCACAAGGATCGAGATCATCATTGAGGCGGCGATCAGACCGAGCATCGCCAGCGTGGTCGCCGCGTTGCGGGACTTGGGGCGGCGGAACATGGGCACGCCGTTGGAGATGGCCTCAACGCCGGTGAGTGCAGCGCAGCCCGAGGAGAAAGCGCGCATGAGCAGGAAGGCTCCCGCGAGCCCCGCCAGGCCGTCCGCGTGGCCGGGCGCAGTTACGAGGTCGTAGGCGGCGGTGGGCGACTCGCCAAGGTGCCCCGTCGCCATCTTCGCAAAACCGACGACGACCATGAGGCCGATGGCCCCCATGTACAGATACGTGGGCACGGCGAACGCTCCGCCGGCCTCGCGCGTGCCACGCAGGTTCAGAGTGGCCAGGATGACGACGAGCGCAACCGCGATCGGCACCTCATGGCCGAGGAGAGCCGGGACGGCGGTCGTGATGTAGCTGGCGCCCGACGAGATCGAGACGGCGACCGTCAGGATGTAGTCGACCAGCAGGGCCGAGGCGACAAGCAGACCCCAGGAACGCCCCAGGTTCGTGGTGACGACCTCGTAGTCACCACCGCCCGACGGGTAGGCGTGCACCGTCTGGCGGTAAGAAGCGACCACGACGGCCAGCACGAGAGCCACAACGACGCCCACCCACACCGATTGCAGCGCAGCCATGGATCCGGCGAGCGCGAGTGTCAAGAGGACTTCGTCGGGCGCGTAGGCGACCGAGGAGAGCGCGTCCGACGCGAAGATCGGCAGGGCGATGCGTTTGGGGAGAAGCTGGTGGCCCATCGCGTCCGATCGCATCGGGCGCCCGATGAGCACGCGCTTTGCGTAGGCCAACAAGTTCGTCACGGTTGTTAAGCGTAGTCCACCTGACGGTCCAGTGGCAGCACCCAAGCGCACGCATGGCTATTACGCGAGGACCGGAGTAGTTTGGTAGTCGTGCACTTTGTGATCATGGGTTGCGGGCGCGTCGGCGCTCGCCTGGCATCGACGTTGGACGCCGCGGGTCATTCCGTGGCGGTTATTGACCAGGATTCCAAGGCTTTCTCTCGCCTCTCTCCGGACTTTTCCGGTCGTCGCGTGACGGGCGTGGGCATGGACCGCGACTGCCTGCGTCAAGCGAACATCAAGGACGCGTATGCGTTTGCGGCCGTCTCGTCGGGTGATAACTCGAACATTATTGCCGCGCGCGTCGCACGTGAGGTCTTTCACGTCGAGCACGTCGTCGCACGCATCTACGACCCGACGCGTGCCTACCTGTACGAACGCCTCGGCATCCCGACGGTCGCCTCGGTGCAGCGCACCGCCGAGTCGGTGATGCGCCGCCTCCTCCCTCCGGATGCATCGCTCATCTGGTCCCACCCAACCGGCGAGGTCGGCCTCGTCAATGCGACGCCCTCCCCCAGCTGGTACGGCCTGAGTTTCCAGGTCGTCGAGGAGCTCACGGGCTGCCGCATCGTCTTCACGTCGCGCTTGGGATCCATCCGCACCGCATCGCCGGATCTGGTGGTCCAGGAGCACGATCAGCTGTACTTCGCGATCAACGGGACCGAGACCGCGCAGCTGCGCGACCAGTTGGCTAACTCGCCCAAGACGGAGGTGTGAGCATGAAGATTGTGATTGCTGGAGCCGGATCGGTGGGCCGCAGCGTCGCCCTGGAGCTGCTCGCTCACGGACACGACATCACCCTGATCGACAACATGCCCGAGAAGCTGCGCATCTCGTCCGTGGCAGACGCGGACTGGGTGCTCGCCGACGCATGCTCGCCTGACGCGCTGCACGACGCGGGCGTGGACGAGGCCGACGTGATGGTCGCCGCGACCGGCGACGACAAGGCGAACCTTGTCATCTCCCTGCTGGCCAAGACCGAATTCGCGGTCCCCCGCGTGGTTGCTCGCCTGAACAACCCGAAGAACGAGTGGCTGTTCGATCAGGCGTGGGGCGTGGACGTGTCCGTGTCGACGCCGCGCATCATGACCTCCCTCGTCGAGGAAGCGGTGTCGGTGGGCGTTCCGGTGCGCCTGTTCTCCTTCAACACGGCCGCCGTGTCGATGCACGCGCTCATCCTGCCCGAGGATTCCCCGGTTGTAGGCAAGCGCGTCCATTCCCTGGCGCTGCCGGCCCGTTCGGTCCTCGCTGCGCTCCTACGCGACGGCCGTCCGATCACGCCGAGCGCCGACGACGTGTTCGAGGCCTCCGATGAGCTTCTGCTTCTCGTGCCCGATGCGGACACCGCTGAGTTGGAGGACCTGCGTCAGCTGGTCGCATCCCCCGTCTCGGAGGAGTCCGAGGACGAGGAAGGCGAGGAATAATCCTTCAGCTTCCACCAGGTGGCCCAGGCTCCCAGTGCGAAGAGCGGGAGTCCGAGGGTCAACTTGGCGACGCCGAGAGCCGCAACCTGGCCCGTGAACCACAGGGGTGCCTGCACGGCGACGCGCAACGCAAAGATTCCCGCCCACATCCACGCGATCGCGGCGCAGCTGCGGCGCAGGTCCGCGTACGTGGGGTCTGACTGCCACCCCTTGGCCAGTCCGGTCAGCGGGCCGTAGAACTGGGCGACGAGGCCCCTCCTGAGCAGGACGGACAAAGCGAAAGCAAGCGCCATGGCCACGTTCGTGGCGATGCCCCAGACGAAGTAATTCTCTCCGCGCCCCGTCGCGGCCGCAAAGATGACGCCGATGGCAACACCGAACAGCCCGGATAGCGCCTGTTGGAGCCCCTGGCGTTGAACGAGGCGGATCACGCAGGCAAGAAGCGCGATGCACGACGCCGCGATCAGCGTGGGGACAAGCGCACGCGTGGCCACGTACACGACAACGAACACGAGGCCGGGTGCGGTTGCTTCGATGACGCCGCGCGTGCCTCCGAGCGCATCGGACCACGAGAAGTCATCGGAGGTTGCCTGACTCATCCAGCGTGGGGTCGGCATCAGCCCTCCCCCGCGATCACGCGGTACAGCGGGTTGATGATGACGAGGCGTTCGCCCACGCGGCCAACGGTTCCTTCGACCTCGAGGCGTTGACCGACGCTCAGTCCGGGGATGGAAGATCGTCCCGGCCAGCGCAGCTCCAGCGTGTCGGTGCCGTCGTAGAGGGTCGCAACGAGGACGCGCTGGGCACCCTCCTCGGGCGGATACGTCATGCCCAGCAACGTGCCGAACACGAGCGCATGAGAGCGGTCGGTCACGTCGCGGATGGGCGTGACGCCGCGGGCGGCGCGCGCCGAGTCCTCGTCGAGGGCGGCGTCCAGGGAACGCGTGTCCTTGTCGAGGCCGAGCGCGGCGCCGATCTTAGCGAACCACGAGGACATGTCAGGCTTCCTGGGCACCCGCGGGCAGGTGTACCGGGAGCAGCTCCAGGCGTGTGCGCGGGTGCTCATCGCGTCGCACGATGATGCGGTCGATGACCTTTTCGATCTCGACGCCGGCTTCCGCGTTCGCGGCGGCGGGGCCGAGGATGTCGATGCGGGCGAACCAGCGGTCGCCTTCGCGGCCGATGATGCGCATGCGCGAGGTCGCGGAGCGTCCGTCGGGCATCTGCATTGGCATGTCGACGAGGAGCTCGTTGCCGTAGCGCGTCGGGTAGTCGGCTACCTTGGCGCCCTGGTCTTCGAAGCCCTTGCGAATTTCTTCGCGCAGTTCCTCCCACACGCCACCGGAACGGGGCGCGGCGGCGACGCTCATCTGGATGCCGGAGCTACCGAGAACGACGAGGATCTGCAGGACGGTCGTGCCGTCGTCGGCGACCTGCGTGCGCAGCTGCATGCCCTGAACCGCGGGGAACAGGATGGATCCCATGTCGACGTAGCCGTCGGAGGCGTCGACCTCGCCGTAGTTGCGAGGACCTGGCTCACTCCAGATGTCCGCATCTTCGTCGCTGAGGCGAGGCAGGACCTCGACCTCTTCGATGTCTTCTTCAGCGTTCTTCTTGTTGCGTCCGAACATCGTCCTACCTCACATCGCGCACTCGGTGCACACGGGGGCGCCGTTGGCGTCCACGTGGTCGAGCTGCGACGCGTGGTGCACGAGGAAGCACTGCGAGCAGGTGAACTCGTCTTCCTGACGGGGAACGACGTGAACGGTCAGTTCTTCCTTTGACAGGTCAGCGCCAGGAAGCTCGAAATTCTCGGCGGCCTCGTTCTCGTCTTCCTCGATCTCGGCGGAGCCGGCGTCGTTGCGACGGGACTTCAGCTCCTCGATCGAGTCCTCTGCGACCTCGTCTTCGTTCTTGCGCGGCGCATCGTAATCGGTTGCCATGGTTCTCCCCTTTCGCCTCTCGAGCCGGTTTGCGCGAGTGGTCTATGCGCAGGGAGGATAACACTTGTGAGAGTAATGTGCCATCGTATGTGTGACACGCGCCCAGCTACGCGACATTCTTTGCATTATTTGAGACGATTCGACCTAGACGTTTGAGGAGGAAGTGATGATTGAGCTCGAATTGCTCGGGACCAGCGCCGATGGCGAGTCCCTGGTGCTCACCGATGCCCAGGGTGAACGCTATTCGGTGTTGATCTCGGACGAGCTCCGCGGTGCGACACGCCGCGACCGTCCGCGGGTGGAGCTTGCTCCCGCTCGCCCCACCCTCGCTCCTCGTGACATTCAGGCCCTCCTACGCGCAGGTGCGACTCCTCAGGAGATTGCTTCCGAACACGGAATGGAGATCAGCGCGGTCGAACGCTTTGAGGCTCCCGTGCAGGCCGAGAAGGATTATGCGCTCACCCGTGCGCGCGCCGTTCGCATCGGCGAGGGTGGTCCAACAATGGGCGATCTCGTCGTCGATCGCCTGGCCGCACGCGGCGTCGACCCGGCTTCCCTCGAATGGGCTGCGACCCGCGAGGCCGGGGAGCCCTGGCAAATCATCGTGACGTTCGTGCAGGGTGCTGCCGAGCATGCGGCCCACTGGCATCTGTCGAATTCCAGCTCACTGGAGGCTATCGACCAAGAGGCTCAGTGGCTGACCGAGCAGGTGTCCGTCTCCCCGACGGCATCGATCTTCACTCCCCTGCCTCGCACGGCTCCCACTCCCGCTCCGGATCCGGACGAGGAGGATCTGCGTAACCGCGAGGCAATCCTCGATCAGCTCAACGCCGTGCGCGGCAAGCGCCAGCAGATCGACCTGGATCTGGACGACGAAGTGGACGAGGAAGCCGAGTACCTGGCCGCGATTGCAGGCGAGGACGAGCCCGAGGTCACCGAACCCGACACGTCCACCGGTCCCATTTCGGCCCGCATCTATTCGCTCGCGTCGGCTCGCACGAAGTCGGAGGTACCAGCACAGACCTCCGAAGACGCGCTCTTCCCCGCGACCGGCCAGATTCCGTCGGCTCGCCCCGCGGTAACCGGCTCTATCCCCGTGGCTTCGCGGTCACCGAAGAACGAGGCCCCGGCCTCGTCGGGCGTCCTGCCTTGGCTCTCCGATACCCCCACTTCCTCCGAGGAGGACACGGCAGAGGAGCCCAAGGCTGAGGAGCAGTCGACGCCGGCGATTCCCATGAAGGCCGTTACTCCCGCCGACACGGCTCCCGCGAAGGCGGAGGAAGGCACGACTGGCGCTGTGCCGGCCCAGGGTGTCACGGGCTCACGTATGGCGCGCGCGTCGTCGAAGAAGAACCGCAGGTCCGTGCCCAGCTGGGACGAGATCCTGTTCGGCTCGAAGTCCTAAGCATTCGTTTGTCGTAGTGGCCGCTCTCCTCCGAGGGCGGCCACTGGTCGTATCTCAGCGAGTGCGCTCACGACAGCACAATGACGGGAATGCGCATTTCCGTGGAGGTGAGCGATCCATGCACGCCAGGCATCGCAATCGCCGAAGCGCTTTGCGTGCGTGAGTCGACGACTCCGCCCCGGCCTCGTGCAAGAACGAGGAAGTCTCCGATAACCGACGCGCCGTCACCCGCACCGATAAGGGTGTTGATGTCGTCACCGGACACGACCCAGGCGCTCTCCCCCAGGACGTCGCGCCAGCGCGCCTCCACCTCGTCGGCGCGTCCTTCCTCGGCGTGGACGTGCACCGCACGAGTTTCTCCCGCGATGATGCGCACGCCATCGCGCAGGGCGGGCGTGGATGCGACGTCGAGGATCTGCGTGGCGTCGACGTTGATCATGCCGTGGTCAGCCGTCATGACGGTGCGCACGCCCGCGGGCAGCGACCTCAACAGCCGGGCGAGGCCCGCATCGAACTCTTCGAGGCCGCCAATCCAGCTGTCCGAGCCAACACCCGAGCCGTGTCCGGCGTGGTCGATCTCGGACCAGTAGAGGTACACGACAGGCGTTCCCGCGCGCAGCTCGCGCAGGGCGGCGCTCACGCGCTCGTCGAGCGTCTCCGCAGGCACGTGACGCGCTCCGCGCAGTGCGGCACCCGTCAACCCGGATCCCGCGAAACGAGCCGGCGAGATGACCGCCGAGGATACGCCCACCGCGGCGAGGCGTTCAAAGTACGTGGGGGTTGGCTGCCACTCGGTGGGCGCGGGCCCACCCTCCATGGCCAGCAGGTTCATGACACCGCCGCCGTAGGCAACGGAAAAGCCCACCATGTTGGTCGCTCCCGGGCGAGCACCCGTCCCAAAGGCGGTGATCGCCGCGGCAGTCGTCGAGGGGACGACCGTGTGGATCGAGCGCATGGCCCCGCGCAGCCGGCGCAGCGTCGGGGTATGCCCGGCGTATTCCTGAATAAGTTCGTACCCGAGGCCGTCAACCAGGATCAGGAGCACCTGCTCAGCCCCGGCCTGGATCCCGAGGGCTGCAGCCGCCTGATCCGATGCGCCGGGCAGATCAGCATCAATCGACGAGAGGGCACCAGCGACGATGTCCGTGATGACCGGATCCCCCGCGCCAGGCAGGTCGGCGCCGGGCAGGTCCAGCGTCAGCGCGCGCTCACTCACTGCGGGTTCCCATCAGGCGCGCAAGATGATCGACGAAGACCATGGCCTCGTCAAGGGCGTCCTGGCCGTCGGCGGCCGCGGAGATACGGAAGGTCATGTCGTCGGGGAAGGACGTGCCCGTCAGGCCGTGGTCGGCCATGCAATTGGGGTCATCGCAGCGAGCGGGCTCGAGGTCGAGGCGGCGCGCGCCCTTCAGGTCCAGCGCGATCGTCATCTCGGACAGACCGGTCGCGTTCTCGGGGTCGGCGTAGACCTCCATCGTGGAGTATCCGGCGATGTCACCCACCCGATGCACAGCCGTCGCGATCGTCGCCGAGCCGCCGTCCATCTCATCGACGTGCAGCTGGACGATGGCGCGGTCCGTCAGCGAGGCGACGGTCAGGTGGCGGAAGACCGATCCGCGGTCGAAACCCGTATCCACCTGGCATAGCGTCGCGAGCGGCTCCGCGGTGCCCAGAGCCCGGCGCAGCGCGCGCTGCACCGCCTTGGGGTAGAAGCCCCCACGTTCGATACGGGTCCATGTGTCCATCCCCCAATTGTGCCCCGAAGCGGCGCGCCAGTCGAAATGAGGGCCAAGGAGCGCCATAATTGCGCGTATGGCTAAGAAGGACCAGGTCGTCGACATCCCTGAGAAGGACGAGAACATCACAGAGATCGACGTGTCCGATGAGATGCGTGGGTCCTTCCTGGAGTATGCCGTCTCCGTGATCTACGCGCGCGCGCTTCCCGACGCGCGCGACGGCCTCAAGCCCGTACAGCGCCGTATCCTCTTCCAGATGGACCAGATGGGGCTGCGCCCCGACAAGGGGCACGTGAAGTCCCAGCGCGTCGTCGGCGAGGTCATGGGTAAGCTCCACCCGCACGGCGATTCCGCGATTTACGAGGCCCTGGTGCGCCTCGCGCAGCCCTTCAACCTGCGCGTTCCCCTGGTTGATGGGCACGGTAACTTCGGCTCTCTGGACGACGGCCCGGCCGCCGCTCGTTACACCGAGGCACGCATGGCACCCGCCGCGCTGGACCTCGTGACGGGCCTGGACGAGGACACGGTTGATTTCGTCCCCAACTACGACAACCAGTTCATGCAGCCGGACGTCCTGCCGGCCGCATTCCCGCAGCTGCTGGTCAACGGCGCCTCGGGCATCGCCGTGGGCATGGCGACGAATATCGCCCCACACAACCTGTCGGAGACGATCGCGGGTGCCATTCACCTGCTGGATAATCCGTCGGCGTCCGTCGCCGACCTCATGCGCTACATCCCGGGTCCCGACCTGCCCGAGGGCGGTGTGATCGTCGGCCTCGAGGGCATCAAGGAGGCCTACGAGACGGGTCGAGGCGCGTTCAAGACGCGCGCGAAGGTCCAAATCGAGCGCGTGACCGCCCGCAAGATGGGCATTATCGTCACGCAGCTGCCCTACATGGTCGGTCCCGAAAAGGTCATCGAAAAGATCAAGGAAAACGCGAACGCAGGACGCCTCAAGGGTATTTCCTCGGTTCAGAATCTCACGGACCGCATCCACGGCCTGCGCTTGGTCATCGAGGTGAAGAACGGTTTCAACCCCGAGGCCGTGCTCCAGCAGCTCTACCAGCGCACGCCGCTGGAGGATTCCTTCTCGATCAACGCGGTGGCGCTCGTAGGCGGCCAGCCGCGCACGCTGGGCCTCAAGGAGATGCTGCAGGTATTCCTGGATCATCGCCTTGATGTCACGACGCGCCGCAGCCGCTTCCGCCTGAAGAAGTGCGAGGATCGCCTGCACCTGGTCGAGGGCCTGCTCATCGCGATCCTGGACATCGACGATGTTATCGCCATCATTCGCTCCTCCGACGACGCGGAGATCGCGCGCGAGCGCCTCATGACGGCCTTCGACCTGTCCGAGGCCCAGGCCAACTACATCCTGGAGCTGCGCCTGCGCCGCCTCACGAAGTTCTCACGCATCGAGCTGGAGACCGAGCGCGATGAGCTGCTGGCGAAGATCGCCTCTCTGCGCGAGATACTGGAGGATCCGGAGTTACTGCGCGCGCTCGTGAAGAAGGAGCTGCGCGAGGTCTCAGATCGCCTGGGAACGCCGCGCCGCACGCTGCTGCTAGCCTCGACGGGCACGCCCGTGGGCGCTGCGGCCGCCGACGATGCCGCGCTGGCGGCCCTGCCGTCGGTGTCGCGTTCCGGTAAGGGCCTGGACCTGCAGATCCCGGACGACCCGTGCGTCGTGGTTCTGTCCTCCTCGGGTGCTCTCGCGCGTGTCGAAGGCGGGGAACCCCTAGAGCCCGGGCCGCGCGCTGCGTCGGATGGGTGGCGCGTGCAGCTGCCGTCGACGGTCCGCTCGCAGGTAGCCGTGGTGACGGAGGACGGCATCGCCCACCGCATCGACGTCGTGGATCTGCCAGCACTCCCCCGCTTTGAGACGGGCCTGTCCCTTGCCGGGGCGATGCCTGCGTCACTCCTGCTGCACACGGACGTTCCCGCCGTGGGTCTGCTCGATCCCGAGGGCACCGATGTGGTCGCGATGGGCACGGCTCGCGGCACGGTCAAGCGCCTGCGCCCGGACGTGCTGCAGCGCGACGAGTGGGAGGTCATCGCCCTGGAGGATGGTGACCGTCTAGTGGGCTTCGATCGCTGCTCGGACGAGGCGGACCTGGTGTTTATTTCGTCGGACGCGCAGATGCTGCGTACCCCCGCTGCGAAGGTTCGCCCGCAGGGTCGCACGGCCGGCGGCATGGCGGGTATGAAGCTGAACGCCGGTGCCGAGGCCTTGGGCTTCTGGGTGGTCGAGGCTCCCATCGACGCCGTCGTCGTGACTGTGGCCGCCGCTCTGGGCGCACTGCCGGGCACGGGCCAGACGACGGTGAAGGTGACGCCTTTCGAGTGCTACCCGGCGAAGGGCCGAGGCGGTCAGGGCGTGCGCTGCCAGCGCTTCCTGCGCGGTGAGGATCGACTCGATATCGCGTGGGTGGGCACGAAGCCGGCACGCGCCGCGTCCGCGGATGGTTCGCCCATTGAACTGCCCGCCGAGGACGAGCGCCGCGACGGCTCGGGCGTGCCGATCACCTTCGCGATCGCGTCGATCGGCTGACGCCCCCTTCTAGTCATGACGGTGGGGTGGCCGGGATTGCTCCCGGCCACCTCACCGTCGACTCTACACACTATTTCGCGTGGTAGCGAGGGCTTGTTCCCAGGTGGGTAACCGAGGTGTTCATCGGATCCGTCAGCTTGGATTCATCAAGGCCTCGATACGTGTAGGAGTTGTCGTTAACAATCTCCGTCGGATCAACAATGCCATCCAGGTACTGTTGCACTTCCGACTGCGTGGGACTCGAGCCTCCCCCTTTATCGGCAAGCGGATTCTCATCGGGGAATTGACTCGGATCCGTCTTGACCATGGCAGCGGGATCAATAGCACCGTATCCCGTGTATTGGTTCCATCCGTGATCGGGATTCAGTCCTGTCTTCACGAGAAGTTGCAGGAGCTGGTTGCTGGTCGCATTTGGCCACTTCTGGCGGGCTAGGGCAAGGGTTCCGGCAACAATTGGGGCGGAGACCGATGTTCCCGACACTTGTGTGACCTGCCCACTTACGTAGTCGTGTACCGCAAGTGGGCCTCCAACAGCCGCGGTAGTAACTCCCTGTCCCCAGGACGAATACTCCTGCCTGCTATCATCAATCCCAATTGCAGAAACGCCAACTACTCCCGACCACTGCGAGAGAGAAGTCGCGTTACCATCGGTCGCTTCATTACCTGCAGAAGCAGTAATGATAATTCCCTGAGCCATCGAGCGTGCTATTGCCCATTTCAACTCATTTTCTTGAGACGTACTAGAGGAAGACAAATTGATAATCTGCGCACCATCGTTCATTGCTGAGTTCAGCAACCATGCATAGCCGTACTTGATGCGCGAACTACCATCAATACAGTCGGAGGAAGGTTGATCGCCATCCTGCTTGGAACCTGTCCGATACGCCAGCAAGGTTGCATCTGGGGCGACACCATAATTTGGGGAAACCAGAATTGAAGCCACCGAGGTTCCGTGGCTTTTGGAAGCCAAAGATGAGTTAATTGAGCAAGTTTCCTTTTCTTGGATCGATGCACCGGCAAGTTCTAGCGCAGTAGTCTCAACCGGTCCATCAATCATTGCAATCGTTACGCCTTTACCCGTGTAGCCCTTCGCCCTGGCTTGGTCAAGGTGGTAGTAGGTGAAATATGGTTGGTCAGCGGCAGTAATAGGGTCAGCCGCATGCGCCGGGGCGACAGGTACAATAAGCGACGCTGCCGTGAGGGCGACAGCAGATGCAACAACAACACTGCTCCGATGAAGGCAACGAGTGGTATTCACTGAATTCACCATTGCCTGATATCCCATCCATCGTTCTTTCGACTCACCGGCTCAATGTCCTTATCCGAACCGTACGTCTGCGAGAGAGGATTGATGTAGCCCTCCGGCAGCTCGTCATCATCATCCACACGGAATGGTGTGTATTTGCGACGGCGCCCTTTCTTCTCGTCTTTTGCGGCAGCCCCGGAACCGCCGGCTCCGCCCAAATAGCCGCCTTGGCCTGTCGTCCCGCCACGACTAATAGATGCGCCAGACGTGCCGGCAGAGGGTATCGTTGTTCCCCGCGCCGCGAAGGAACCAAAGCCCGGTCCCGAGTGGGCGCCAGGACGCAATGACGTCATTCCGCTGATTGCTTTGCCTGACGACGTTGCAGCGAAGCGTGCAGCTGCCCCCACTCCGAGACCACCCGCAGCCAGCAGTCCAGCTCCTCCAAGACGCGCGGAAAGCGAGCTCACATCTCCTGGACCGCCGTTAACCTTCCATAGCGGATGATGACGATCCGTCGGCGGCGCAGGCGTGTAACCACCGACGGTTCCATTCGCATGGCGATCCCCATTGACGCGTGTATGCAGCAGATCGATTCCCCTCAAGTCATCCGGGTCCGTGATTGGATTCGAGCGCGACCCTGCCTCTCCTTCCTCAGTGAAACGATTCGGAATACGTGGAGATGACATCACACGATCACTCACGGGGCCGCCTTCATCGTAGCCATCGGGATAGAGGCCGGAACCAGGACCTCGTAGATCGGAACGCCCATAGTCATTATCCCTATTACCCGGATAGACACCTGGCTTGTGTCGAGAGACATTGAGATACCCATTCTCAATGTCTTTACGTACAGATGGCGTAGAAGGGCCTTTAGGAGCCCATTGATGCGAACCAGGATCTTCCAGCTGCACAGTCTGTTCCGAGACACCGTTCGCGAGCTCCTGCATCGTGTTATTTGCGCGCTCCAGAATGTCCGTCGAATTGATTTCTCGCCGATCATTGGCTTGCGTGATCAGCGCTTGGAAGTAGGCGTCTGCCGAAACGGCGAGCGCATTGATCGGCTGTCCGAGCGGTCCAAGATACTTTGTGACGGGCACAACCACATGCGCCGCATCCGCAAGTTGCTGGAGACTCGCATCGATGAGATTGGGGGAAAGCTGCTGAGCTTCCTCACAGATATGCTTCATTGCACGTCGGGCTTCGACGTAATACTCCATCGCCGAGTTATGACTCTCCTTGATGCCCTGCACACGCTTCATCGTTGCGTCTGCCCACGCATCGATCTCATTACCCGTTTCACCAGTAAACCCTTGGTTCGCACGTAAATGGTACGTTGAGTTATTGGCTTCATTTAATCCGCAAACGATGGCATTGTGCTCACCATCCGATGCTACCAAGGCTTCAGCGCTTTCAAGGGCTGCCACGAGGCGCATCAGCCTGTCGTACATAGGGCTATCAACCATAGCTTTCTCCTGCTCCCTGCCTAGAATTCAGATGGCTTATTCTGCACCGGTGCTTGATCTGCGGATGACGTCCCTGACGCTGCCCCGGCTCCACCACCGTTAGTCGTATTCGAACCACCACCCGAGTTTGAGGGCGTTCCTCCGCCAGAGGATGTGCCACCACTATTCGAGGAACTACCACCAACAGACGAGCCCGGTTGAGCACCACTCGTCGACGACCCACCCGATGTCTGGGGAGGAGGAGCGCTGACAGATCCAGAACCTCCCTGTCCCGATTCCATCTGAGCGAGAATTCGTGCTAGTTCGTCAGTGTTCCCCTGCTCTGCGGCCGTGAACGCAGCAACGGCCGTCTTCACGTCGCCATCAAACTTCTGGAAGCGGCCCGTTTCCCCTCTGATGACCCGATCTTCCGTTTTCAAGAAGGTAATGAGAGCAGTACGCATCGCCAGGAATCCCTCTTCCTGCGACCAATGCTCAGGATCCTGCGCGTCAATCAGACGTCCGATAGCCGCGCACGAGTCATCGAGTGATCGCCCCCCCTGTTCCATATCTCCATTTGTTTGTGCGTGCTTATCAGAGTCGAAGCCAACGTCGGCCACGCGTCACCTCCATGAAAACCGGACCAGCGAAAACGTGTTCCACAGAACACAACGGGATGACTGCAAGCATATGACCAGTTGTTCACATTGACAAGCGCGTCCGAGGACTCCAGCAACGCAACCACTACGGGTGTGGGCCCGGCCAACCGGCCGGGCCCACACCCATCAGTTGAGGAACGCTCGCCCGTCAGCCTCGCAGCGTCGGGTCGGCGGCCAGCACGCCGGCAACCTCCTCGCGCGTGGGCGAGTAAGCACCCTGGTGCAGGATGGTGATGCCGGAGGTAATGATGCCGCGGTGGATGGCGGGCAGGATCTGGTCCCAGGAGGCCTCGCGCAGGCGCTGCTTCGCCTCGCCGGAACCCAGGAGGCCCGCGTCCACCAGGCCGGAGATGAGGCCGGCCATGAGCGAGTCGCCCGCGCCCACGGTATCCACCAGCTCCACGTCCAGCGGGTCGACGACGAGCATGTCGCGCTCGGCGGCGGCCTTGATGTAGACGCCCCAGGGACCGCGCGTGCACAGGATCAGCGACGGGCCAGACTGCGACCACTCGCGGATGACGTCCTCGACGGGACGGCCCGGGTAGAGCCACTCGAGATCCTCGTCCGACGCCTTGACGACGTCCGCGAGGGCCACAATCGCCTCGACGTGCGGGCGGGCCTCGTCGGGCGTGCCCAGGAGAGCCGGGCGGATGTTCGGGTCGTAGGACACGGTGCCGCGGATGGCCTGGCGCTTGACGGCGGCCAGGACCTTGTCGGCGCCGGGCTCGACGACAACCACGTAGGAGCCGGTGTGGACGTGCCCGACGGTGTCCGGGTCCTCGATGGCGGGAACGTCCCACGAGAGGTCGAACTCGTAGGTGGCGTGCCCCTTCTCGTCGACGGCGGCGTGGGCCACCGTGGTGAATTCGGCGCCGTCGCTGCCGGGCGTCAGGACGACTCCGGCGGCCTCGGCGTGAGCGCGCACCTTGTCGCCGCGAGCGTCGCGCGCGAACCACGTCGCCAGCTCGGATTCGTGACCCAGCCGTGTCAAACCGGCTGCGACGTTGAGCATCGATCCCCCGACGACCTCGACGGGTTCACTGTTTGGGCGGGTGATCTCGTCGATGAGAGCTTCCCCGATGTTCACAATCCTAGTCATTGGTCAACCCCAGCTTCTCTTCCATTTCTTCGAGCGGAATGCCCTTGGTTTCGGGCATGACCTTCAGCACCCAGAATAGCTGACCAACCATCGCGAGGAAGAAGATTCCAAAAGCGTAGCCACCACCGAGTTTATCCGTGAGCACGGGGAAGGCATAGGTGGTAATGAAGGCGAACACCCAGTGCGTCAGCGAGCCCAGGGACTGGCCACGGGCGCGCACGCGGTTCGGGAAGATCTCGGAGATAAACACCCAGATGACGGAACCCTGGCCGAAGGCATGCGAGGCAATGAAGCCGAGCAGGCCGAGGAGGATCAGCCAGACGGGAGCGGCGCTGCCCTCCTCGAAGTAGCCGCCCTCGTAGGCGAACATCATGCCTGCCAGGAAGCCGAGCGAGATCAGGTAGCCGATCGAGCCGACGATCATGAGCTGGCGGCGGCCGATGCGGTCGATGACGGTGAGGGCGGCCATCGTGGCGATCAGGTTCATGAGGCCGACGATGACGGAGCCGATGTAGGGGAAAGCATCACCCAGCACGGCGGCGCCGCCGGCGAGCTTCATGACCTTGGGCGCGTAGTAGAGGATCGCGTTGATGCCGGAGAGCTGGTTGAACATCGCGATGCAGAAGGCCATGAGGATGACCTTGCGGTAGCGGCGCGTGAAGAAGGCGACCTTGCCGCCGGCGGCGTCCTCGGCGATCTGCGCCTTCATCTCGGCGATCTGCTCGCTGCTTTCTTCCTGCGTGGAGGTGAGGCGCTCGGAGATCTTCACGGCGCGTTCCTCGTGTCCGTGAGCCAGCAGCCAGCGCGGCGTCTCGGGGACGGTGGCCAGGAAGATGAGGAAGAAGACGGCGGGGACGGCCATGACGCCGAGCATCCAGCGCCACGCGGTGTCTTCGTGCGCAATCTCGCGGATGACCGCGTTGGAGGCGTAGGCCAGGAGGATACCGAAGACGATGTTGAACTGGACCAGTCCGACCAGGCGTCCGCGCACGCGGGCGGGGGCGATTTCGGCGGTGTAAATGGGAGCGACCACGGAGGACAGGCCGACGCCGACACCGCCGAGGAAGCGGAACACCATGAAGAAGGTGATCGGGAAGGCGGACGAGGCCGAGACCGTGCCGTCAGCAGCTGTCACCAGGGTGGGCACAGGCGCCAGGGCCGTGGCCAGTGCACCCACGCCGAAGAGGATGCCGATCCAGAAGAGAATGGGTTTACGGCCAAAGCGGTCGGCGAGTTTTCCGGCGACGATTGCACCGACGATAGTGCCAATGGTTGCAATGGCAACGATCATGCCCTCACCCATAGAGGAGAGCGCGTAGAGCTCGGTGAGCTTTTCTTCCGCGCCGGAAATGACCGCTGTGTCAAAGCCGAAGAGCAGGCCGCCGAGGGAGGCAACGATGGCGCTTCGAATGACCAGAGGCGGAATGGATGTGGATGATGCTGACGACTTGGAAGTCATGCTGGCTCCGCACTGTGGGGAAGGGACGCGCGTGGCGCCGAGGCCGCTCGTGGCCTCTGCTGGGAGCCTAAGGAATTAATTGGTCAGACAATTAGGACCTAGGAAGCGGTTATGTGAAAACCGAAAAGAATACGGGAGGAAAAGCGCCCACAGGAGAAGAAAAAGTAACGACGCTAACACAAGAGGATGCGCGGATACATCCACCATGTGAAACGACGATCAAATCTCGATCGCGTAGAGCCTGGTCTGGCCGACCGTCCGGAATCCGAGGTAGTCATAGATGGCGAGCGCGCCCGTGTGGTTCGCAGACCCCACTCCCGTACCCGCACGATCCATACCGTCGCGCTTCTGCGCCCACATCGACGCCAGGATCAGGGCATCCGCAACACGGCTCTCACGCCACTGGGACAGGACGCCCAGCTGGTCGATGTACCCCTCGCGCCAGCCCAGAGCCGCCCAATCCTGCTCGTACCGCGATGCCAGCAGGAAACCGGCGACACGGGGACGATCGCCCGTCCGGTCGACGGCGACGAACGACCATTCGGGAGCGAAGGCCGTGCGCCCCTGCATCCACTGCTCCTGGGTGAGCGGAGGCCGACCCCACTCGGACTCGTTGAGGCGGTTCGCCGCGCGCAGGGCGGGTTCCTCCCACTGGGGGCCCCAGGCCTCGACACTCATGTACGAACCCAGGTCAGGAACCGGCGGAGGACTATCCAGGGAGGCACGCAGCTCGTAGTAGGTGCGCGCCCAACGGAAGCCGTGCACCTTCAGCTGAGCCTCAAGATCGTCCTGGCCGGCCTCGACGTGGCAGGTGATCTGAGCCGGGGCATCGCCCTCAACACCAGCGAGCATCTGTCGGGCGGTACCCTCCTGCCAGTCGACGATCGCATTGCCGAGGCCGATGCGCCGGAAGTCGGGATCCACTCCCCCGACGCACACGCACTCCACGCGCCCGGGGAAACGAAGGACCACCTGCGCAAAGGCGACGATGCGACCGGCCGCGATACCCTTGCGGGCGATGCCGACGAGGCCTCGCCACTGCGATGCACCCGAGAGCATCTCCTCAACCTCGTCGGGGCTAGTGCGATACGGCGGGTTGTCGCGAGCCTCCATGCGGGCGAAAAGAGCAGAAAGACCGACGTGGTGAGCTGCCGTCAGCTGCTCCCACTCGATCCCATGATGCTCGCCCGGGAAGGGGACGAACTCGGGGGCATTTGCTCGCTGCGCGAGAGGAATGCTCATGCTCGCCTCCTTCCGTCTCTACTGGTCGATCGTGTAATAAACCTCGGCAGCTTCATCGACGAAGCCCAGGTGTTCGTAAATCTTATGCGCTCCGTCCGGGCTCGACATGTCAACGTCGAGGCCAATGCGCGACGCGCCAGACGCGGACGCTGCGGCGACGGCGTGCCCGACGAGGGCGCTCGCGATGGAGCGTCCGCGGTGTGCCTCGGCGACGCCGAGGAGGTAGATGTAGGCCTCCGGACGGCCCGTGGCCACCCAGCGCTGCGCGGGACGGCCGGTGATCGCGTAGCCGACGACCTCACCCTGCGCGTCCACGGCCACGAACGACCAGCGCGGGTCGAAGTGATTCATCGCGTCGTCCCACCACAGGGCGCGCAGCGGCGAACGGAACGCCTGCTGGAAGGCTTCCATGTGGATGGCACGGATCTGCTCCTGCGGAACCTCGTTCCACGGCAGGATGCGGTATCCGTGACGCGCGGGCACGGGCACCTCGCCGCCGGCCAGGTCGCGGTACATGACCTGATACGTGCGCTTGGCGAAGAAGCCGGCCGCGATGTAGAGGCGGCGACGATCGGTCATGTGCGCGTCGACGAGGTTCGAGATCGACGCGGGTACCTCGGACTCGGCGCCGAAAGCTTCGACGAGCATCTGTCGGGCGCGACCATCCTGCCAGTAGAGCAGAGCACGGCCCACGCCTCGGCCACGCCAGTGCGGGTGAATGAATGCGCTGACGACGGCGGTCGCGGCCTCGTGGATACCGCGCAGCACGCGCACGGACGCCACCGCGCAGATGTTTCGTTTCGCGTCGAGACCAACGATCGTGTCAACCCAGTCGCGTCCGTTCTCGCCCTCCATCATGTCCGCAATATCCTCGACGGAGGTGCGCCGAATGGCTTTGTCCTCGTCTTCGATCAGGGAGATGAGTGCGTACACGGCGGGCGCGTCGCGGCCAATCATGGGCCGCCAGCGCAACCCGAGGTGATTGCCCGGGTACGGGACGGACCCGGGCGGCGTGAGTCGCTGCGCAAGTCCTGTCATGCGTAACATCCTACCGGCTGATAGGGCCTTTAGTCACACTGATGCTTGACATATGGTCAACACACATGAACATTTGTGCAGCACGCGGGCACTTACGCCCGTCATTACGCGTCAATGCGCGTACGATCCAGCCCCGCGGACTCCTCGACAATAAACTCCTTGCGCGGCCCCACGGTCGAGCCCATGAGCAGCTCAAACACGTCTTCGGCCTGACGCAAGGCTTCCTCGTCGGCCAGCGTGATGCGACGCAGCGACCGGTGCGCCCGATCCATCGTGGTCTCCGCCAGCTGGTCAGCGTCCATCTCACCCAGACCCTTGTAGCGCTGAATGGGTTCCTTCCAGGTACGGCCCGAGCGGCGCAGGGCGGCGAGCTTACGGTGCAGCTCATCCTCGGAGTAGGTGTAGATGTACTCGCGCTTCTTGCGTCCCTTGCCCGCGACCTCAATGCGGTGCAGGGGCGGGACGGCGGCGTAGATGCGGCCGGCCTCGACCATGGGGCGCATGTAGCGGAAGAACAGGGTCAGCAGCAGGGTGCGGATGTGCGCGCCGTCGACGTCGGCATCGGTCATGAGGATGACTTTGCCGTATCTTGCCTGCGGCAGGTCGAAGGTACGCCCCGAACCCGCACCGATCACCTGGATGATGTTCGCGCACTCAGCGTTAGCCAGCATGTCCGCGGTCGAGGCCTTCTGCACGTTGAGGATCTTGCCTCGAATCGGGAAGAGGGCCTGGTACTGGGAGTTGCGCGCGGCCTTGGCCGTGCCCAGGGCGGAGTCGCCCTCGACGATGAAGAGCTCGGTCTCCTCGACGTCCTCGAGGCGGCAGTCCGCGAGCTTGGCGGGCAGCGAGGAGGTTTCGAGCGCGTTCTTCTTGCGCGAGATTTCCTTGTGAAGGCGGGCGGAGACACGCGCCTTCATTTCGCCGACGACCTTCTCCATGAGGAGGGAGGTCTGCTGCTTATCATCGCGCTTGGAGGAGGCGAACTTCGCCTTCAGCCAGTCGGAGACCACGCGGTTGACAACTGTGCGGATCTGGGGCGTGCCCAGTGTTTCCTTCGTCTGTCCCTCGAACTGGGGCTCGGGGAAGCGCACGGTGATGACGGCGGTCATGCCGGCCTGGACGTCGTCCTTTTCGGGGCGCCCGTCCTTCGCGCCGACCTTGAGTTTGCGCGCGTTCTTGTCGATCGCGGCGCGCAGGGTCTTGAGGACTGCCTGCTCGAAGCCGGTGACGTGGGTGCCGCCCTTGGGGGTGGCGATGATGTTGACGAAAGACTGGACGGTCGTGTCGTAGCCGATGCCCCAGCGCAGCGCGATGTCAACCTCGCAGGTGCGCTCGACCTCGGTGGCGCGCAGGTGCCCGGTCTCGGAGTCCAGGGCCTGCACGGTCTCGTTGTAGGTGCCCTCACCCATGATGTGCCACGTGTCGGTGACGGGGCCGTCGGAGGCCAGCCAGTTCGCGAAGTCGACGACGCCGCCGTCGAAGCGGAAGCTCTCGGTCTTTTCTTCCTCGCCGCGCTCGTCGTAGCAGTTGATGGTCAGGCCGGGCACGAGGAACGCGGTCTGGCGGGCGCGCGCCAGCAGGTCCTCCCAGGAGAAGGCTGCCGTGGCCGGGAAAATCTGGAAGTCTGCCCAGAAGCGCACGCGCGTACCGGTCTGCGCCTTCTTGACCTTGCCGACGGTTTTGAGGATCGAGCCGTCCGTGAAGGGCGCGAAGGGCGAGTTTGGGGTGCGCTGCTTCGAGTCGTCGAATTCGCCGGGTTCGCCGCGGCGGAAGCACATCTCGTGGGTCTTGCCGCCGCGGTCGACCTGCACGTCGAGGCGGGCCGACAGAGCGTTGACGACGGAGGCACCGACGCCGTGGAGGCCGCCCGAGGCCGCGTAGGAGCCGCCGCCGAACTTACCGCCGGCGTGGAGCTTGGTGTAGACGACCTCGACGCCCGTCAGGCCCTGTCCGGGCACGATGTCGACGGGGATGCCTCGGCCGTTGTCGGCGACGGAGGCGGAGTGGTCGGGGTGCAGGCGCACGTCGATCGTGTCGCAGTGGCCTTCCAGGGCCTCGTCGACCGCGTTGTCGATGATCTCCCAGAGGCAGTGCATGAGGCCCCGGTGGTCGGTCGAGCCGATGTACATGCCGGGGCGCTTGCGCACGGCCTCGAGCCCCTCGAGGACCGAGAGGTGCCGTGCGTTGTAGTCGGATGCGTCGGTAGGAGTCACGATGTGCATCATATGTGGGTGGGCGCTCGTTTGTGGCCAACGGTGCGCGTGGCGCGGGTTCTGGGACGCTTTCCACGATTGACGAGGCCGGGGCCAGATCGCGCTGGGGGCGTGCCGTTTCGGGGATGTTGGGGCTGTCGTTGGAGCGTTTTCCACTCCCCCATTTCATTGTGCCGACGTTCGGGCGGTCGATTGCGCCCCGGGTGAACAGGGGTGCGAGGGGCGGGGTGATGGTGTGTGATGGAAGCATGAACGCACAGACTCTTGAACGCCCCGTACTGGACGAGCCGCAGCTGAATGCGGCAAATCGTTGCGATGCCTGCGGCGCTCGCGCCTGGGTTCGTGCGACGATGCCTTCGGGTGGCCAGCTGTACTTCTGCGGCCACCACGCAAACGAGCACCTGCCCTCGCTGGTGGGCGGCGGCGCGCAGATCCTGGACGAGCGTCATTTCATGAACGACTGATAGCGAGCTTCCCGCAGCGGCGGGACGCACGGCGTGAAGGCGCGGGCGGGGACCGACGGGGTCCCCGCCCGCGTTTTTCTTGTGCACATCGTTGTTGCGCCCGCTTCTGACGACTGCGTCACGAAACCGCCCCTGACCCGCGCTTTCACCCCTCTCTCCCGCGCACCTGTCAAATGGCGCGTGGTACAGTTGCGAGCCGCTTTCGGGCACAAAAGGTGGCGAACTGACATACTTTCGCCCGCATTGGAGCATAGCCATGAAAATAGCGTGGAACGAAATTAAATATCAACCAAAGAAGTTCGTTCTCATCGAGTTCCTGATCGCCACGCTCATGTTCATGGTCGTGTTCCTCTCGGGTCTCACCAACGGCCTCGGCGCCTCCGTGTCCGCGCAGATCGCGAACTACGGGCCCCTCACCTACGTGCTGTCCACGGACTCCGATGGCGTCATCCCCTATTCGTCGGTGACCTCCGACGACATCGAGGCCCTCGAAGCGGCCGGCATGCACGACTACGCGAGCCTCGTCATCCAGCGCGCGACCATCACCCAGGTCGACGACTCGAACACCCTGGACATCACGTACTTCGCGACGGATCACAACGAGTCCCACACCCTCGAGCCGTCCCTCATCGACTCCGACCTGGCGATCTCCGACCTTCAGGAGAATGAAATCATCCTCGACAGCGCGTTCGAGAACGAGGGCATCCACGTTGGTGACCGGGTGAGCGACAAGATCTCGGAGCAGGAGCTCACGGTCGTCGCTTTCGCCTCGCGAGCCAACTACGGATACAGCGACATCGGTTTCGTCAGCTCGCAGACCTACGCGGGTATGCGCACCAAGACGGATCCGAACTATCGATGGCAGGCCCAGACGGTCGTCACCTCGGATGAGATCGCAGAGGATGCCCTACCCAGCAGTCTGATGGCCGCCGACCGCCAGAAGGTCATCGACAAGATCCCCGGCTACAAGGCCCAGAACCTCACGCTCAAGGTGATCACGTGGGTGCTCCTCGTGGCCTCGTCCGCGATCCTGGGCGTGTTCTTCTACATCCTCACCCTGCAAAAACTGCGACAGTTCGGCGTCCTAAAGGCGATCGGCATGCCGATGCGCACCATCACCTACATTCAGATCTCCCAGCTGACGATCATCTCGATCATCGGCGTCGTGATCGGCCTCGGCCTCGCCGCCGCTATGGCACCGTTCCTGCCGAGCACTGTCCCTTCCATCATGACTCTTACAGACAGCGTCACCGTCGCGATCAGCTTCGTCGTGACGTCGATCCTGTGCGGCGCGCTGTCGCTGCTGAAGATCAAGAAGGTGGATCCCATCGAAGTCATCGGCGGAAACGGAGAATAAAGTGGCAATCATCGAATTGGATTCGATCGGAAAGTCCTACGCCGACGGCGACCAGACGCACCGCGTGCTGAGTGGCCTGAGCCTGAGCGCCGACGCCGGTGAGTTCGTGGCGATCCTGGGGCCCTCAGGTTCCGGAAAGTCGACGCTCCTGTCCATCGCTGGCCTGCTGCTGTCGGCCGACGAGGGGCGCATTTCCATCGCCGGCCAGGACCTCACGCATCTCAGCCAGAAGCAGTGGACGCGCAAGCGCCTGGAGCTCCTGGGCTTCATCTTCCAGGACCATCAGCTCCTGCCTTACATGCGCATCGGCAATCAGCTCGAGCTGGTCGCAAAGCTCAAGGGCGAGAAGGACAAGGCCGCGCGTCAGGCCGAGGTCCGCGCCCTCATGGAGGACCTGGGTATCGAGGCCTCCTACGCACGTCTACCATACACATCTCCGAGCCCACGAGA
>ERZ1699239.48-NODE-48-length-29671-cov-4.583266_pt1 | contig 29671 bp, 29 predicted proteins | sample MGYA00581536_ERZ1699239 | MGnify/ENA primary metagenome ERZ1699239 (study PRJEB42319, sample SAMD00040333) | human oral metagenome | material: saliva | host: Homo sapiens | study: EMG produced TPA metagenomics assembly of PRJDB4115 data set (Metgenomic analysis of...
CTCCTTTCATCAAGGTCCCTAGTGTACCACAGTTGCGGAGTGTACACATAGGACTGGAGTCGGAATTTTAGTAAAAAGTTGGCAGGGAGAAATGTTGAAACTCCCTATAAAATCTGTATAATAGGAATACAACACAAAAAAAGGAGTACAACCCATGACAACAATTGATAAAGTGGCTCTGATGGAGCAAGCGAAAGAAGTTTTAAAGAATGCTTACTGTCCGTATTCAAAATTCCCTGTAGGAGCTGCGGTTTTATATAAAGATGGCCGTGTGATTACGGGAGCGAATATTGAAAATGTATCGTTTGGGGCAACCAACTGTGCAGAACGTAGCGCGATTTTCTACGGAGCTTCACAAGGCTATCGTAAAGGCGATATTTTAGCGATTGCCGTTGCGGGGGAAACAGAAGGATTCTTACCACCATGTAACATTTGTCGTCAAGTGATGGTTGAGTTCTGCGGACCAGATACTCCTGTATTCTTATTGAATGGAAAAGGCGAAATTCTAGAATTACGTCTAGAAGAATTAGTTCCTTATTCATTCGTTAGCTTAGAAATGTAATGAATTTTAGAAGAAATGAAGCAGCCAGACGTTGCTTTGTTTCTTCTTTTTTTGTCTAAAAAATTGAAAAATAAAATCGACGGGTTTCGCTGGATCTATTCCGAAAACTGAATTTTTAGAATATAATCGCCCGAATTTCTAGTTATAGAAGGATATAAAAATTATTCAGCAGCTCTATTTAAAAATGATAAAAAATCTGGATGCAGTGAATTCTTTGATCCATTTCTAAAGGGATCTCCTATAAAGTGAGGAGCGCACTTATACAAAATTTGTTTGATTTACGTAGTGTTGAAATGAGTTCTTTGTATAAAATTTTCTCGCGCGATTTTTGCATGAAAAAAAGTAAAATGTAACATATATGCTACAGTAACAAATATGTTACTTTTCAAAAAAATGATACCGAAGAATCCAGCGGATGCCATAATAGCAGTAATGGGGGATGGCAACCAATGTGAATTACTGACTCTAGGGAATTCCCGTAGAGTCAGTTTGAAGCTTGGTAGAACTTGAGACTTTGGCTCAAGTCGGTGCCCCATTACAGCCTTTATGGCCAAATCCGCTAGGATTTGAAGGTATCATTTATTATTTTTTTGATAGGCGACTATTCGTTCTGCTTGCAAGTGTTGCGGGTGTGATTTATACTAAAGTCAACCAAATAGGTTTACACATTTGCAGGAGGTGTACGATGTATCAACCAGAGAAATTAAAAGAGAGAAGAGTGGCGCAAGGACTCACGCAACAAGAGCTCGCTAATGCACTAGGCGTCTCTAAGCAGGCTTATTCTGCTTGGGAGCGTGGAGTGAAGGTGCCAGCTTCGGATAAGGTAGAACAGCTGGAGAAGCTTCTAGCTGTGCCAAAGGGTTATTTTACAGAAATAGAAATTGTACGACTATACCATACGCTCACGCCGCCGAACCAAGAGAAGGCGGTGCGCTATGTACGTGCGCTAGCAACCGAGGAACAAACGCCAAAAGTGGTGCCGATGAAGAAGAAACTGGTCGCGTATCATGTGTACGAGAAGATGTCGGCCGGGATTGGTGCGACGATTTACAACGACAGAGACTACGATACGGTTTATTACGATGAAGAGTTGGCGCATGATTTTGCGTCATGGGTATCGGGAGACTCGATGGAACCACGCTACCACAATGGATCGGTGGCGCTCATTCGTGAGACGGGATTCGATTATGACGGGGCAGTCTATGCGGTGGTATGGAACGGACAGACGTTTATTAAGCGCGTGTACCGTGAAAGGGACGGGTTGCGGTTAGTATCGTTTAACCCAGACTATGCGGACTTATTTGCTCCGTATGAGGAAGAACCACGAGTGGTAGGAATGATTGTTGGAAACTTTATGCCGTTGGAGGGATAAAGATGGGCTGCTTTGACTATTCGAAGGAACCAAGAAGCGACATTGCCTTTGTGGACATGAAGTCCTTTTACGCGAGTGTGGAATGTGTGGCAAGGGGCCTACATCCGTTGAAGACGTCGCTATGCGTGATGAGTCGTGCGGATAATTCGGCGGGCTTGATTTTAGCATCCTCTCCAACGTTTAAGAAGGTCTTCGGGAAATCCAATGTCGGTCGTGCGTATGAATTACCCTTTGATGTCAAAACACGCAAGTTTAGTTATGCCAATGCGCGCCGTCAAGGAATCGAAGTGACGCCGCAGTATGTGCGGTTTATCGAAGGCTGGGCGAAGGTAACGCATATCGTGCCACCTCGGATGGACGAGTATATTAAGGTGAACATGCAAATTCAACGCGTGTTTCAAAACTTCGGTGGGCCAGAGGATATTTTTCCGTATTCGATTGATGAAGGGTTTGTTGATTTAACGTCGTCGCTGAATTATTTTGTGCCGGATGATGCCTTGTCTAGACGGGAAAAGCTCGACCGGGTGTCTGCGGATATTCAACGGGCGATTTGGAAGGAGACGGGGATTTACTCGACGGTTGGCATGTCGAATGCGAATCCGCTTTTGGCCAAATTAGCGCTCGATAATGAGGCGAAGAAGATCCCACATATGCGAGCGAACTGGTCGTATGAAGATGTCGAAGAGAAGGTCTGGGGAATTCCAGAGATGACCGATTTCTGGGGGATTGGTTCGCGGATGGAGAAGCGACTGAATGCGCTAGGGATTTATTCGATTCGCGAATTGGCAAATGCTAACCCCGACCGATTGAAACAAGCGCTTGGCGTCGTAGGCTTGGACTTATGGTTTCACGCGAATGGGATTGATGAGAGTAATGTGCATGTGCCGTACCGCCCGAAATCAAGAGGGCTCGGGAACTCGCAGGTGCTTCCGCGTAACTATGTTCGACAGCGGGATATTGAAATCGTGCTACGCGAGATGGCGGAGCAGGTGGCGATTCGAATGCGCAGAATTAAGAAGAAGGCGACGGTTGTTTCGATTCATGTAGGCTACTCGAAGGACGAAGGCTTGTCGTCGATACAGGCGCAGCGCAAAATTGACCCGACGAATCGCACTTCGGTGTTATCGGAAGTGGTCTTGGAACTCTTTCGTAAGAAATACAAAGGAGGTGCGGTGCGTAATGTAGCGGTGCGGTATTCCGGATTTGTCGAAGAAAGCTTTGGTCTCATTTCACTATTCGAAGATATTGAAGCAGTTGAGAAAGAAGAAAGGCTCCAGACGGCGATTGATACGGTCCGCGACCAATACGGATTCACCTCGCTTTTAAAAGGGAACGCGCTGGAAGGCGGGTCGCGCGTGGTGGCTAGAAGCAAGTTAGTCGGAGGACATTCCGCTGGAGGATTAGACGGTTTGAAATAATGGAAAGAGCGTATTTGCCGTATCGCTCGGCAAGAGAGCACAAGGATCGCGGCATGGCGAAGTGGATGGGATTTTTCCTGTCTGAACATACGACGTCCTTGAAGGATGAACGTAAGCGCGTCGACCAGACGAGTCTGCTGACGAAGGAAGAGAAATGGATGCTGCTGTCGCAACTGTATGTTGGGAAGCTACAAGCCAGTATTACGGTGCCGTATCGGATGATGCGACAAACGCTCATTGGCGAAGTGAGTGAATTATACGAGAGTGAAATCTCGCTAAAGACAGAAGAGGGCTACCGCCGCATTGCAGTGGAAGACATCTTGCAAATTCAGTTGGTGGAAGGCGAATGAATATTGTATCGAGGTACGGTACTAGAGTAATTGAGGTGAGACTATGTCGAAGATAAAAACTGCAAGTGTGCATATAAGAATAAAAGAAGATACCAAAAAGCAAGCTGAAGCAATTTTGGAGGAATTGGGAATTTCGCGAACAGTGGCGATAGAGATGTTTTATAGACAAATTATCCTAAATAACGGAATTCCCTTTGATGTAGCCATCCCAAATGCGTCAAAATCACGTGAAGAACTGACAACAGAAGAATTTGACAAGATGATGAAGGTAGCCATTAAACAAGTAGAAGAAGGCCAAACAACACCGGTAGAAGAAGTTTTTGAAGAACTGTATCAAGGTGTAGAATAATCCCTCAAAACACTGTTTGAGAGTGTCCAACTATTAAACGTCTCCCGTTATTCACTAGAGTTGACGGGGGCGTTCTTTTTTGCTAAAATAGTCGTGTTGTAATTGTGAAGCACCACAGCTACAACCGCTCGGATTAGAGTACAAAAGACCGGAATCGGCACTTTAAACTGGCGAGTCTTAGTCTAAAATATAGGAGGTGCAATATGTACGCAATCGTAAAAACTGGTGGAAAACAAGTTAAAGTTGAAGTTGGTCAAGCAATCTACGTTGAAAAATTAAACGCAGAAGCTGGCGACAAAGTAACTTTCGAAGAAGTAGTATTTGTAGGTGGAGATGACGTTAAAGTTGGTGCTCCATTCGTAGCAGGTGCAACTGTTGAAGGAACTGTTGAAAAACAAGGCCGTCAAAAGAAAGTTGTAACTTTCAAATACAAACGTCGTAAAGACTCACACCGTAAACAAGGTCACCGTCAACCTTATACAAAAGTTGTTATTGACGCAATCAACGCTTAATCACGATGATTCAAGTGACTGTACACAAAAAGAACCAACGTATCGTTTCCTTTGAAATGACTGGACATGCAAACTTTAGTGAACATGGTTCGGATATCGTTTGCGCAGGGGTATCGGCTCTAGCCATTACAACTGTGAACAGCATTGAGAAGTTAGCAGGATACCAACCAATTGTCGAAGTCGACGAGGTTGAGGGTGGTTACTTATATATGGAAGTTGTAGAAGACTTGACGAAAGAGCAAGAACATACAACTCAAATTTTATTAAATAGTCTATTACTAGGGTTAGAAGATATTCAATCGGAATATCAAGACTTTCTAGCTGTAACTGTTGCATAATCAATCAAGGAGGTGCACAACTATGTTAAAAGTGAATTTACAATTATTCGCCCATAAAAAAGGGGGCGGTTCTACATCAAACGGACGTGACTCACAAGCGAAACGTCTAGGTGCTAAACGTGCTGACGGACAATTCGTTTCAGGTGGTTCAATTTTATACCGTCAACGTGGAACAAAAATCCATCCAGGTGAAAACGTAGGTAGAGGTGGAGACGATACTTTATTTGCTAAAGTAGACGGAATTGTACGTTTCGAACGTAAAGGCCGTGACAAAAAACAAGTATCTGTATATCCAGTAATCGCTGCTGAATAATATTGAGTAGGATGTGACATTCAGTCACATCCTTTTTTTTAGGAAATTTGAGCAAGTTTAAAACTACTACGAACTTTTCAGATGTCTCTATAATTGCTATTATAGAATTTGAAAGTTCTTCGTAGTTTTGTTAGCAAAAAAATGTGAATGAAGCTATTTCATATGATTCAAAGCTCAAAGACTCTTAAAAATAGAAGGAGGGATTCTTATCGAAGCAGGTAAAGAAATTAAAGCGTTCGAAGAATTGGCAAAAGCTGTAGAGGTGCTTCAACAAGAAATCGGTTATTCGAATGTAGAGGCGCTTGGTGAGACGTTACAAAATATTGTAAACAATAACACTGCGCAACAAGTCGAAGGATTGCCAAGTAACGAAGTCGCTGAAAAATTAAACAAAGCGTATCAACAATTAGATTTAACAAGCTATTCGAGTGAAGAGATTCGCCGTATGATTCAATTCACGTTCTTAAAAGCCGCTAAAGAAGATGGCTTACAAATGAACCATCAAATGACGCCGGATGCTATCGGTTTACTCGTAGCGTATATGATCGACCAAATGACAAAGAAAGACGAATCATTGCAAATTGCAGACTTTGCTGCAGGAAGTGGGAACTTGCTCAGCACGATTCTATTATTCTTACAATCTGCTGGTAAAACTGCGAGTGCAACAGCCATCGATAATGATGAAGTGCTTGTGCATTTAGCCCTACAAGCATTCGCCTTAGAGCAATTGGATGTGAAGACTTCCTTACAAGATGGCTTGCAAGATTCACTCGTGGATCCGCAAGACTTCGTGGTCAGTGATTTACCAGTTGGTTACTATCCAGTAGATGCAAATGCCGCTCGTTTTGAAACGAAAAACGACGAAGGGCATTCATTCGCGCATCACTTACTCATCGAGCAACAAGTGCATTACTTGAAAGAGGCAGGAGTTGGATTCTTTATCGTTCCAACGAACCTTTTTGATACATCTGAAGGAGAGAAGTTGCTTTCTTATTTACAAAAAGAAACATACGTGCAAGCCATGTTGGCATTTCCACGAAATCTCTTCAAAGATGTGCAATTTAGTAAGTCGCTTTTAATTGTTCAAAAACGTGGAAAAGGCGCAAAACAAGTGAGTCAAGTGCTCCTTGGAGATATCCCAGAATTTAAGAACAGAGAAAAATTCAGAAAATTCACTCTAACATTCGAAAAATGGGTACAAGAAATGTTATAATAAATCTGTTAGACCCACTAATGGGCTTAATTTGAAATTAAAGGAGAATGTGCATGTCAAAATCAATCGCGATTAATGCAGGAAGTTCAAGCTTGAAGTTCCAATTATTTAATATGCCACAAGAAGAAGTAGTGGCTAAAGGTTTAGTAGAACGTATTGGATTAGGTGATTCAATCTTCTCAATCAGCTATGGAGACGACCAAAAATTTGAAGTGGTAGAAGATATTCCAAACCACGAAGTTGCGGTAGAAAAATTATTAGAACAATTAGTAGCTCTAAACATTATTTCTTCATTCGACGAAATCACTGGTGTTGGTCACCGTGTCGTTGCTGGTGGAGAATTATTCAAAGATTCAGCTTTAGTTGATGACACTGTTATCCAACAAGTTGAAGACTTAGCAGAATTTGCACCATTACACAACAAAGCTGAAGCGGTAGGAATGCGCGCATTCAAACACATCTTACCAGACATTACAAGTGTTGCTGTATTCGATACTTCATTCCATACAACAATGCCTAAGAAAGCTTACTTATACAGCATTCCAATGGAATACTACAAAAAATTCAAAGCTCGTAAATACGGAGCTCACGGTACAAGCCATCGCTACGTTTCACGCCGTGCTGCTGAATTATTAGGTAAACCAGTTGAAGAATTAAAAATCATCACTTGCCACTTAGGTAACGGTGCTTCAATCACTGCGGTTGATGGTGGTAAATCTGTAGATACTTCTATGGGATTCACTCCATTAGCAGGGGTTACAATGGGTACTCGTTCTGGTGATATCGATGCTTCATTAGTAGCGTTCTTAATGAACAAATTAAACATTACAGACGTTAACGAAATGGTTGACATCTTAAACAAAAAATCAGGTCTTTTAGGCCTTTCAGGTGTATCAAGCGACATGCGTGACGTTGAAGCTGCAAGTGCAACAAACGAAGATGCTAAAGTTGCAGTAGAAATCTTCGTTGACCGCGTTCAAAAATACATTGGACAATATGTTGCTGTTATGAACGGTGTGGACGCTATCGTCTTCACTGCTGGTATCGGTGAAAACTCTAAGACAATTCGTGCTCGTATCATCGACGGTTTAACTTGGTTCGGTTGCGATATCGATCCTGAGCGTAACGATACTCGTTCAGAAGCGATCATTTCTTCTGAAGGTGCGAAAGTTACTGTATTAAACATCCCAACTAACGAAGAAGTTGAAATCGCGCGAGACATCGAACGTTTACGCAAATAATACAAACTGAAGGTTTGAAGAGAAACTTCTAAATCCTTGGATTTGTTTATAGTAGTGAATGTAGGAGACCGGCTAGAGCCTGTAGTCTCTCACCTATCGAATTCAAAGAGCCCCATGGCGGAACATCCGCTGTGGGGCTCTATTTCATTTCGATTCTTATTCCCTACTATGACTACTATAAAATCCAAAGGTTTTTAGTTTCTCGTTTTCAGGTGCTTATGATTGCGTAAATCCTTCTCAGTTAAAAACGCGAGACTGGAGAGGATGTAAGCCTTTTGATTTGGAAAATGGGAGAGGTTCACGGAAAGTTGGTGTTTTTTCTCATTTTGGCTAAATTAGAATTCTTCTTGATAGAAATTTGCCAAAAAGGTAGTCAGAGCTTTGAAAATTTTTTAAAGGCGGGGAAGGATTTCTAAAAAGGGGTTTGGAATTTTCCATAAAAAGCAATTCGAGCTTCAAAGTCCATTTTTAAAATAGAAGTGTGAAGAATGAATCGAATGGAGATGAAAATCATGATGATTTCAAACGGAAAAAAGAAATTCTTACTAGCGGCTGCGCTTGTTGGGCTTAGTGCTGTGGCGCTCGCACCTACAAATGTGGTAAATGCGGATGAGATTTACTACGAAAATCAATATGGAGCGAATCAAAACTATCTTCGCTATGAAGCGGTGGACGGTCAGTTGAAGGATGCGGAAATCGTCAATAACCGTACATTTGATACATTGGCGTATGAAGCTTCTGATAACTCATATGTTAAGGTGGATAATAAAGGAAGTGTGACATTCACGGCCAAGGAAGGCGCTGATGGATTAACGATGCGCTATTCCATTCCAGATGGAAAGGAAGGCGATGTCACGGTTTATGTGAATGGAGAACCTAAGCGCACTTTCCACTTGGATTCGAGCTCTGCCTACCAATATGTGGATGGAAGTAATGTCTACGATACAAAGGCGACGGATCATAGTCATGCGCGCTTTAGTTTTGACGAAGTGCATGGATTCTTCGGGGTCCACGTGAATCCTGGAGACACAGTGACGATTGAAAATAATGGCGTTGAATTGGCGCTAGATTTTGTGGAGTTAGAAAATGTCCCTGCACCTATTCCTCAACCAGAAAATAGTATTTCAATCACAGATTCAGCGTATGGTGCAGAAGATGGACAAGATAGTACAGTTGCGTTTGAAAAAGCGCTAAAAGCAGCGATTGAACAAAAGAAAACTCTTTATATTCCAGTGGGAGAGTTCAAGATTAACAAAAAGATTGATTTTACTGCTGACGGCTTAACGGTTACAGGAGCAGGAATGTGGTATTCGAAATTGAATTTCACAACGAATGCAAAAGGACAAGGCGGTTTCGAGATTGGCCACGATTCTAACCGATTGACGTTTAGCAACTTTGCGATGACATCAGCCTTAACGTCACGTTATGACCATTTAGATGATAAGGCTCAATACAAAGCCTTTGCGGGAAGCTTCGGTAAAGATTCAAGAATCGACCATATGTGGATTGAACACTTCGAATGTGGAGCTTGGATTGGCGACTATGCCTCAATAGGTATGAGATACACGGATCATTTGGTGATTGAAAATAGCCGTATCCGCAATAACTTAGCGGATGGGGTGAACTTTACGCAAGGTACACGTAATTCTGTAGTGCGTAACTCGAATATCCGTAACAATGGGGATGACTCGCTAGCGACCTTCTCAAGTAGTATTCATACCAAGGAATATGCGTCAAACAATTCATTTGAACATAACACCATTGAACTTGGTTGGAGAGCTGGTGGTGTTGGTATCTTCGGCGGGAAAAATCATAAAGTGACGAATAACTTGATTAAAGATAGCCGTGGTGGCGCTGGAATTCGTGTGTCTACGGTCTTTGCGAATGAAGGCTTTGGACTCGGGTTTGATGATAATAACGAGATTTTAATTAAGGATAACATGATTGTAAATTCAGGGACGACGAATGATTTCTATTGGCCTCATTCAAAACCTCGTAGTAACATCGACTTTGAAGAAACATTTGGACCTATTAAAGGCATTACGGTGCAAAACAATGTATTCGTGAACCCGGTGTATACGGATGAGGCGATTACGCATGCCGGTGTGGAATTAGATGGAAAAGTAAAAATCATTGATTCGAACGTTCAAGGCAATACCTCTTCGGATCCTTATAAGGTAGATGCAAGTATGAGCCATTCTGTTGAAAACGGAAAAGAAGTGTATAACTTTACGTACGGTGATCAACCAACTTTCCTTCCAGAAAACAGCACGGCGTTTGAGCGTGACTACAACTATCGTGGCGAACGCGAAGTGGACGGCCATATCATCCGTCTGTGGGAACACAAATAAATATTGAAGAAAAATAAGCATTGCTGGCTTTCCGGGACTGACCCCAAAAAGTGAGAATTTAATAAAAAGACACCTCCATGTGCATTTGATTATATTGTGTCAAATCCAACTTGGAGGTGTTTTTATTTAATTCTCATTTACGGGGGTCAGTGCCAAAAAACACTTGACTTAATTAATGAAAAGGGTCATACTATGTTCAAACGAATACTTGAATGATATTGAGGTAAGAATATGATTAAAAAAGATACTTGTGAAATTTATTGTTATGACGAAGAAAAGGTCAATCGAATACAAGATAATTTACAGACAGTAGATATTTCTAGTGTTGCCCAAATGTTAAAAGCTATTGCAGATAAAAATAGAGCAAAAATTACCTATGCATTGTGTCAAGATGACGAACTGTGTGTGTGTGATATTGCAAATATTATAGGTGTTACGGTTGCAAATGCCTCTCATCACCTACGAACGCTCCATAAGCAAGGGATTGTTAAGTTTCGAAAAGAGGGAAAACTTGCATTTTATTCATTAGATGATGAGCATATCAGACAAATTATGATGATTGCATTGGCACTTAAGAAAGAGGTGAAGATCAATGTCTAGTGGGAAAGCAAAACAGTTCGAAGAAGAAATGAAAGCCTATCGTGTTCAAGGATTTACTTGTACTAACTGTGCAGCCATTTTTGAAAATAATGTTAAAGAACTTCCCGGTGTTCAGGATGCGAAAGTAAATTTCGGAGCATCTAAAGTTTATGTTAAAGGGACGACAACCATTGAAGAATTAGAAAAAGCAGGAGCATTTGAAAATTTAAAAATTCGAGATGAAAAAGAACAAAGGGTAGAAGGAGAACCTTTTTGGAAGCAGAAAGAAAACATTAAGGTATATATATCAGCTCTTTTACTTGTAGTTAGCTGGTTCTTAGGAGAGCAGTATGGTGAAGAGCATGTTCTACCGACAATTGGTTATGCAGCGTCCATTTTAATCGGTGGATATTCGTTATTTATTAAAGGTCTCAAAAATTTAAGCAGATTAAATTTCGATATGAATACGCTTATGACTATTGCCATTATAGGAGCTGCAATTATTGGTGAATGGGGTGAAGGGGCAACCGTTGTTATCCTATTTGCGATTAGTGAAGCATTAGAGCGTTATTCAATGGATAAAGCACGTCAATCTATTGAGTCTTTAATGGATATTGCCCCAAAAGAAGCGTTAATTCGACGAGGCAATGAAGAAATGATGATTCATGTTGATGAGATTCAAGTTGGAGACATCATGATAGTTAAGCCCGGGCAAAAGTTAGCAATGGATGGAATAGTGGTTAAAGGTACATCGACATTAAATCAGGCTGCGATTACAGGTGAAAGCGTTCCAGTAACGAAAATCACAAATGATGAAGTATTTGCAGGAACCTTGAATGAAGAAGGGTTACTTGAGGTTAAAGTAACAAAACGAGTTGAAGATACCACTCTTTCAAAAATCATTCACTTGGTAGAAGAAGCCCAAGCAGAACGGGCCCCCTCTCAAGCGTTTGTCGAGAAATTTGCAAAATACTATACACCAGCTATTGTCATACTAGCTCTTTTAATTGCAGTAGTTCCACCATTATTTGGCGGAGACTGGAGCCAATGGATTTATCAAGGATTAGCTGTATTAGTGGTTGGTTGTCCTTGTGCCTTAGTAGTCTCAACTCCAGTTGCTGTGGTTACAGCAATAGGAAATGCAGCGAAAAATGGTGTATTAATTAAAGGTGGTATCCATTTAGAAGCAGCAGGACACTTAAAAGCGATAGCCTTTGATAAAACAGGAACATTAACCAAAGGAATTCCAGCTGTAACAGACATTGTGACATATGGTAGAAATGAAAATGAATTAATAACCATAACATCAGCCATTGAAAAAGGATCGCAGCACCCTCTTGCTTCAGCGATTATGCGAAAAGCAGAAGAAAATGGATTAAAATTCAATGAAGTAACAGTAGAGGATTTTCAATCCATTACAGGTAAAGGCGTTAAAGCCAAAATAAATAATGAAATGTATTATGTGGGAAGTCAAAATCTTTTTGAGGAATTACACGGAAGCATTTCAAGCGATAAAAAAGAAAAAATTGCCGATATGCAAACTCAAGGTAAAACGGTGATGGTGTTAGGAACAGAAAAAGAAATTCTTTCGTTTATTGCCGTAGCCGATGAAATGAGGGAATCGTCTAAAGAAGTTATCGGCAAGTTGAACAATATGGGAATCGAAACAGTGATGCTAACAGGCGATAACCAAAGAACGGCAACAGCCATCGGAAAACAAGTTGGTGTTTCGGATATTAAAGCTGACTTACTTCCAGAAGATAAGCTTAATTTTATTAAAGAACTTCGAGAAAAACATCAAAGTGTGGGGATGGTCGGAGATGGCGTGAATGATGCTCCAGCCCTTGCGGCATCTACCGTTGGTGTAGCAATGGGTGGTGCTGGAACTGATACAGCTTTAGAAACGGCTGACATCGCCTTAATGTCTGATGATTTGAGTAAATTGCCATATACAATAAAATTAAGTCGTAAGGCTTTAGCAATCATCAAGCAAAACATTACCTTCTCTTTGGCGATTAAATTAGTGGCATTACTTTTGGTCATGCCCGGTTGGTTAACACTTTGGATAGCGATATTTGCTGATATGGGAGCAACTTTACTTGTAACATTAAACAGTTTACGCTTATTGAAAATCAAAGAATAGGTTCTAAAATGGGTATACTGACCCCAAAAAGTTAGACAGAAAATCTAACTTTTGGGGTGTTTTTATTTAATTCTCATTTACGGGGGTCAGTGCCTTTCAGTAATGCTTTTTTTCTTCAAGTCATTTGTCATGTGTTGGCGTACACTATATAATAAAGATATCTTTACTTTGAAGGAGTACTTATGACTCAAGGAATTATTATTAAAGCGTTGAGCGGGTTCTACTATATCGAATCGGATGGAGTGATCTATCAAACTCGTGCGCGCGGAGTTTTCCGCAAACGAGGCCAATCGCCACTTGTTGGGGATGTGGTGGAGTTCGAGAGTAGTAACTTGCAAGAAGGGACGCTAACGAAAATCTTGCCGCGAAAAAATGCCATCGTGAGACCGCCTGTTGCCAATGTGGATGTCGGGATTATCGTGATGTCGGCTGTCGAACCAGAATTTTCGACGCATCTAGTGGATCGCTTCCTTGTCTACTTGGAAGGCTTGGATGTGAAACCAGTCATCATGATTACGAAAACCGACTTGCTGGACGTGGCAGGGATGTCACGCCTCGTGGACGTAAAAGCACGTTATGAGAAAATCGGCTATTCCGTTTATTTCGGGCAAGAAGTGATGAAGGATAAGGCACCATTGTTAGAAAGTCTACGTGGTGAGAAGGTCATCTTCTTAGGGCAGTCAGGGGTTGGAAAATCTACCTTGCTGAACGAGATGATTCCAGATTTAAACCAAGAAACAGGAGAGATTTCGAATGCGTTAGGGCGTGGGCGTCATACGACTCGTCATGTATCGCTTCATGAAATCGAAGGCGTATGGATTGCGGATACACCGGGATTCAGTACGGTTGATTTTATGGATATTGAAAAAGAGGACTTACCGCATTTATTCCCAGAGTTTGTCGAAGTAGAGCATGAATGTAAATTCAGAGAGTGTTCGCACCAACATGAGCCAAACTGCGCTGTGATTGCAGGAGTGGAGTCAGGAGACATTTGGCAAGAGCGATACGACCATTATTTGAGTTTCTATGAAGAACTGGACCAAAGAAAACCAGTATATAAAAGAAAAAAATAGTCAGAGGAGACAGAACATGAAAGTAGCACCATCAATTTTAAGCGCAAATTTTGCAACATTAGGAGAAGACGTTAAGAAAGTCGAAAAATTAGGAGCAGACTGGATCCATATCGATGCCATGGACGGACAATTCGTTCCAAACCTAACATTAGGACCAAACATCGTTGAAGGATTACGTCCTGTGACGGATTTAGTATTAGACTGCCATTTAATGGTACAAAACCCAGAACGTTTCATTCCACAATTCGCAAAAGCTGGAGCAGACTACATCTCTGTTCACGTGGAAGCAACGCCACATATCCACCGCGCGCTTCAAGCGATTAAAGCAGAAGGCGTAAAAGCAGGTGTTGTCATCAACCCAGGAACACCAGTCAGTGCCATCTCAGCAGTCTTGAGCGAAGTGGACTTAGTGTTAGTGATGACAGTAAATCCAGGATTTGGCGGTCAATCATTCATTCCAGAAACATTAGATAAAGTTCGTGAATTAGTAGCACTACGCGAAGAAAAAGGATACCACTACTTAATCGAAGTGGACGGCGGAGTGAACGGCGAAACAGCGAAACTTTGCTCTGCAGCAGGGGTAGACGTTGCCGTTGCCGGTTCATATGTATACTACGCAGAAGATATCAAAGCTGCGATTGATTCAATCAAAGAAGCATAAGAGGGACGAAGATGGAAGTTGTGATTGTCTTGGGAGGACCCAACACCAAAGAAAACATCAAGGAGCTCTTAGAAAACCGATACGGTAAGGCTTATGAAGACTTCCGTTTTGTCGGAGTCGATGGCGGCGCTCTTCGGTTATTAGACCAGCATCTTCCCATGGAAGTAGCGATTGGGGATTTTGATTCTGTCACAAAAGAACAGCGCGACTTGATTCATGAAGCAGCAGGCACTATTGTCCAGCTCCCTTCTGAAAAAGACGATACTGACTTTGAGGCAGCTTTATTATGGGTGAAGGAGCATTACAAAGAGACGCCGATTCATGTACTCGGTTCTTTTGGCGGGCGAGTAGACCACGCGATAAGTACTTTATGGACGATGATGCGACCAGACTTAGCACTGCTTATTCCGTATGTGGTGTTCGAGGATGCAACGAATGTCGTGAATTTTATCCAGCCAGGCACATACACGATTGAAAAGATGGACTTTACGAAGTACCTTTCCTTTATTAGTATGACTCCTGTGGAAAATGTAACCCTCATCGATGTCAAATACACGCTCGATTCCAAAAGCTACGCATACCCAGTGGCACTTGTTAGCAATGAGTTTACAAGTGACAAGATGACCATTTCCTTCACAAAAGGACTCATCTTAGTAGCCCAAACCCGAGATCATTGGAGATAAAATAAAACATCGTACAATTTTGTGCGATGTTTTTTCTTTTTCACAAAGACAGTCGAAATCCCGAAATTCACTTATAAGTGAATTTTGGAATTTTTACGTCCGCTGTTGTTTTCATTCTGATGCACTCTATATTTCTTACTGCCAAGCTTTTTCTGAAGGTTGAAAAATCCAACAAACTTCAGAATTTGTAAATGATGTAAACAGATTTCATTTCCTTGAGATTGCTTTAAACCTCTATCTTATAGCCTTTTCACAAACTCAATTTTTTTGAAATTAAACTCAAAAAAAGCACATTCCTCTAACCTCATGAAAAGCACTACCCATGGTCCCTTGGTTTCCTGGCATTAATCTCAGGTAAAGTAGCACCTGTTTAAAGCAGATAAAAACTTAGGCGATTCCCAAGCTCTTTTTATAAAGTAAGGCTTAAAACAATTGCGGTTCAATCATAAAGCATGAAAAGCTGCTTGAGGAGGATAGCGGTCATTGTAATGGAGAAGTAACCAATGTGAATTACCAAGGGTTAGCGACTGGTCGCTTATCCTTGGTTTGAAGCTTGGTAGGCAAGGAGACCCTAGATTCCTGCCGGTACCATTACAATGATGTCCGCTATCCAAAACGTCAAGCAGCTTGGAATGCGAATAGTATTCATTAGCTATTGTTTTAAGCCTTCGGCTTATTTATTTTTAGAAAAACAAAAAGAGCTTAGGGATATCGCCTAAGCTCTTTTTAATAGTGCTCTGTATTAAACACGTTCTACTTTACCTGATTTTAATGCACGAGTTGAAACCCATACTTTTTTAGGCTTGCCATCGATTAAAACGCGAACTTTTTGTAAGTTTGGTTTCCAAGTACGACGGTTAGCGTTCATAGCGTGAGAACGAGTGTTACCTGTTTCAGCACGACGTCCAGTGAAATAACATACTTTAGCCATTGTTATTCTCCTCCTTTATTTAATTCATTATCAGCTGATATAATTTTGAACTAAATCATATACCTAAATAATTTAGCATAGTTGACCATAGATTGCAAGCGTACTGGTTAGTCAGTTTTCTAAGAGGGTTAAAAATTGGTAAAAGGCTAGGTAAACCGCTTGGAATATGATATTATAGTATAGAAATAATGTGTCAATCTGTCTAAAAATTAGACAGACACCTTTATACATTTAAGGGAGGTATTTGTATGACAGTAAAAATTCAAACAGAAAATGGACAAATTGAACTTAGCAATGAAGTGATTGCAACGGTTGTTGGTGGGGCCGCTACGGATAACTATGGTGTTGTTGGTATGGCAAGCCGCAATCAAATCCGCGACAACTTTAATGAAATCTTGAAGAAAGAAAACTTCACTCGTGGGGTTGTGATTCGTCAAGAAGACGATGGTGTTGCAGTGGATGTATACATTATTGTAGGTTATGGTACAAAAATTTCTGCGATTTGTAGAAACGTACAAGAACAAGTGAAATATAACTTAGAAACAATGTTAGGATTTGCTGCAAAAACAGTGAATGTCTATGTTCAAGGAGTTAAAATCATCGAAGCGTAATGCTTGTTGATTCTAGTCAGGAGGAAATAAGAATAATATGGCAACTATGAAAACTATTACGGCTCAAGATTTCCGCGCAATGGTGGAAATCGGTGAAATGCGTTTATCTGAAAATGCAGAATTCGTAAACTCATTAAACGTATTCCCAGTACCAGATGGAGACACAGGGACAAACATGATGCTCTCATTCAAATCTGGTGCGGAACGTGTTGCGAACTCTACAGCAACAACTGTAGGTGATTTAGCACAAGATTTAGCAAAAGGATTATTAATGGGTGCTCGTGGGAACTCAGGGGTTATCTTATCTCAATTATTCCGTGGTTTCTCAAAAGCCGTTGTCGGTAAAGAAGAAATCACTGGTGAAGAATTAGCGCAAGCATTTACGAACGGTGTGGAAACTGCTTATAAAGCGGTTATGAAACCTGTAGAAGGAACAATCCTTACTGTTGCTCGTGAATCAGCTAAACGTGGCGTTCGCAAATTAGAAACTTCAAACGACATCATCGAAGTAATGGGATCTGTTTTACGTGGTGCTGAAAAAGCATTAGCGAAAACTCCAGATTTATTACCAGTATTAAAAGAAGTTGGCGTAGTGGATTCAGGTGGTCAAGGTCTAGTCTTCATTTACAACGGATTCTTCGAAGCATTAACAGGAGAAGCGATTCCTGTTCAATCATTACAAAGCAATAAAATCGATTTAACTTCAGTGGCTCACCACGAAGCAGGCGTTGACTACGAACACGTATCAACAGGCGACATCAAATTCGGTTACTGTACTGAAATCATGGTGAAAATCGGTGAAGGCGAAACTGTTGTAGATACATTCGACTACGATACTTTCCGTAACTATTTAAACGAACTTGGAGATTCTTTATTAGTGGTAGCTGACGATGAAATTATCAAAGTACACGTGCATACAGAACGTCCAGGGGAAGTTATGAACTACGGACAACGCTTCGGTTCATTAATGAAAGTGAAAGTGGACAACATGCGCTTGCAACACGAAGAAGTGTTAAAAACAGACTACACTGCAAAAGTTAAAGAAGCAGCGCAAAAACAAAAAGCGGAATACGGAATCGTAGCAGTTGCTGCAGGTGAAGGGATTCAAGAATTATTCAAGAGCATGGGTGTAACGACAATCATCAACGGTGGTCAAACAATGAACCCAAGTACAGAAGATATTCTTCAAGCGGTAAAAGAGGCGCATGCTGAAAAAGTCATCGTATTACCAAACAACAAAAACATTCAAATGGCTGCAAACCAAGCGGCTGAAGTATCAGAAGATGCTGCAGTTGCCGTCGTTGCAACTCGTACAATTTCAGAAGGGTTAGCTTCATTATTAGCCTTCAATCCAGAAGCAAGCTTAGAAGAGAACCAAGCTGCAATGAGCGAACAAATGGCTCTTGTATCAAGTGGTCAAATTACAAACGCTGTTCGTGATACAAACATTGATGGCGTTGAAATCAAAACTGACGACTTTATGGGGATTGTAGATGGCAAGATTTTAGTAAGTATTGCGGACCGTAAGGAAGCAACTCTTGCGACGATTGATAAAATGATCAACGACGATTCAGAGATCCTAACAATCATCTATGGTGAAGACGCAGACGCAAGCGAAGTGGAAGAAATCACTGAAGCTGTAGAAGCGAAATACCCTGATGTAGAGGTTGAAGTCCATGAAGGAAACCAACCAGTATACACTTACTTATTATCTGTAGAATAATTTTAATAATGCGAAAGACTTCGAATCCTTACGGATTCCTCTATAATAACTGTAATGGGGTACCGGTTCGAGCCGAAGTCTCTCACCTTTAAAGCCTCAAAGCTGGAGTAAGGAATAAATTCCTAACTCCAGCTTTTTCGCATTTAATACCATTCCCCATTACTGTTATTATAGAATCCGTAAGTTCCTCCGTCTTTCGGTTAATCTCCTATTAATAAGTAAGTGTATATGGTGGGCGTGGACACCACACCAGGAGAATTGCGCTTAGTGTGAACTCGAACCGCATGATTCTCCGTAATCCTCAAGGATGCCTTCTAATCTAATAAGTAAGTGTATCTGGTTGGTTTTGGTGCTCACATCAGGGGATTGTGCTTCTACAGAGAGTGTTTTCTTGTTTTCGCGTGCTTTTGAGTCTTCACTCGCCTCCAAATGGGAAAAAGCAGACTTTGTGGGTGCTCCCCAGTATTTTTATTGCGGAAAGGTTCAACGAGGGGAAGACTGCACTTTGTGGAATGCACATCAAAACTCCCTGCACTGTAACGGTCAAGGAGAGAGGAAGGAAAATGAGGGAGGGAAGTGCTTTGAAATATTCCTGGGAAGCCTTTCGGATTCTATATTCGCATGAATAGCGAGCGTACTCGATGCGAATTACTGATACTTGGAAAGAATTTCCTAGTATCAGTTTGAGGCTCGAGAGGAAAGGAGACAGTAGGCTCCTTCCGGTACAGCTATTCACGCGAATATGAAGACATCCGAAAGGATGAAAGGAATATTTAGCACAAATTTCTTAACTCCTCCCTCATTTTCCTTCCTCTTGACGATTAAAGAGAACATGAATTACACTTATTAAAGTAGAAAGGATGTGATTGGATGAATGAAGTCTTTCAAAGTGTGCAAGTCTTGCCAGGCGTTGGACCAAAACGATTAGAACCATTAGCCGAACTGGGCATCGAGACAGTCTATGACTTGTTAACGCATTTCCCATTTCGATATGAAGATATTCAAATTCGTGATGTAAATACCATCATGGACCAAGAGAAAGTCACGCTAAAAGGGCTTGTGGCGACGCAACCGGTTGTGAGCTACTACGGCTTCAAGAAGAACCGTTTGGCGTTTCGCATGGCGATTGACCAGCAAGTCATCCAAGTTGCGTTCTTTAATCAGCCGTATTTAAAAGATAAAGTGGTTCAGGGCGAAGAGATTGCTATCTACGGAAAATGGGATGCAAAGCGTTCTACCTTGATGGGGATGAAAATCTTATCGAACCGAAACGTGGAGGACGAAGAAGGCGACCAAGTCGAGGCGGTTTATCGCACGAATAAATCGTTGAAGCAGGCGAGGATTCTCAAACTCGTTCATACGGCGATGGATCGTTTTGAAGATAAAATTCCAGAAGTATTGCCAGAAGAGTTGACGGCGTCGCACCACTTGATGGGGCACCGGGATGCTGTACGGGCAATGCATTTTCCAAAAGATGAACTGGAAAGACAGAGTGCGCAATATCAGCTCGTGTACCAGGAGCTCTTCTTATATCAACTGCGCTTGCAATGGATGCGTCAGAAGCGCCACCAGCAAACAAAAGGGAAAGCGGTGTTGTATGATAATGCCGCGTTGAAGGCCTTTATTCAGACGTTGCCGTTCGAACTGACAGATGGGCAAAAGAAAGTCGTGAATGAGATTTGCTTTGACCTGCGTGCGCCTTATGAGATGAATCGTCTCTTGCAAGGGGATGTAGGGAGCGGGAAGACGATTGTGGCGACGATTGCCATGGTCGCAACGGCTCTAACAGGTAAGCAACCGGCGCTTATGGTTCCAACAGAAATCTTAGCGGAACAACATATGTTAACGATTGAAAAATTAATTCAAGGGACATCTTTGAAGGCAGTGTTGTTAACGGGAAGTATGAATCGTTCGCAGAAGAAGCGAAAAGAGTTACTCGCGCAAATCGAGAGTGGCAAGGCGAACCTCATTATCGGGACACATGCCTTGTTCCAACAAGATGTGAACTTTAAAGAGTTAGCCTTTGTCGTGATTGACGAACAGCATCGCTTCGGGGTGCAACAACGTCAGGCGCTCGCTGGAAAAGGAGCGGGCGTGAACGTGCTTCAAATGACGGCAACGCCAATTCCGCGTACGCTTGCGATTACGGCTTTTGGGGAAATGGATACGTCTATTTTGAGTGAAATTCCTCGTGGTCGTCAGCCAATCAAGACGTCTTGGGTTCGCGAGCAGGAAATGGAACAGATTTTCAATTTCGTAGAACGTCAAATTCAAGAAGGGCGACAAGCGTATATGATTTCGCCACTGATTGAAGAGTCGGAACATCTCGATGTGCAAAATGCCGAAGAGATTTACCGCATGATTTCAGCGCATTTCTCAGACCGCGTGAAAGTGGGACTCCTACACGGGAAGATGCCGTCGGAAGAAAAAGAAGCGGTGATGGCGGACTTTAAAGCCAATAAACTACAAGTGCTCGTTTCAACTACGGTAATCGAAGTTGGGGTGGACGTGCCGAATGCCACAGTGATGGTGATTTTAGATGCGGACCGATTCGGGTTAGCGCAACTCCATCAATTGCGTGGACGTGTCGGCCGTGGACAACATGCTTCAAGCTGTATTTTAGTGGCGAGTCCAAAGACCGAAAACGGGAAAGAACGCATGCGCATTATGTGCGAGTCGACGGACGGATTTTATCTCAGTCAAAAAGACTTGGAGCTCCGTGGTTCTGGGGATGTATTTGGGGTAAAACAGTCCGGTATTCCAGACTTTAAGATTGCCGATTTAATACGAGATTATGATATACTAGAACAAGCACGTAAAGATGCAATCCTTTATGCCTCGGAAGATCCAGCAGGAGAAAAAGCCGAGACAAAACGCATGAAGGCATTTATCGAACAAACAACGAAAGAAATCAATGGATAACTTCACGGCCACGTGGCTAGAAGAGGAGGAACAACAATGGTAAGAATTGCAATTGACGCGATGGGTGGAGATAACGCTCCTAAAGAAATCGTCCAAGGGGTCGTCCTTGCAGCAAAGGAAATGCCAACTGTCGAGTTTCAATTATACGGAGACGAAGCAAAAGTGAATGCATGCTTGGAGGAATCACTTCCAAATATTCGCGTGATTCACTGTTCAGAAAAAATCAACTCTGATGACGAACCAGTTAAAGCGATTCGTTCGAAGAAAGACGCTTCAATGGTCGTTGCGGCTAAAGCTGTGAAAGAAGGGGAAGCAGATGCGCTCTTCTCTTGCGGAAACACAGGGGCTCTTCTAACGGCTGGTTTATTAGTGGTTGGCCGTATTAAAGGAATCGACCGTCCAGGATTAATGCCAGTGTTGCCTGTTCTTGGAAAAGAAAACCGTCAATTTATTATGATGGACGTAGGTGCAAACGCGGAATGTAAACCGAAAAACGTTCATCAGTTTGGTATTCTTGGAAGCTATTATTCAAAATACGTTCTTGGTTACGAAAACCCAACAGTCGGCTTATTAAATAATGGAGCTGAAGAAGGAAAAGGGAACGAACTTGCAAAAGAAGTTTACGGACTCTTGAAAGAAGATGACAGCTTAAACTTCGTTGGGAACGTGGAAGCTCGTGACATCTTAACAGGCGCTGCGGATGTCGTTGTGACAGACGGATTCACAGGAAACGCCGTATTGAAGACAATCGAAGGAACAGCGCTTGCGATGATGGGACTTCTAAAAGAAGGCATCAAAGGGCAAGGGATCCAAGGCAAACTTGGAGCGCTCTTATTGAAAAACACCTTCTACGGATTAAAGAATACATTGGACTACTCACAATTCGGGGGTGCGGTGCTCTTTGGTCTTAAAGGAGCAGTTGTGAAATCACACGGTTCTTCAAAATCAGATAGCGTGTACCATGCGATGAAACAAATCGACACAATCGTATCCAGTGGAGTAATCAACGACTTAGTAGCTCACTTTGAACAAGTAGCGGAATAAAGATATACAGCTCTCTTCTATTATAGAAGAGAGTTTTTTTATAATATTTATAAATTTCATAAAGTCGCAATAAATTCTTAGGAATTCTAGCGAAAAAAGGGTACAATAGATAAGTACATAAAGTTGCGGACGCGACTAAAGGAGGAAAGCCTATGTTCAAAGAAGTGAACGAGCAAATCTTAAAATTAATCGAGAAGAATAGTCGTTTAACACCAGAAGAAATTGCCTCTTTATTAGAAATTGACGTGGATGAAGTGAAACGTCGTATTAAAGAGATGGAAGAAGCCAAAATTATTTGTGGCTACCATACATTAATCAACTGGGAAAAAACTGATAACGTGAATGTTTCAGCGATTATCGAATTAAAAGTAAATCCTCAAAAAGGAAAAGGGTTCGACCGTATTGCGGAAAAAATCTATCATTTCCCAGAAGTGGAAGCTGTCTACTTAATGTCAGGTGGATATGATTTCATGGTGCAATTGAAAAAAGCACCAATGCGTGAAATCGCGAACTTCGTATCTTCACGTCTTTCAGTGATTGAAGAAGTACAATCTACTAAAACACATGTTGTATTAAAACAATACAAAGATCACGGCACAATGTTTGTCGGTAAAGCAGATGATAAACGTCAGGTGGTTACTCCATGAATTTAGAAAATATGTTAAACAATAAAATTAAGGATTTGAAACCTTCAGGGATTCGTCGTTTCTTTGATATGGCGAGTGAATACAAGGATATTGTTTCCCTAGGGGTTGGAGAGCCTGATTTTGATACGCCTTGGCATATTCGTCAAGAAGCGATTAAAGCGTTGCAAGAAGGCCGTACATTCTATACAGCTAATGCAGGGTTGAAAGAGCTTCGTGAAGAAGTGTGTGTCTTTACAGAGGGCCGTCATGGGGTGAAATATGACCCAATGCACGAATGTGTCATCACTGTTGGAGGAAGTGAAGCCGTTGATATTTCAATGCGTGTTCTTTTGAACCCAGGGGATGAAGTGATTATTTGTGACCCAGGTTATGTGTCATACGTTCCAGCAGTTACAATGGCAGACGGGACTCCTGTCATTCTTCCGTTAAAAGAAGAAAATCAATTCCGTATCACACCAGAAGACCTTGAAGCGGTGATTACACCGAAGACAAAAGCGATTCTAATGAATTTCCCGAATAACCCGACTGGTGCGGTTATGGGACGTGAAGAATTAGAAGCGGTTTGCGAAGTATTAAAACGCCATGATATTATCGTTGTTTCTGACGAATTATATGGAGAATTAACATACACAGGAAAACCTCACGTATCTGTTGTCGAAATCGATGGCATGCGTGACCGTACAATTTTAATCGGAGGCTTCTCAAAAGCATTCGCGATGACTGGATGGAGACTTGGTTATGCCTTAGCTCCAGCAACCATCATGGAACAAATGTATAAAATTCACCAATTTGCGATTATGTCAGCTCCAACACTTAGCCAATATGCGGGTGTGGATGCGCTTCGTAATTCGGAGGAAGATATTGCAGAAATGCGCGATAGCTACAACCAACGTCGCCGTTACTTGGTGAAACGTTTCAAAGACTTAGGCATTCCTTGCTTTGAACCTTTTGGAGCTTTCTACATCTTCCCGAATATCTCTCAATTCGGTTTGAGTTCTGAAGAATTCGCAATGCGCTTAGTAGAGGAAGAACGTTTAGCCGTTGTTCCAGGAACAGCCTTTGGGGACTCTGGGGAAGGCTTCCTACGTATTTCTTATGCGTATTCGATTGAAGATTTGAAGACAGCCTTAGATCGTATCGAGCACTTCATTACGAAGTTAAGAAATGAAAAATAATTCAATAAATAACGACGCTTCTTTTGGAATTGTAAGATTTCAAAAGAGGCGTTTTTTATGTATTAAAAATCGATTAAAATAAATTTACTAGTGGTTGGGGGTATGCTACACTATGCTTACTAAAAGAGAGGAGACAGTGCTTGAAAGAACGTTTTACCAAGTTTATTGATACGATTATCGCACTTGATAAGGGTGACCATACATTAACCGATAAGCAATGGATGAAGAAGCAAAGATGGATCTTCGCCCTGAAGCTGTTTTGGGTGATTGTGCTTGTGGCGACCTTCCTTCTAGCCATTAATGTCTCCATCAGTTATTTTGTCTATTTCTTCTATTTTGTGAGTATACTCTTTATTCTTACAAAAGTATTAGAGTATTTTATTGAACGAAGAGTGGCACAATTAGCCGAGGAGGAATAGAAAAAGAATGCGAGTAGTGTATTTTATTATCGCGTGGATTTCGCTAGCGCTGGGGTTAATTGGAATTGTGCTCCCAGTACTTCCGACGACACCGTTTCTACTGCTAACAGTAGTATGTTTTTCAAAGAGTTCTACTCGATTTGAAGAGTGGTTTCAGAATACAAAATTATACAAACTTTACGTCGCAGATTATCGTGAAACGAAGTCGATTGCGCGCAGTCGTAAAAAGAAAATTATTGTTTATATCTATATTTTAATGGCCATTTCCATTTACTTAGCCCCGATTTTAGCGGTGAAAATTGGACTTGGCGCGCTGACAGTGTTTATTACTTACTATCTATTTTGGGTAATTCCGGATAAAAAATAGGAGGGATTCAGATGGTTGAGAAGTTTATGGAGAAGTTTCAAGAGTTAAGAGAAGATTATAAGGTGACAAAAAATCCTGGTGAAGATTTCGTTTTTTGGTATATTCACCGTGTAGCACCCTTTAATTTTCGTTATGTAGTGGCTGTAGGGATGATTCTTTGTATGGCTGCAATCTACTTTAATATTCAGTACGTGCTCGCAATCGTTGGAATCTTATGGATTATTTCCGCAGCGATTATGCTGTACGGGCTATTTAAAGGTAGAATGAAACAATAATGTTTGATGGAAGAACCTAGTTTACGCTAGGTTCTTTTTTTACCTATCCTTAGGAAGAAAATTCAGAGAAAAAATAGTGCGGAGACCTTTGAGAATTAGTGCGAATAGGACTATAATTTAAATGTAGAAATAAAGTAAATGGAGGTAGTTTTTATGAGATTTGACCAAGAACATGATTCATGTACAACGATTCTTGTCGGAAAGAAGGCCAGCTACGATGGTTCAACGCTAGTAGCGCGTACAGAGGACTCATGTAATGGAGAGTTCACTCCAAAGAAATTCATTGTGGTACGTCCAGAAGACCAACCACGTCACTATAAAGCAGTGATTTCAGGATTTGAAACAGATTTACCTGACAATCCCGTTCGTTATACAGCTATGCCAAATGCTATCAATAACGAAGGAATTTGGGGAGCTGCGGGGATTAATGCCTATAATGTAGCGGTAAGCGCGACAGAAACGATTTCAACAAATCCACGTGTATTAGGGGCTGACCCACTCGTGAAAACGGGTATTGGGGAAGAAGATATCTTCACTTTAGTGTTGCCTTATATTAAAACGGCACGCGAAGGGGTCGAACGTCTTGGACACTTCCTTGAAACAGCTGGAACGTATGAATCAAACGGAATTGCGATTTCTGATGTGAATGAAATCTGGTGGTTAGAATCGATTGGAGGGCATCACTGGATGGCTCGCCGTGTACCGGATGATGCGTATGTCGTAAATCCAAACCAACTCGGCAGCGACTTCTTTGATTTTGAAGACAAAGAAAACTTTATGTGTGACCCAGATTTGAAAGACTTTATGATTCGTCATCACTTGAATTTGAACTTTGACGGTGAATCATTCAATCCGCGTTACGCATTTGGTTCCCAACGCGATAAAGACCGCTTGTATAACACGCCTCGTGCTTGGGATATTCAACGCATGTTTAACCCAGAAGTGGAACAATCGCCAACGAGCTTTGAAATTCCATGGGCACGCGTTCCATATCGCAAGATTACAGTTGAAGATGTGAAAGAATCGATGAGTACGCATTATCAATTTACGCCATATGATCCTTATGGAAACTTAGGCGATGGTAAGAGCAATCGTCGTTTCCGTACGGTAGGGATTAATCGTACTAGTCAAACGGCCATCCTCCAAATTCGTCCAAATCGTCCGCATGATACAACAGGAATTCAATGGGTCTCTTATGGTTCAATGCCATTTACAACGGCTGTTCCATTCTTTACACAAGTGGACACAACGCCAGCGTATTTTGCAAACACTACTGCGAAGGTTTCAACGGATTCCTTCTATTGGTCAAGCCGCTTAATTGCTGGACTTGCGGATGCGCATTACTTAGAACATCAAGCAGATATTGAAAGTTATCAAAAGAATACTTTATCTCGTGGAGAAGCCATGATTGCACAAGTCGATGCCAAACTTGAAAAAGGGGAAGCAATCGACTTCGAAGCAGAAAATCAACAAATGAGTGACTACATCGAAGAAAAGACAGCTGCTTTACTCGATAAAGTATTATTGCGCGCAAGTAATTTAATGGTCAACCATTATTCAGTGAGTGACTAATGGGTGATTGGGTATTAGGAGGTTAGCATTATGGAAGAAAAAGATCAAAAGCAAATGAGCTGGCTGATGATAGCCCTCATTGCATTTAACTTTGTTTGGGGATTAGGAAATGTCGTTAATAACTTCGCCCAACAAGGGATTGTGGTTATTACATCGTGGCTCATTATTTTAGTCATCTATTTTATCCCGTATTCATTGATGGTTGGACAACTCGGTTCAACTTTTCAAGATAGCGAAGGCGGGGTGAGTGATTGGATTAAACATACGTCTACGAAGAAGCTAGCGTATTTTGCTGCATGGACATTTTGGGTCATCCAAATTCCTTATTTAGCGCAAAAACCACAAACGATTCTGATAGCGCTTGGTTGGGTATTCCAAGGCCACTCAGGAATTATGGATGAACTTCCAATCCCGCTACTCGTTGCGGTCTGCCTAGCATTCTTTCTTTTCATCCTTTATGTTTCAACGAAAGGAATTCGGGTATTAAAATTTTTAGGAACGATTGCGGGCAGTGCGATGTTTGTCATGTCGATTTTATTCATCCTATTAGCAGTAGGTGTTCCACTCATTAAACCGGATTTACAACTAGCGACTGCGAATATGGATAAGCTTGAAACGTACATTCCAAAGTTTGATTTCGCATACTTTACAACGATTGCGCTTCTTGTCTTTTCAGTCGGTGGGGCAGAGTCTATGTCTCCTTATGTTCGTAAGGTAAAAAATCCAGCGAAGGCATTTCCAAAAGGGATGATTGCGATGGCGGTCATGGTAGGGATTTGTGCCGTTTTTGGATCCTTTGCGATGGGAATGATTTTTGATAGCAATAATATTCCTCAGGACTTAATGAGAAATGGGGCCTACCAAGCGTTTGAGGTACTAGGAAAGCACTGGAATATTGGAAATATACTTGTCACGATTTATGCATTGACGCAATTTATCGGACAAACAGCTACACTAGCCCTCTCTATTGATGCGCCGCTTCAAATCTTCCTAGGTAGTGCTGACAAAGAATATGTTCCTCGCTGGCTTCGTGCACGTACAAAGAACGGAACGTTGAAGAATGGATACTTACTTACAGGAATCTTAACAGGAGCGTTAATTATCATGCCGGCTTTAGGGCTTAAGGAAATTGATACAGTCGTTGTATGGATGACAAACTTGAATGCTATTGTGTCACCAATGTGCTTCTTGTGGGTATTTGTCGCCTTTATGTTCTTGTATCGCCATTGGGACAGATATAAGGATGCCGAATACAAATTCATTAGCAATAAGACACTTGGTTTCTTAATGGGACTCTGGGGATTTGCCTTCACCGCATTTGCATGTATTCTCGGAATGGTACCACAAGTGGATTATGCGCAAAATCCATCTGAATGGTGGTTTGTCTTAATTTCAAATATCATTATGCCATTTGCGCTTCTTGGACTCGGACTTGTCCTTCCATGGATTGCACGAAAAGAACAAAAACAACAAGCATAAAAAGAGCAACAGTATTGTTGAAGCCTTCTTCCATGTGAAGAGGGCTTTTTGTAAAAGGATAGAGGTAGTCAAACTGACAAAATGACCGAAAAAATGGTATAGTAAATAAGACAAGTTTACTAGAAACGAGAGGTACCCCCCATGAAATTATTAACCATTGCGGTCCCATGCTACAACTCTCAAGAATATATGCATTACTGCATCCAAACGCTCCTTGCTGGTGGTGAAGAGGTCGAAATCTTAATCATTAACGATGGTTCTAAAGACAACACAGCTCGTATCGCTGACCAATATGCAGCAGCTTACCCAACGATTATTCGTGCTATCCATCAAGAAAACAAAGGTCATGGTGGAGCCGTAAATACGGGGATGGCGAATGCAACAGGGAAGTACTTCAAAGTCGTCGATAGTGACGACTGGGTGGATGTGCGTGCGTATTTAAAAATCTTAGAACAATTACAACGCTTCGAAGAAACTGGCGAAGAAGTAGATGTGTTCATTACGAACTTCGTCTATGAAAAAGAAGGCGCGAAAACAAAGAAAATAATGCGCTATAGTTCAGCATTCCCTGAAAACCAAGTATTTACTTGGGATGATGCGAAGCCGCTTCGTCGTGGAAAATACATGATGATGCACTCGCTCATTTACAATATGAACTTGCTTCGTAAATCAGGCTTGCAGTTGCCAGAGCATACTTTCTACGTGGATAATTTATTTGTCTTCGTACCGCTTCAATGTAGCAAGACTTTATTCTACATGAACGTGGACTTCTACCGTTACTTTATCGGTCGTGAAGATCAATCCGTGAACGAGAAAGTCATGATTAGCCGTATCGACCAACAAATTCGCGTGAATGAATTATTGATGGCGAATTACCATAGCGATTGGCAATTTCCAACTGTCTTGAAGAACTACTTATTAAACCATTTAGAGATTACAACGGTGATTTCTTGTGCGCTGCTCAATAAAGGTGGCCTACCAGAGCATCAAGAGAAGAAGGAAGCCTTACTTGCTGATTTAAAAGAAGCGAATCCAGAAGTTTTCCAACTCATTAGCAAAAATGTGGTCAGTAAAATTGCGATGTCCAAAAATAAACCGGGACAAGTTCTGTCAAACGGAATTTACACCGTCACACAACGATTCTTTGGATTTAACTAAATAGAGTTTCGAACTGCCAGGCATGAAGTGCACCCTAAAAGTTAGATTTTCTGTCTAACTTACATAAGCCGGTGGATATTTATTGCAAATCAGACTGAAAGTTCCAAACTCTCTATTTATTTTATTGACATTTTCTATAAAAATAGGTAAAATAGTTTTATTATCAAAATATACTATACTATATAGGGGG
>ERZ1699239.53-NODE-53-length-28533-cov-4.481060_pt1 | contig 28533 bp, 22 predicted proteins | sample MGYA00581536_ERZ1699239 | MGnify/ENA primary metagenome ERZ1699239 (study PRJEB42319, sample SAMD00040333) | human oral metagenome | material: saliva | host: Homo sapiens | study: EMG produced TPA metagenomics assembly of PRJDB4115 data set (Metgenomic analysis of...
GTATATCACCAGAATGAATGCTCATTACTTGTTTTACAAATGCCAAACCTATTCCAAAATGTTCAAACTGTGAATTTCTACTAGTGTCTTCTCGATAAAATAATTTTCCAAAATTTTTTAAAACATCATCAGAAAATTTAGAACCATTATTCCAAATACTTAAGGCAATACTACCATCTTCTAACTCAAAGATAACTCTGATTCTCTTTTTAGAATCGTCTGCATAAGCCATTGCATTATTAACAATATTTGCCACCGAACGGATTATTAAATCTAAATCCAATTCAATATTACAGTCTCGGTCTATCTTCGAATTATACTTGTAGTCAATGTTATCTCCAATAAGGTATTCACACTCTTGTTCCAGTATTTTGGATAAATTACTAATACGATACTGATGGAAAGAAATCTGATAAGAGTAAAAGGTTTTAGAGTAGTTGATTAACTGATTAAAATAGCTATCTAATTGGTTACTTGCCCTCTCAATGTCTTTAAGACATTGAACATCAACACCTGATAAAGGTGCCAATTGCAACAATTCCGAGTTTCCTTTTATTACAGTCAAAGGTGTCTTCAAGTCATGTGCCATCGCTGAAACTTTAAAGAGAATATCCTCCTTTTGGTCTTTCTCTACCTGAATCATATTTTTAATTCTTTGTTGCATTAATTCAATGTGTTTATTTGTTTCTATGAATTCAAGAATTGTTAAATTCGATGAATTGTTTACAGAGGTTAGCCACATGCTACCATGATAAACAATCTCCATTTCTTGCTTTACTCTTGTTAACAAAGCTTTAATATTAATAGAAACTATAATAATCAAAGATATACAAATATAAACCCATGAAAAAACATTAAATAATAGCCCTAACAAGCCACTAGCGATTGACTGATTTTCTGAATGAATATCAATAGAAATAGTCGATATAGGAAAAATATAGGCTACTATTACATTCAAACAAAATTGTTTAACAATTGTCCACTGCGTCTTTTTTACTAAAGCCTTAAAATCTAATTTTCGTTCCAACTATATCCGCCTCCCCACTGTGTCTTGATCGGATTAATTGAAAAGGGTTTTAATTTTGAACGAATTTGATAAATATACTCTGCAATAGAACGAAATTGTGCATCTGATTCCGACGGATATATTCTCTCATAGAGCTCCTCAACGGAATATACTCTCTTCGGGTTGCTTGCTAAAGTATATAAAATTGTAAATTCTCGCTTTGTCAATGATATAGTCTCTTCTTCAATTAAGATTTCTTGATTGCTGACATTAATTATCAAATTCTTTGTACATATTTCTTTATTATTTTTACGAGTTCTTTCCTCCCTTTGGATATGCATCCTAACACGAGCAACTAATTCTGTAATACTAAATGGTTTTTTTATATAATCATCCGCACCAGCCTTTACCCCGCTAGCCAAATCACTATCCAATTGCTTGGCTGTTACGAAAATTATCGGTACATCGATTTGTTCTCGAATGGATTTACAAATTTCTAAACCACCAATCGGCATCATAATATCTAATAAAATTAAATCAAAGCCAATAAATGAACAAATATCTATGTTACCTACTTCTCTCCTCGTCGTAACTTCAAACTCTGAGCGTTCTAAAGAATTCTTTATCAAACGAAGAATGCTTTCATCATCATCAATTGCTAATATTCGATATACTTTTTTTTCTTTCATAACTAAATATTATCACAAAATACAAAATTTTTATCGTACACTCCTCTTCCTAAACAGCAAAAAAGAGAAAGATAACAGCAAAATCCCCCATAAAAATTGAATTGCAATACCTATTGTATAAGGGATATAAGATTGATTCTCAATCATAAAAAATGAATTCATAGTGGAGATAATCGGGAAGTAGAGAAAAGCATCGCTGAATTGCAGAAGCATTTGACCTAACCCCAACAAGAAAGACAAGGACATTCCCATTGGAACAACTATACTCCTTGTTATAAGAACTAAACTAAAACATATTAATATTAAACCAATTGATACCAATATTATTCTTAATGCTAAGGTATAAATATGTAAGGGAATTAATAGACCATAAAAAGTATATACTACGCAAATAGTACAGAAAGCAACCAGACTCCAAACTAATATAGATATTGATAATATTACTATTAATTTTATAAAAAAGAATTTCCACCGTGTTGGGTTAGCTAATAAACTGCTTCTTAAAGTTGAACAGTTAAATTCTTGACCTATAAATAGTATTGTAATAATAATAATCCCAGCTTGTCCGAGATAGAAGCTTTCTAAGATTTGCGTTAAAACATAATCCTCGGTTATATAACTTGGAGTTTCATGTAAAAAAATAACAAATAAAGGTACTAAAATTATAGTTGCTAGGACAGTCAATAATAACCATTTATTATAAATAAACTTTAAATACTCACTTCTAAAAGAATTCATCTGACATTACCTACATCTTCTTTCAAAAATTTGTAATATGCAAAGCTACTAATTACTAATACCCAAGTACTCAAAAATAAAACACTGCGTCCTGGTGTTGTGATTTTTAAAGGAGATGTTGCAATTAAATCTTGCCCTAAAGATACTGGTAAATACTTAGCAAGCTGAATTCTGTCAGCAAGAAAACTACCTAAATTATAGACTTGTGGTAATAAGAATAATAATGATCCAAGTGAGGATTTAAAATAAAAAGCCATTGAATAGGATAACACCGTTAGTAGCGACCACGATAATGATCCTAACAATATAAAGTACCAAACATTATTACTCAGTATCAGAGGGCTCAATCCTTCTCTTTCTAAACCAAACTGTGCACTTGCAATAGATAAATAGATTGAAACAAATGACACAACAAAAATAAATACACTTGTGACAAAAAATTTTATTATAAAGAATACTGACTTATTTGAACATAATAACAAGCTGGTACGTAAAGAACTATTTTTATATTCCATACTTCCAAGAATTGCTCCTAAAATAATCATAGCAAACAAGCCAAATAGTATAGCTTCAAAACCAATATACTCAATTGGAGGTATTGGTTCTACTAAGCTACTATTTGTTTCAGGGGTTGCATTCAATCCAACTGCTAAAATTTGTTTAGAACTGATATAAGACAATAACGGCTGAAAAATAAAAACAATTGGTAAAACTATTTTGGTTGATCTACTATAAAAAATTTTATATAGCTCTGATAAAGTATTATGGCTTTTTATACTACTCATCATAGTCACCTCCTGTTAAATGAAAGAAAACATCTTCTAGATTATCAAATCCGTTCAATATATTATGAAGTGTACCCAAAGCTATGATACTTCCTTTGTCAATAAAAACAACCTTATCAGTTACCGCTTCTACTTCTGAAAGTATATGTGAAGATAACAATACTGTCTTACCAGTGTTTGCTTGTTCCCTAATAAAATTTCTAAACCATCTAATTCCACTAGGATCTAGACCATTTGTAGGTTCATCTAAAATCAGGTACTGGGGGTTTCCCAAAAGCGCTGTTGCAATACCTAATCTCTGACCCTCTCCCAAGGAAAGGTTGCCTATTTTTGAATTTCTTTTATGTTCAATATCAGTAATGGATAACACCTCTGATATTCTGGAATAATCTATTCCATTACTAGCAGCAGCAATTTTCAAATGTTGAAAAACTGTTCGATCACTAGGAGCCCCCACACCATCAAAAGAAGCTCCTACAGTTAAAAGAGGACGTTCAATATCACATTATTTCTTACCTCCTATTAAAGCAGTTCCTGAAGATGCCCTATCCAGACCCAAAAGTATTCGTAGTGTCGAACTTTTTCCAGCACCATTCGGTCCCAAAAAGGCAGTGACTTCCCCCTCTTCAGCTGTAAAGGATACGTTCTTTAATATATCTCCTTCTTTAAGAGTTTTTGTAACATCTCTTATTTCAATCTTATTTGTCATAATACGATACTCCTATGCTAAAAATTGTTCTTTTAAATTCTATAATATGAATTTCGGAAAAAAATCAGAAAATAGATTAAGATTGAACAAATTTCAGATTTTTTTCACCTCCACTCTGTGGATTACTTGTTTTCCATAATAAATACTATATTAACTTAATGAATATGTTCGGGTAATAGATTATATTCTAATTAAAAATAAAGCCCTGCCACCAAATATATCTCTGAATCTACCTGCGACTAATCCTGAAGTACCACTTTTAAAAGTAGAAATTTTCTCTATAACTGGCTTCGTATAATTCATATACTTTCCTTTCTAAGTCAATATTTAATAGTCCAGACTGCTTGACTATTAAAATAATAACAAAGATTATTCAGATTTTTTTCAGAAAAAATAAATTTATAAACAATTCCTGATGGTAGTGGAATATAAGGGTAGTGTAAAATAAGGGTAGTGTAAAATAAGTTGTGTAAACACAAAAAGGAATAAATCCGTTATAGTAGAGTTGCGAAACATTACTAGAAAGAAATTTATTCCTATGGCTCAGTTTACCAACAGATTTTACTTAACATCCTAACCCCAAAGCAAGATATTGATGAATTTTTCCGTTCTTCTCTTGATACAGCTAAGAATAATCTACTCCAAGCTGATTTATCAGCCTTTTTAGGGTATGAGCCTTACGAAAAAGCAGGCTACAATTCTGGTAATAGTCGCAATGGAACGTATTCACGGAAACTTGAAACCAAATATGGGGACTGTTCAGTTAACCATTCCAAGAGATTGTAATGGGAACTTTAGCCCATCTTTGCTTCCCGCTTATGGACGTCGAGATGTCCCCTTGGAAGAGATGGTTATCAAACCGGTGTAACAACTCGAGAAATTGTTGATATCATCGATCGAATGTATGGTTATCAATATAGTCCTGTCACAATTTCTAATATCTCAAAAGCAACTTAGGAGAATGTTTAGCTTATAGAACTACTTGTGAAGCTCTAGAGGATGAGTTCGAGTAAATGTTGCACTTATTCTTCCAATTTATCATTACTAAAAACTTCGTCATAAATAAACTATTTAAATTTCTAACTTTTTGGAGTCAGTATACTAGCAACAAAAAGAGTTTTCTTACTCCTTGCTGGAATGGCAAATTCTGTCACATCTGTGTAGCACTTTTCCATTGGTTTTGAAGCTTCAAACTGGCGTTGAATAAGGTTGTCGGCTTTCTTACCTATATCTCCTTTGTGAGAAGAAAACTTGCTTTTCTGCCGGATTCTAGCTTGTAAATTGAGTACGTTCATCAATCGCTGAACCCTCTTATGATTGACCAAAAAACCACGATTTCTTAATTCTAAATGTATCCGACGATAACCATAATTTCCCTTGTGTTCAGTAAAAATAGCTTGAATTTCAGTTTTGATAGTTTGATTCTTATCCGTTTGATCTAGCTGCTTCAAGTGGTAATAATAGGTCGAACGAGCAAGCTTAATAATCTTTAGAAGAATATCTAAAGGAAACTCTGTTACCAATCCTCGAACAATTTCCGTTTTTCTTCTTGCTCTTTCTCGTCCCTCAATCGGAGTTCTCTCAACTTTTTTAGAACAGCATTCTCCACTCTCAGGTATTCATTTTCTGCTTGAAGTCGCTCTAGCGCTGCCATCTCTTCAGGTTTCTTCTTTGGCTTACGTCCCATTTTAGGCGGTCTCCCTCTTGCTTTCTCAACAATAGTATACCCATTTTTCTGGTATTGTGCTATCCAATTGTTAAGCAAACCTTGATTGGAGAGGCCATAGTCCAGAGAAACACTTTGTTGGGAACAACCTTCAAGCAGAACCTTATTAATCATTTCTCGTTTTAATTTAGGAGAATAGTAACGCTTCTTTCCCTTTTTGACGATGTTTATTCCATAACGGTCAATTAATTTCACCATGTACTTTAGACCAGAAACATTCACCCCAAATTGATTTGAAAGTCGTTTAAAGCTTTCTCCTTGCTTTCTCAGTTCATATATTTGAACTTTATCCTCATAAGTCAATTTCATAATAAAAACACCCCACAAAGTTAGATTTTATCTGTCTAACTTTTGGAGTGCAGTTCATAAATAGCAATCTTTTTCGTACTAGTTACGATAATAAGGGACACCTTCAGCAGTTTGGTCCTGACCAATAACAAGGTAATCAGAGCCGTTACTACCTCCAGAAATCGCTCTCAATGCAGCTGAGCTTGTATCTGAGAAAACTCCTGCATAGAAAATATTATCTGAAACTCTTTGAGGCTTCAATTGAGCAGTATAACCTGTTGAGTTTTTAATAATTGTACCATCAGCATTAATTGTAACTGATTCACCATTCGCATTAGTCCAAGTTCCCACAAGAGAGCTAATATCACCATTGTCAAGGGCACCGAAGTTAAGTGATGATTGACTATTAATTGTCCCCTTCTCAGATTTAGCCTTATCTGTTCCAGCTGCAGATTCAGCCACTTGTCCGCCATCTGTAGTACCTGCTTGAGCTTGTTCTTGAGAAGAAGCCTTAGGTGCTACTGCTGGGGCCTGATTATCATTTTCTTCATTTGTGACTGCTGAAGATGATGATTGAGTTGATTTTTTATCCTTCTTAACAGCCTTACTTGAGCTTGAAGATGACTTTTTAACCGTTTGGACTGAACTGCTACTGGTGCTAACACGTGCTGATTCATGACTGTTAAATTTAGTCACTAAGAAGACAGCGAGGATAATCACAATAAGAGCTGATACGATACCAATGAGTTTACTTGTAGTTTTCATGAGTGAGATTCCTTTTCTGTTAATTTACTAGGTTATTATAATATATAGACAGCTAAATTTTTCATTGAAGTCATAAACGGTGGTTTTTTCGTCATAATCAGAAAATAACATTTAAAATAAAAATACTATATACATCAAACTGCCATGGGTTTTGGAACAAGCATCTTAGCAACAATCTCTTTTTGTTTAGCTTTTGAAACCAAGCATGACTCTCCGTTTTCAAAATAAATAACACCTAACTCTTTGTCCAATCTCACAATGTTTTCGGGATTTACAACAAATGATTTATGGCATTTATATAGTCTGCAGTCTTGTTTCACAATTTTTGACAATTGACCATAGAACTCAATCTGCTCTTCCGTTGTATGAAGAATCACCTTATGAACTGTTGGAGATGTTTCAAAATAAAGAATCTTATGAAAAGGAACTTGTATAGTTGCATTCTTTGTATCTACCGTAAAAGCACACTCTATTTGGCTCAAACCATTTTTAGAAAGTACTAATCCAATATCAGAAATAATCCTATCTTCATATTCAATATCAGGCAAATTCTTGTCAATAAAATCAAGTGCAGCTAAGCGATACTGAAAGGTTGAAGGTAGGAGTTCGGGATGTGCTGTGATGAAAACAATACTAGCATAAGGATCTCGCTCACGAATCTGTTGAGCAACCAATATTCCCCCTTCGACATCACTGTCAGATCCAATATCTAGAAAAAAGAGTAAATGCGAGCCCCTTTCCGTAATACGCTCTAATAATTGATTGGGTTTATCGTATAAATTGACCTTCCCAATTCTTAAAATATATATTTGTTTGGACTTTTGGATAGCATCCTCAAGACGAGCTTGTTGAAAATAATCTTCTTCTAAAACAAAAATATCTAACATAATTGAACACCTCTAATTACAACATCCTTATTCTATAACTTAAGATGCTAGTTACTCATAGAACGAATCCTATACTTTCACCTTGATTTTACAACTTTCGCTAATTTACAGCAAATGTTTCTAAAGCATATTGAACAATATATTGATTCAACTCTTGAAACTAAAAAAACACCACCCTCAAAAGAGAGTGATGTTACAACTCTTAAGAAATATCCACATAGCGTCTTGCACCGCTATAAGTCATATAAGATAACCATGTGTGTCCATCGGCTGTAAGGACCTTGTCATAGCGAACGGACATGCCTTTATCATAGTAAGCTAACTCTGGACTAGCAACACTTGGTTGAGCTTTGATAGAGCTAGGTTTGGTAAAGGTATAAGTGCCAGTTGCAGCTAGACTTGGACTTGCTGGTTGAGCAACTGCTGTTGCCTTACCATCAATAGCAACATAACGTCGGTTACCTCCATGGCTAACATAAGAGAGCCATGTATGACCATCTGCAGTCACCAATCTGTCATAGTTAACGGACATACCAGCATCATAGTAGGCTAACTCTGGACTCGCTACACTTGGTTCTGCTTTAATGCTAGAGCGTTCTTTGAAAGTATAGGTACCAGATGATGGTGTACTTGGTTGAACAGGTTGTTCTACAGGTTTAGTCACACTCGTTGGTGCGATAGCCACATAGAAACGATGTCCTGAATAGCTGAGATAAGAAAGCCATGTATAGCCATCATTATTGACAACCTTGTCATAGTTGACTGACATGCCAGCATCGTAGTAGCTAACATCTGGGTTGGCTACCAAAGGTTGAGTCTTGATGCCAGTACGAGCGGTAAAGGTATATGAACCTGAAGCTGGAAGGTTGTGGCGAGTTGCATTTTGAACTGGAACAGTTGTACTAGTGCCTCCGATACCTACCATTTTACCATCTTGGACATAGTAGAGATGGACAATGTATTCACCTGCTTCAGCCTTATGGTCACTAACATTGATACGAACCCTGTAGCTACCATCACTTTGTCTGCTAGCTTGGTGCCATACAAGGTCGTCTTGGCCGTCTTTAGCTGTCCAAACTGGAACACTTACGCCTTGAATAGCCTTGTCACCACCAGAAACATTAGTGATATGAACGTCAAAACCGAGGTTAGAGAGGTTTTCAATATTGATAGTACCGCTTGGTTTGCTTTCTTGTTGAGCAAGTTTAGCCACGGCTACATAACGTCGGTTGCCATTGTAGCTGAGGTAAGAAAGCCATTCATAACCATCACCACTGACAATCTTGTCATAGTTGACTGACATACCAGCATCGTAGTAGGCCAACTCTGGGCTTGCCACACGAGGTTCTGCCTTAATGCCAGTACGAGCGGTAAAGGTATATGAACCTGAAGCTGGAAGGTTGTGGCGAGTTGCATTTTGAACTGGAACAGTTGTGCTAGTGCCTCCGATACCTACCATTTTACCATCTTGGACATAGTAGAGATGGACAATGTATTCACCTGCTTCAGCCTTATGGTCACTAACATTGATACGAACCTTGTAGCTACCATCACTTTGTCTGTCGGCTTGGTGCCATACAAGATCATCTTGGCCGTCCTTAGCTGTCCAAACTGGAACACTTACGCTTTGGATAGCCTTATCACCACCAGAAACATTAGTGATATGAACGTCGAAACCAAGGTTAGAGAGATTTTCAATATTGATAGTACCGCTTGGTTTGCTTTCTTGTTGAGCAAGTTTAGCCACTGCTACATAACGACGGTTGCCATTGTAGCTGAGGTAAGAAAGCCATTGGTAACCATCACCACTGACAATCTTATCGTAATTGACTGACATACCAGCAACGTAGTAGGCTAACTCTGGACTTGCCACACGAGGTTCTGCCTTAATGCCAGTGCGTTCTTTGAAGGTGTAAGTTCCTGAGTCAGGAAGGCTATAGCTAGTAGTTGTATGAGTTTCTTCAACCTTGGCAGGAACTGTGTAAGTTGTGCCACCAACACCAACCAATTTACCATTAGTTTCAACATAGTAAAGATGAACATTGTAGAGACCACGTTCATTCTTGTGGTCAGTTAGACTGACGTTAACTTTGTAGTTACCGTTGTTAAGACGAGTCGCATTGTACCAGATGATATCATCTTGACCATTCTTTTCAGACCAGATTGGAACAGATACCCCGAGGACACCGTTTTGGTCTGAAACATTACTGATAACTACACTAAAGTCACCATTGTCATGACTTTCAATAGCGATATCGCCTCTTGGTTTAGCTACAGCCTCTGCAACAGCACCTAGGTCGACATAACGACGAGTACCACTGTACGAAGTGTAAGAAATCCAACGGTGGTTGTCAGCAAGCAAAGATCTATCGTAGTTGACTGACATGCCTGGATCAAAATTGAACTCAGTCTTGGCAGTCAAGCTAGGTTGGTTCTTCACATCTGCAGGTTTAGTAAAGTAATAAGTACCACGTTCAGGTATGACTTCATCTCTAGTTGCTTCAGTGGTGCTATTAGTGTTTTCAGCCTTCAATGCTGCGATATCAGCGTAGTAGCGTTCATAGTCGTAGCCAATGTAAGAAATCCATTGATGATTGTCTCTCTTCAAGACCTTATCATAGATAACATGGTCGCCTGCACTAAAGACAAAGGTAGGCTTGATATCCATGATAGGCGCTGTACGAATTTCAGTTGTACGACGGAAATAGAAAGTACCGTTTGATGGGATATCAAGAGAACCATCAGCAGTCACAGGACCATCCACACCAGGTTGCCGTGTTTCGACAGCTTCACGGTCAGTACCTCTAACTTCTGCTACTTCTGAACTTGCTGAACGGTTAGTCTCACTTGCTGCTTCAGAGCTAGCTACTGATGACACTTCAGAACGTGGGCTAGCCACTTCTGATCCAGAAACAGTAGCAACAGCAGATGCAGAATGAGCAACCTCTGCTGGTACTTCCAAAGAAGCAGCCTCGCTAGCCACTACACTACTAGCTTCAGAAGAAGCACCTTCACTGCTGGCAAGCTTAGGTCTTGGCGCTTCAGATCTTGAAGCTGGTTGATTGAGGACATCGGTAACAGCTTCTGAAGTTGCCTGATCGATTTGAAGTGGTTCAGAATTATTTACAAAAACTTCATAGTCCTTGTTGGAACTTGCGCCGTTGGCTTGTTCCTGAGCCAATGCATGTCCACCAAGCATCAAGCTCGCACCAATCAAGACTGATGCAGCTCCAAAAGAATATTTACGTATTGAGTAACGTTGACGTTCCTTAAAAACATATGCCTTTCTCATTTTGATCACTCTCACTTTCTAGGCTGTTTGATAAAAATTGGAACCGTTTTCATATTTCTATTATACCCCTTTGAAATATTTTTTACAATTATTTCAATATTATTACTAAACTTTTTTAAGCATGAAAAAAGAGCTGAAAGTTCAGCTCTTCAATAATGTTTTTACTCTGCCCAGGTATTATAGTCTTGAAGCGAACCGATATCATGCTCTTGTCCATCCTTTGACTCAGAAGCGGAAAGTTTTGTTCCACTAAGCATATCCGTCTGATCTGGCTTAGCTAGCAAATGAGAAACCTGCTCTAGAGCATCATCTCCAAAGAAGACCAACTCTCCAGAAACTTCCTTGTTCAAAATTGTCATAAGTGCTTTATTGGAACTGATGTTTAATTCCCTAATTCTAAAAGTATTTGGGTCAGACAACTCTAGAAATACTGCATTAGATCTATTCCGAATACGAAGTCCATAATAATCTAATCTTTCATTTAGCGATTTACTAAAATAGTCTCGTTTGTAAATCTGTTTATCATCTTTATCTACTCCACCTTGAATAGTAACTCCCGTCACGAACTTGCCAGTCTCAAAATCAAAGACCCTTCGTCGGCCAATTCTATCACGTTCTCCACCAGAATTAGTAATCAAAGTAGTTACGATGAGATAACTTTTCCCACTGATATCCTTGTCAAGATCTACATCACTAACATATTCTTCAGGAAAATTCTTTCGTAAGATTTTCAAGACATCCCATTTTTTGTAAATTTTTTTGGTGTTAAAAGGGTTATAAATCATTACCTTGTAGTAATCCTTATCAGTGATGTCATAGTTATCCCTAATATCTCCACCCCTATGGTAGTATTCATCAAATAGTACCAGGTAATCTTGAGTCAAGGCGACACAATTTTGATTTTTAGGAAGATACAGCACATTGTCCTGAACCGTTCGAATATCTCGAAGAGGAGTGGATCTCTTAATGGTTTCAATTTTATGTGAATAGAACTCTATGGGTTTGTGCCTATAAGCAAGATAGAAGCCAAGTAATGCTCCTAGAAGAATAATCACGATTCTCACTTTATCTTTGAAAAGCTCTTTAATTAAAGCCATCTACTCTTCCTCCCTTGGGATTATTACTGTTATGGCCTTACCATTTTGAACAAAAGACATACTATTATACACTGCCTGCGTTCTCGGACCTTCAAATTCGCTAATGCCATATTTTTCTTTCGCTTGATTACTTGGAGTTGTACCTAAAAGATAACTTCTCTGTACCATATCTGGACTAATGTTAAATGAACCATTATAAATAGCATCCCTAGGTGCATCAAGAATGGAATACAAACCAACAGGTGCTCCTTCATTAATAATACGGTTGAAAGCATCTTTACCCTCTTTCATCGCATTTTCAAAGGGATTTGATTGAAGCAATTCAAAAATACTCTCTTGCATAAATAAGATTTGTTTGGGTTCTTGGTTCGCATTTGCAGTATCAATACGTTCTATATAGGGACTGTAGTCACTCCTATAGTATTTCTCATAATACAATTCCTTAACGACCTCATTGTCCTTAAAACCAGCTCTCCAATTTTGAATCAGTTCGATACTTTTCTTTAGTTTACTTGTTTCAGAACCTATACTATAAGTATAAAAACTATATAAAGGCCCTGAAGCTAAATCGTAAGTTACGAGACTATTATCTAAGGCGTTAACACCAATCGGAAGCAAGGTTGAATTCGGATCATATAAAATGGCTTGAACATCCTCTCGAGATTTAAACTCTTTTCTTGTCAAGCTGACGTTTCGATATATCCATCTGTCAAAATCCTGAAAATTTGACAAGAGGTGTTCTTGTCCATCAATTGTTGTATCTGCTTTAGCTACCAAGCCGTCTATAAAACTAGTCTTACCATCTTCTTTGTATAAATCCAAAAGACTTTGGGTCTTTGCCTGATCATTACAAAAACTATCTGTAACTACCAATTGATAACTATCATTTTTAGCCATCTCTAGAAGTTTAGAATTTTGGTCATAAATCGTTCTCGATGTACCATCAAAAGCCCCAACACTAATAGCAACACGCCCTGAATCTAAAGTATGAACATTAGATAAAAGATTATTACCAAGATTATTGATAATCCCAATAGTCTGAGGTAAATAGCCTTTTACACTTTGTTCCTGTTTTGGGATAGTATCTTTTGGGATAGTATCGATATCATAAAGACTAGTGTCTGAAAAATTGCTTATTTGCTTTAATGTTTTATCATCTTTTGAAACCTCAAAAGTATAAGCAGGCTCACGATTTTGCCCTACCTTTGTGCCTTCAAAAGTAACAAGAACATAGGCTTTCTGATTCTCTTCATAAAGCTTTGCTTTAAGATTTCTAATCTCTTTACCTTTCTTTAACTCTGGTACAAACTTAAAAAGGTCTACCTCAATCGGTTGATTACTAGTGTCATTAACATCATATATAGATAGACGATAATATTGATTATCCTTTTGAGATGTTTTCTCTGTGTTTTTAAAAGAATCATGATAACGATAGTTTTGAGACATCATATAGTTATCGGAATATTGGATATTGCCAGTTGATTGGACAGCTAGAACATCAGGATCTGTTAATTTCACATAGGCATCAACCGAACTGAAACCTGTCACATAAGCATAACCATTTAAATAGCGGTCAGTTTGTTGATTATAAGAATTTTGCCACTCAATATACATCAGTGAAAAACAAAACGAGAAAAAGACTGTAATTATGAATATAAGCACATCGTTAAAATCCCTAACATTTTTATCTTCCATAATCCCCCCAAGAATGTGAATCTATTAAAAAAGATAGGATTTTCATCCTACCTTTTCAAGTTTCTTTTATTGTATCACATCTTAAAGCTGTTCTGCTACTGCTGAAAGAAGATCTTGGATACCATTGGCATCGCTACCACCGGCCATGGCCATATCTGGTTTACCACCACCACGACCTGATACGATTGGTGCAAGAACCTTGATGACATTACCTGCGTGAACATCCTTAGACTTGCTTGCTACAAGGACATTAACTTTTTCGCCAATGTGAGCTGCAAGGACAAGGATGTCAGAGTAGTCTGCTTGTTTCCATTGGTCAGCAAATGTACGAAGGGCACCTGCGTCAGATACTTCCACTTGGCTAGCGATGTAACGAACACCGTTAGCTTCTTTAACGTCTTTGAAGACATCACCAGCTGCTGCTGCTGCTGCTTTTTCTTTAAGAGCAGCATTTTCTTTTTGAAGGGCATGCAACTGCTCTTGAAGGCTAGCAACCTTGTTAGGTACTTCTTTCAATTGTGGTGCCTTAAGTGTTGCTGCGATTGCTTTAAGGGCATCTTCTTCTTCACGGTAAGCAAGGTAAGCTTCACGTGATGTCACTGCCAAGATACGACGTGTTCCTGAACCGATACCTTCTTCTTTGACAATCTTGAACATACCGATTTCAGCAGTGTTGGCAACGTGCGTACCACCACAAAGCTCAACAGAGTAATCACCGATTGAAACGACACGAACATTCTTACCATATTTTTCACCAAAGAGGGCCATAGCTCCCATTGATTTAGCAGTGTCAATGTCTGTTTCAATAGTTGTTACTGGAGTGGCTTTCCAGATTTCTTCGTTGACTTGTTCTTCGATAGCACGCAATTCTTCTGGAGTTACAGCCTCAAAGTGAGTGAAGTCGAAACGCAAGAATTCTTGTTCATTAAGAGAACCCGCTTGAACAGCATGATCACCAACAATATTATGAAGAGCAGCATGCAAGAGGTGAGTTGCTGTGTGGTTCTTCATAACACGGTGACGACGTGTGTGGTCAATTTCAAGTTTATAGTTAGCACCTACAACAAGTTCACCTTCAACCTCAACAGTGTGAAGCGCTTGTCCATTTGGTGCACGTTGAACATCAACCACACGCGCAACAACAGTACCAGCTGCATCTGAGATCGTACCGTGGTCTGCTACTTGTCCACCCATTTCAGCGTAGAATGGTGTTTGTTCAAAGACAAGGAGTGCTTGACCAGAGTTAACACTATCATGACGAGCATCATCAGCAACGATTACGCTCAAACGGCTTTCGGCAGTTTCAGCTTCATACAAGAACTCAGATGGTTCAGTGATATTAGCGAGGGTTTCATTTTGCATACCCATAGAACCACCTTTAACCACGCTAGCACGCGCACGTTCTTGTTGTTCTTTCATGGCAGCTTTGAAACCTTCATGGTCAATCTTGAAGCCTTCATCTTCAGCCAACTCTTCTGTCAATTCCACTGGGAATCCATAAGTATCGTAAAGTTTAAAGATATCTTTACCTTCAAGCGTATCTTTACCAGATTTCTTAAGGTTAGCAAGAAGCTCGTCAAGCATGCTTGAACCTGCATCGATGGTACGTGCAAAGGTTTCTTCTTCACGTTTAACAATCTTCTCGATAAAGTCTTTCTTCTCAAGAACTTCTGGGTAATAGCTTTCCATGATTTGACCAACAGTTGGAACAAGTTTGTACAAGAAAGCATCAGAAATGCCGAGACGACGGCCGTGCATTACGGCACGACGGAGAAGACGACGAAGGACATAACCACGACCTTCATTACCTGGAAGGGCACCATCACCAATGGCAAATGCCAATGAACGGATGTGGTCAGCGATAACCTTGAAGCTCATTGTGTCACCATCTGGATCATAAGTTTTACCAGACATTTTTTCGATTTCACGAATGATAGGCATGAAGAGGTCTGTTTCAAAGTTTGTTTTAGCCCCTTGCATTACGGCTACAAGACGTTCAAGACCTGCGCCCGTATCAATGTTTTTATTAGGAAGTTCTTTATATTCTGAACGTGGAACAGCTGGATCTGCGTTGAATTGTGACAAAACGATGTTCCAAATTTCAATGTAACGGTCGTTTTCAATATCTTCTTCAAGCAAACGGATACCAATATTGTCAGGGTCAAAGTCTTCGCCACGGTCAAAGAAGATTTCAGTATCTGGTCCTGAAGGTCCAGCACCGATTTCCCAGAAGTTATCTTCAATTGGAATCAAATGACTAGGTTCAACACCGCAAGCAATCCAACGGTTGTATGAATCTTTATCATCTGGATAGTAAGTCATGTAAAGTTTGTCTTTTGGAAAATCAAACCACTCTGGGCTTGTCAAAAGCTCATAACCCCATTCGATGGCTTCATCACGGAAGTAGTCACCAACTGAGAAGTTACCAAGCATTTCAAACATTGTGTGGTGACGAGCTGTCTTACCAACGTTTTCGATATCGTTGGTACGGATAGCCTTTTGTGAGTTGGTGATACGTGGATTTTCAGGAATCACAGAGCCATCAAAGTATTTCTTCAAAGTGGCAACCCCTGAGTTAATCCAAAGAAGGGTTGGATCGTTAACTGGAACCAAGTTAGCTGATGGTTCAACAGCGTGACCTTTTGATTTCCAGAAATCAAGCCACATTTGACGAATTTGTGCTGAAGTAAGTTGTTTCATTGTTTCTCCTTAATTAATTGTTTTTTATTTTGAGCTATTCTCGAGCATTTCCACATAGTCAATAGCAACACACAGGGAAATGGCTAAATCGGCGTAAGTATTTTCATAAACAGTAACAGTATAGGTCGATGTCAGATGGAAGAGCTCCTTTTGAATCCTAGCAACTACCTGATTTTGACTATTAAGTAGTTGAAAATCCAAGTCCCAAATATTACCCTCTATTCGCAAGCCAAGATTATCGACATCATACTTATCACGAAGAAGGGTTAATTTTTTTCGAATGTAAAAACTCGAACCATCCTGCAAGTCTACTGTAAACTTAGGCAAGAGACTAAGCGGCTCCTTGGTGATATGACTAATCTCACGACCATCCTCACCAAAAATTGTAAAGGTCTTTGGAATCTTGAAAAAGGATCCTTCAACCTGATAGGCAACTCTACCTTGATCATCCTTGATATCAAAGCGTTCGCCACCCAATCGAAACTTCTGTTTGACAAAATAGGTTTTCATACGCCACCTCCAACATTGCCACACATTGCATTCAGAAAATACCCAAAGAATAAAAGACAAGTCCACTAAACGAAGGGCGACGTGAACCGCGGTACCACCTTCATTCAATGAACTTGTCATTCTTATTTGTCTTTAATTGTGAACTTTGAGTAGCAAGTAACCAGATTCGTCCATGGCTCGCAGCGACCGCCATTTTTCTGTATCAGAAGCGATGATTACCAATCTCAAAGGGAAGGCTAAAAATGTCATGATATTAGAACTTTCAGCCACTCTCCATTTTAACGTGTTTTAGGTCTTAGGTCAAGCTGATAATAGCATTATCAACTCTATCTTGTGATTTATTTGCTAGAGCTTGATGATGAACTTGATGAAGCTCCAGAACCAGTCACATACTGGTCAAGAATTGCGCTAAAGGCCTTGTCTACAACTTTAACATTATATTTCTTAAGGACCTTAGCAATCACTGAGTTAGTGAAGTTAGTATCAGATTTCTTACCATTGATGATAACCTTAGTCAAATCATCCTTATAGTTTTTCCAATCTGCATTTTTCTCAGATTTTGAAACAGTTTTGACGATGTAGTAAGTCGCAGCACCAGTTGAGCTGTTTGAAACAGTCACTACGTCAGAAACGGCATTAGCATCTTGTTTGAAGGCTGCTGTCAAAACATCTGCTGGGAAGTCTTGAGAAGCTGAGTTAACTGTCTTAGAAGTCACTTCCAAGCTGTTATCTTTAGCAACTTGTGAGAAATCTGCTCCTTCTGCCTTAGCTTCAGAGTCTACTTTATCTGCAACTGCTTTATCAGTAGTTGAAACCACTTGCACCTCTGTATTTGGTGTGTAGTTATCGTAGGCAGCCTTGTAATTTGCTTCCGTCAAATCTTTTTGTGCGGCTTGGTTAACAGCATACTCAACCAATTTTTGTGTACGGATTTGATTACGGTATGACTCTTCTGTTTGACCATAGGCTGCAAGTACTTGTGAGAATTGATCTCCGTATTGTTCTGAAGCTTGCTTATAAGCTTTGTCAACGTCTTCTTTGCTGACTTTGCTACCATATTCTTTTTCAAGAGCCTTTTGCAAAGTTGCACTCAAAACACTTTGTTGTGTTTGGCTGCTACCTTTAAGTGAATCAAAAACATCACCAACAGTAACAGTATCACCTTTCATAGATACCAAAGTTGTTTCTTCAGTTGTTTTGTTACCTAGAGAAACATACATAGCACCTGCACCAACGAGAGCTGAAACAGCTACAAGGGCAAGACCCCCAAGGAAGCGACCACCTGAGCTTGGTTTACCAGCATCACGTGTCTTTTTAGTTTTAGCACGTTTAGCTTTTTCTTTCGCTTTTTCACTGGCGAGGGCGATGCTTTCCTCTTCTTCTTTTTGGCGATCAAGATGCTCTTGTTCTGCGTCTTTGTCTGCTACAACCTCTTCAACAGTTTCTTCTGTTGACTCAAGGTTTTCATTTTCTTTAGCCATTCTATCTACTCCTTAAATTGTCAATATCTCTGTTATTATACCACACTTACTTAAATAATGCTTAATCTGGCAAGATAATATTTTCAGAATTTTTCCGAAGCATAAGAAGTCCATCACTCATAGGTACCAAACTAGCAGTTAAACCAGGGTTATTTAATGTCGCATCAAAAAGGCGATGTAAACCACGGTAGATAGTACGTTGACCACGGCGAACCTCCATAATGTCTTTAGCAATATCTCCTCCTTGGAAGATATCATCAAAAACAATCACACCGCCAACCTTAAGACGTTTTAGGATTTCAGGCAGAAAGACGATATATTTAGACTTGGCTGAATCCATAAAGACAAAATCATAATCAGTGTCCAAATCTTGCAAGACTTCTGCTGCATCCCCCTCAACCAAGGTAATTTGTTTGCGGCTGTCATACTTGGCTAGATTTTCCTTGGCAAAGCCAATCATTTCTTCATTACGATCAACCGTCGTAATCTGAGCATCAGGTGCATACTCAGCCATAAGAAGGGCTGAAAAACCAATAGCTGTTCCTACCTCAAGGATTTTCTTAGGCTGCAAGGTCTGCAACAAAAATCGGAAATAAGCAACAACTTCGTGCTGGATAATTGGAATATTTTCCTTACGAGCAAAGGCTTCCAGTTCAGCCAAATGCCCTTTATTTTCTTGAAGATGCGTTCGCATGTAGTCCACGATATCCTTGTTGACTACAGGACGTCGCATGTTGTGATTTGCGTTTTTACTATATGATTTAACCATGTGTTTTATTATATAAAAAATCCCTAGCGAGTGCTAGAGATTTTTCTTATCTATAAATCAAATCGTCATCATTAGGCTACTTGACGTAACCCCCTCTTTTTCAAGAGGTAAGCAATGACCAAAGCCACCACGTAAAGAGCGATGAAAACAAGCAAGGTCATCTGGTATGATTTTGTCAATTCGTAGGTTACCGACAAGAGCATTGGCCCCACTAAGGCCGCCATCGCCCAGGCAGTCAAAATATAACCATGAAGGGTAGCCAACTCCTTTGCCCCAAAGATATCGCTAAGGTAGGGAGGAATCAAGGAGAATCCTGCCCCGTAGCAAGTCATCAGAACAGCCATCGCAACCACAAAGACAAGTGGCACTTGTAGAACAATTAGGAGGACGGCCATAACAATATTAACCACAAAGAGGAGAATAAAGGTCTTCGGACGCCCAATATAATCCGACAAGCCTGCCCACAGAAGGCGACCAAAACCATTAAAGATTCCCATAACACCTACAACAACTGCCGCTGATTCCGCTGACATCCCAACCATATCTTGAGCCATTGGAGAAATAGCAGAGACAAGGGCTAAGCCACATGAAATATTGATAAACAGAATAAGCCATAACCAGTAGAAAGTTGACGATTTCAGGGCCTCATTAGCCGTAACTCCCTTGCTCAAATCAGCAGCCTGACGGTTTGGACTCTTGTCAGCCAACAGTTGTGTTTCCTCTACACTTGGTCGTTTAATGAATTGTGAGACAAAAAGCATAACAACAAAATAAACGACTCCCAAGATATAAAAGGTCTGCTCAACACCACGTGCCTGAATCAGATATTGAGCAATGGGACTGGTTAACAGCGAGGCAAAGCCAAAGCCCATAATGGCAAGGCCAGTCGCAAGTCCACGCTTATCAGGAAACCACTTAATAATAGTTGAAACAGGCGTAATATACCCCACACCCAGTCCTAGACCACCAAGAATACCATAACCAAGATAAAGCATCCACAGCTCTCCATGAGCAATGGCAACTCCTGTCAGAATATTTCCCCCAGCATAGAGGACCGCCGACATACTTCCAGTCACTCTAGGACCAAATTTTTCAACCAGACGCCCCATGAAAGCTGCAGAAAGCCCTAGACAAAAGATAGCCAATGAAAAGGCAAAAGAAACTGAAGATTGATCCCAGCCAGTCTGGGCCATAATAGGATTACGATAGATACTCCAAGCATAGGTAGACCCCAACATGAGATGGAGTAAGACACCACACGTTGCTACAAGATAACGATTGGTTGTTTTCACAAAAACCTACTTTCTATTTCTGAACATTGTTCACTTATAAAACACAAAACGTTAGGTTTTTAGTCTATCATGAATATAAACTAGGGGCTATAAATATGCTCATTAACTCATTTCCAAATCAATTAGAGCTTTTATTTTAGTAAACGTTCGTTTTTTAGACATAAAAAGAATCATCCTGATTCAGAATGATTCTCTCATATGGTAACTTCTTTTTACGAAAGGTGAACACCTTTTTCAACCAAGACTTCCAATTCAACGAGACGGTCTTCAAAAACTTTGAAGGCAGCATCTAAGTAGTCGGTATTGGTCATATCAACACCAGCTTTCTTGATGACTTCCAAAGGATAGTCTGAGCTTCCCGCCTTAAGGTAAGTAAGGTAAGCTTCCTTATCTTCTTCAGTACCATGAACAATTTTTTCAGCCAAGTAGCTTGCTGCCGCAAACCCTGTAGCGTATTGGTAGACATAGTAATTCATGTAGAAATGCGGAATACGTTCCCACTCAAACTGAATTTCGTAGTTATCTTCAGCTTTGAGATTATAGTATTTCTCATTGAGATCTGCGTAAAGCTTATTCATGAAGTCGGCTGTCAAGATTTGACCAGATGCATCTGCTTCATGGATAGCATGTTCAAACTCTGCAAATTGTGTTTGACGGAAGACAGTTCCCTTGAAACCATCCAAATAGTGGTTAAGAATAGCAAAACGTGTCTTGTCATCTTTGACCTCTTTAAGAAGCGTTTCTGTCAAGATATTTTCATTGGTTGTAGACGCAATTTCCGCCAAGAAGATTGGGTAATCTCCGTAAACATATGGTTGAGTCTGACGTGTGAACGTTGAATGCAAACTATGACCAGTCTCGTGAAACAAGGTAAAGAGATTGTCCAAAGTATCTTGCCAGTTCAAAAGCATGAAAGCATTGGTATCATAGGCACCACCTGAGTAAGCACCTGAACGTTTTCCTTTGTTAGGGTGAACGTCAATCCAACGTTCCGTAAAGGCTGCATGAACCCCTTTACTATACTCTTCACCAAAGATTGCCAAGACTTCTTCTGCTTTCTTGAGAGATTCTTCATAAGTAAGAGCAGTTTCAGTCTCAGAAAGTGGTGTATAGACGTCATACATCTTAAGCTCATCAAGTCCCAAGACCTTCTTACGCAAATCTAGGTAACGGTGTAAAAGTGGCAAATGCTTGTTCACTGATTCCAAGAGTGAGTCATAAACACTCTCTGGAATAAAGTTAGCCGCAAGTGCTGCATGACGTGCTGAATTATAGTGACGAACTTTGGCTTGGTAATTGTGAACCTTGACAACGCCTTGGAGTGTTTGTGCATAAGTATGTTGGAACTGCTCGTAGGTCCCATACATCGCTTCATAAGCTCCCTTACGAATGTCACGGTCCTTAGATTCCATGAGGGTGATAAAGTTACCATGTGTCAACTCAACCACATCCCCTTGACCATCTGATACCCATGGGAAGAGGATATCAGCATTATCCAAGACATTGAAGGTATCCGTTGGACCGTTGAAGATATCACCGGCTGCTGCCAAGAGCTCTTCAGCTTCTTGAGAAAGAACGTGGTCCTTGTTTGCCAAAAGGCGTTCGAAATAGTGGTCATAAAGTCCAAGACCTGGCTCTTGTTCTTTAAATTCAGCTAATTTCTTATCATCCAAGGCCATAAATTCAGGCTCAAAGTAAGCAAAGGCTTCACTCAACTGTGAGTAAAGGTTTGAGGCCTTAGCTTGGTACTCTTGGTAAAGCCCTACTGTTGTGTCTTGGTCATTTTTCATTGACGCATAGACATAGATTTTCTCCAAGCGACGCATAAGGCTCATATAAAGTTCTGTTGCCTCAAGCAAGTTCTTAGCAGAATCTAAGAGATGACCTGCATAAGCACTAGCCTTCTTCAAATCCTGAACAGTGCTTTCATATTCAGTCTCCCAATCTGCATCTGTCGCAAAAATGGTCGTCAAATCCCATGTGTATTTCTCTTCTAAATGAGCACGATTGTCTGACATAATATTCTCCTTAATTGTATCTATTCTTTACTATTTTAGCATAAAAGGTGGGAGGGTAGAGAGTTTGTCGATAAGAAAAATGCCTTTTTCGATAATATTGCATAAAAAGCTTTTCAAAACCTTCAAGTGACTGTCTAATTTGTACAAAACCCTGCTTAGATTCTGGAAATCTCACTTGTGGAAAAAAATCCTGATCAGACAGGCATAACAAATTCATTCCCTTAAGATAGGCTTTTTCCTGCCTTCTCATCCACCTTGGATTTTTCCCAATTAATTCTCGTTGAATCACATGTGAGACCTTCTTTCGCTGAGTTACTTGATAAGTCTCAACCTGCTCTGCTTGATAAGGAAAACGTAAAACTGTCATGAGATTTTCGGTTAACGACCAGGCCTTAGTTAAATAATAGACTTTCCCAAAAATATCCTCATAGATGAGATACTTAAGTCTAATTTCCTCTCGCTTCCAATCAAGCTCCCATAGGTGAAATCCTATCTTAGCCGTAAAATAGAGAAAGTCCCGCTGTAGGTCTGTTAAACGTCCATTCAACCAGAGTTCCTCACCCAAAAGCCAACGCACTTCGTAACCTGCTTGGTGATAGGCACATGTCCTCTCTCTCAAACGTTGCTGGGATAAACGAGAACACTGAACTTCTAGAGCCAGGGAATCGCCAACAAATAAATCTGCAATTTGCCCCAACTCGGACAAAACCTTTTCAATACTTACTTTTTCACCATGATTAACCAAAGATTTATATAAGGCTGCCTTAAGCGATAAATGTTGAGCCGATTCATTCTCCGAGAAGAACTGACAATCTTGCAAAGATTTATGAGCAAAATGTGGGCACATTACCTGGCCATGCCTCAATAGGACAACTCCCTGGCATCCAGGACAGCTATAGGATTCCTTACGTTTCAAACAGGTTTCTAGAGCTAAAACGAGGTTTCCCTCCTGATTTTTTGCAATTAACATGACTCTCTCCTTCGTGCACTCTCTTACTTATTCGTAAAAGAATTCACAAAATAAAAAAACATCTAGATTACTCTAGATGCGTCCCCCATTCAAACTGAAACTTGCTCCCTGCTGTATGGAAACTTAGGTTTATAGGTGTATAGCTTAACCTAGGATACAAGTGCCACTCAGTCCATTCGATCTCTTTTCAACAATCTCGATACCTAAAGGAAAATCCCCCAACTTTCCTTGGTATCAGGATCTTGAAAACAGTTTCTATCCAACATAACCATTAAAAATAGTCAATGTAGCATAGACAGATGCTCTCACAAACATCTGATCAAATTCCGTCACTGAAGCATCATCCCAATATGCTTTTCACCCTTTTATTCCTCAATCCCACTAAAAACTTAATCCTTGAGTTGATAATGAGATAAAACAATTTTTAGACTTTTACAAGTTAAAGTCTCTATTTACTAACATTGAACCACCAATTTCCTAGGTGCAGTTCAGTACCAACAAACTCAAAATTGTGTTGGCTCAAAATGGTTTCTGGTCAAGAGTATCTTGTGATTGATAGTCAGTCAATCTGAGAAGCTTTCCCTCTAGCTTCTTTACACAGAACGTCATACTGCTTACAAGATACTATTTCCTAGAAGAGTATTGCTAAAAACGCCACTCTCAAAACATACCACCTATCAGTCATTAGGTTTAGTCCACCTTCTGATAGGTATATTAGCAGTTACTGCTTTATTTTCTCTCCCTCTTCGCTTTTGAAGATTAGTCTCTACCGATTCTGCTGTTTTTGAATCTGTCGTTAGCTCTACACGGATTAAAAATACCGCTAGCTCCCGCTACGATGATGCTGATGTTTTAAATCGATTAATCTAATTTTTTTGCTGTTTAAATCTTCTCTTTTTAAATCATCACAATGAAACATTGGAATTTGATAACTTAGAATTCCAGATTCTAAGCTAGTCTTTTTTGATCAGGGAGTCACCCTTCCAAAAAACAAACTCTTCCTAACACAATCTATTATACTTTATTATAATTTTTTGTCAATTAATTTATTTCATATTTTTTGAAAATATTTTTAAATACTCTTTTTAGATAGTTGAAACAGTTCAAAAACACTATAATATAGGCATTTGTGCTGCCATTGAAAAATTAGAACACATCCTTTGCTTTTTAGTCACGATCAATAGAATATGTTAGCTATCAGAAAATTTTATTTTTATTATTTTCGACTAACTTGATTTTACTTAACTAGTCAAAACCAACCGTGAAATGACCTACACCCCAAAAGTTAGACAGAAAAAATCTAACTTCTAGGGTGTTTTTATTATGAAATTGACTTATGAGGATAAAGTCCTTATCTATGAACTTAGAAAGGAAGAAATGATTGATAAAATCCTACATGAATACTGTTCTCAAGATAGAGTTTCTCTCGAATGTTCTCTCCCAAATCAAGGGATGCTTCCTAACTGGCTCGCACAATACAAGAAAAAGCTAGAAGAAATGACGGAACTAGAACGTCTTCAAGCAGAAAATGCGGTTCTAAAAAATGAGAGAACTCCGATTGAGGGACGAAAAAGAGCAAAGAGAAAAACGGAAATTGTTCGAGGATTGGTAACAGAGTTTACTTTAGAGATTCTTCTAAAGATTATTAAGCTTGCTCATTCGACCTATTATTACCACTTAAAACAGCTGGATCAAACGGATAAGAGCCAAACTATCAAAGCTGAAATTCAAGCTATTTTTACTGAATACAAGGGAATTATGGCTATCGTCACATCACTCTCGCATTGAGAAAACGTGGCTTTATGGTAAATCATAAGAAAGTGCAACGTCTGATGAAGGCTCTTGGTTTAAGTGCTCGAATTCGTCGTAAACGTAAGTATTATTCATACCAAGGAGAGGTTGGTATGAAAGCAGAGAATCTCATTCAACGCCAGTTTGAAGCATCAAAGCCAATGGAAAAGTGCTACACAGATGTGACAGAGTTTGCCATTCCAGCAAGCACTCAAAAGCTTTATTTATCACCAGTTTTAGATGGTTTCAACAGTGAAATTATTGCTTATAATCTTTCAACGTCACCGAACTTAGCACAAGTAAAAATGATGTTGGAACAAGCCTTCACAGAGAAGTGCTATGAGAACACTATTCTGCATAGTGATTAGGATGGCAATATCAACATGATTTCTATCATCATTTTTTAGAGGACAAGAGAATCCAACCGTCCATGTCACGTAAAGGCAATAGTCCAGATAACGGCATGATGGAATCCTTCTTTGGCATTCTGAAGTCTGAGATGTTTTATGGTTATACTGCTACCCAAAATCAGTAAAATTGTTTATGCCATATTATTGTAACGCCTTATCAAAAAAATCACCAGATAAGGTGTTGGTTTAGTGTACACTTTTTACACTAAACTTTAGTTCAAAAAAAGACAATTTCCTTAGTTTGACTATGGAACTCAAACTATTTTTCATCAAATACCTTGATATACTTGACAAATGGTAGAAAAGGACTTAGTCCTGTGCAATACAGAACTAAATCCTTTGCTTAAATAAATTGTCTAACTTTAGGTTAGTACAAAATCCGTTTCTTTTGTGGAGTCAAAGGACTACTGTCCTAGGCTCTTTTTATCGTAACCAACTTTCGTCTAACTGGCCTTTACTTTTGCCAAAAGCTTTCCCATGTTCATCAATGACAGCATGAATCTCTTGGCATTGTTTAAGAGTGAGGCCTTCCAAAACGTTACCATAAACAGCATGCATTTCATTATAGGTATCAAAGTTTCCAAATCCTAAGCGTCGAAAGAGTCTTCTAGCATATTCATCCGAAATAAAAACTGGACGATCAAAAAGATAAAGTAAAAGTACATCTGCAGTCTCTGGTCCAATCCCTTTTAACTCCAAAAGTTGCTTCCGTAACTCTTCTGTTCCAATCTTGGACAGAACCTCAAAACCACCAACTTCTCTTAACCAGATCAAAAGTCCCTTAATCGTTTGAGATTTTTGCTTAAAAAATCCGGCAGGTCGAATACGTTCCTGTAACTCTTCTAGCGGTAAAGCCAGGATACCCTCTACTGTCATGACATCCATTAGACCAGCTAAAGCCAACTTAGCATTCTTCTCTGTTGTTCGCTGGATCAGAATGGTCGATACCAAATCTTCAATCTTGTTATCCGATTGCCACCAATTTTGTTCTCCATAGTGCTTGCAGAGTCGCAAAAGAGTTTCTTGTATTTCTTCTTGCTTAATCATTTCTTCAATAGTCCTTGTTTTACCAAAAAGTCACGTGCGACTTTAGCAACAGGTTTTCCTTCTACTCCCACTTGGTAGTTCATTTGACTCATTTGGCTCTCTGTGATTTTACCAGATAACTTATTAAGAATACCTTCCAATTCTGGATGTTTCTTAAGAAGAGCTTCTTTCATGAGGGGTGCTCCTTGGTAAGGTGGGAAGAGGTGTTGGTCATCCTCTAGAACAACTAAATCATATTGAGCAATTTCTGGGTCTGTTGAATAGGCATCTGTTATTTGGATATTGCCTTGTTGGATTGCCTCATAGCGAAGTGCCGGCTCCATGGTAGCTACATTAAGATTTAGTCCATAAACTGATTGAAGCCCTTTGTTTCCGTCCTCACGGTCGTTAAATTCCAACGTGAAACCAGCTTTGAGCTTGTCCTGAACTTTCTTGAGATCAGAAATCGTCTTCAGATTATACTCTTTCGCAATACTTTTCGGAACAGCAATCGCATAGGTGTTTTGATAAGCCATGGGTTTGAGCAAGGCTAGATTATCTTGTTTCTTTATCCCATCACGCGCAACCTCGAAAACTTCTTTGGAGTCGTTGCTGACTTTAGGAGCTGGCTGCAAGAGAGAGCTTGTAATGGTCCCTGTAAATTCTGGATAGATATCAATATCACCCTTTTTAAGCGCTTGATAAAGGAAATCTGTCTTCCCAAAGTTAGGCTTAACCGTCACCGTCATGTCACTATTCTCCTCAATGAGAAGCTTGTACATATTCATGAGAATCTCTGGTTCAGGTCCCAATTTACCGGCTATGACTAAATTTTCTTTCTCTTTCTGAGGCATCATACTTGGTGCGTAACTTGCTCCCAAACCAAGCACCATAATAGCGAAAGCTGCAAAAATCGTGCGTAACTTGGCTTTTTCCATCCATTTTAGAACAATATTGAATAAAATAGCAAGAACCGCTGAAGAAATGGCCCCAATCAGAATCAAGCTATAATTTCTTCGATCAATACCTAGAAGGATAAAGGAACCAAGTCCTCCAGCCCCAATCAAGGCTGCCAAGGTTGCTGTCCCTATAATCATTACCGCAGAAGTCCTTACCCCTGACATCACCACAGGCATAGCCAGTGGAATCTCGAACTTCTTGAGTCGCTCCCACTTGGTCATCCCAAAGGCAATCCCAGCTTCTTCCAAACTAGGGTCAATCCCACGCAATCCTGTAATAGTATTTTGCAAAATTGGGAATATCGCATAAATGACTAGAGCTGTTAAAGCAGGAAGAGTTCCAATTCCCATAATAGGGATAAAGAGTCCTAGAAGGGCCATGGAAGGGATGGTTTGAAAGACACCAGCGAGTTGCAAGACCCAATTACTGGCACGTTCGCGCGTACTAAGATAAATGGCCAAAGGAATTGAAAGGAAAATTGCAATAATTAAGGTCAAAAGAGACAATTGTAAGTGCTGTCCGAGGGCCGTTAACCAGTCCCCAAAACGTTCTTGAAAGGTTGAAATGAAATTAGACATGAAGGCTACCTCCAAACAAGTTTGCTACAAAGTCTGTCGCAGGCGCTTGTAAAATTGTTTCAGGGTCTGCCACCTGGCGAATTTCTCCATCCTGCAAAACTGCAATTCGATCCCCTAATTTTAAGGCCTCATCCGTATCATGTGTTACAAAGATGGTCGTCATGCCGAATTCTTTATGTAAGGCCTTGGTCAATTCTTGTAATTGTTTTCGAGAGATGGCATCCAAGGCTGAAAAGGGCTCGTCCATCAATAGAATTTTTGGTTCCCCAATGATAGCTCGCACAATGCCAATCCGCTGTTGCTCCCCACCAGATAATTCACTAGGCATGCGATTTGCATACTCTGCAGCAG
>ERZ1699239.63-NODE-63-length-26565-cov-2.670210_pt1 | contig 26565 bp, 19 predicted proteins | sample MGYA00581536_ERZ1699239 | MGnify/ENA primary metagenome ERZ1699239 (study PRJEB42319, sample SAMD00040333) | human oral metagenome | material: saliva | host: Homo sapiens | study: EMG produced TPA metagenomics assembly of PRJDB4115 data set (Metgenomic analysis of...
GCATTGTGACGAGTGAGAATTGTATCATTGGCATACCTGATGCAGCCTTAGTACAACCACCTTGTTTCTGTGTCAATAGATGTGGCGCATGGTCGGTACCAATAACTGTAATCCGCCCGTCTGTGAGTGCCTGACGAATAGCATCTCTATCAGCTACCGTCTTGACTGAAGGATTGCATTTAATAAGTGCCTTCTTTGTAAGATAATCTTCGTTAGAGAAAGCAATATGTGCAATAACAGCTTCTAAAGTAATCCTTCCTTCATCTTCAGGTAGATTAGCTAATGATAATTCTTTTGCTGTAGAGATATGAGCAATATGCAGTTGTGTTTTGTACTTTCGTGCCAATTCCACAGCTAAGAGCGAGGAAACCCAGCATGCCTCAGCACTGCGTATTTCCCAATGATGTGTAATATCTGGGTCGTCGCCAAATTGTTCTTTGGCAACTTTCATATTCTCGTTGATAATACCAGAATCATCACAGTGCGTCATCACTGGCAGATTCAACTCTGCGGCAGTACGGAAAGTCATTTCTAATGCTTCTCGTCGATCAACAAGCATATTCCCAGTTGAGGCTCCCATAAAGAGTTTAATTCCAGGAATAGTGTGGATATCTAATTGAGGGAATAGTGTCTGATTTGTATTTGTAGCCCCAATAAAGAAGCTATAGTTAACATGACTTGAGTGCTTTGCTCGTTCCCACTTATCTTGTAAAGCTTCTATTGTTGTTGTCTGTGGATTAGTGTTTGGCATCTCAAAATAAGAGGTGACACCACCATATGCAGCAGCACGACTTTCGCTTTCAATATCTGCCTTTTCCGTTAGTCCCGGCTCACGAAAGTGAACATGATCATCAATAACACCAGGTAGTACAAAGCACCCCGTGGCGTTGACGATTTCGTCAAATTCTCCACGGGGTGTTTCGTTGTTTTCTATAATCTCTATGATACAATCGTCCTCTATGATGAGCGAACCAATAAAGCTTCGCCCTTCATTGACGATAGTTCCACCTTGAATGAGTCTCCTCATATATTATATTCTTTATTATTAGAGGTTGTTTGTTGATTCTTCCGAGATAGGAAGTGAGAGAATTCTACTAAAGTAAGAAGGAATATATTACTAATAGTAGTTTTATTTTCTTTTGCTGTCATTTTAACATATCGCTTCAACGTTCTATAAACCAATCTGTTAAATAACAAGATTGAGTGACGGAAGTGACAGCAACCTTCGTTTAGAATAAATAGTTTGTTGTCTATGAACTCTTTATCCGAAGTTCAAAACACTCCTATAGAACCTTATCATGCAATCTTTCTGTCAGCATAGAGCTTAGAACATACGATAGTCGGGACCATACCTTACTCTGGAATAGAGTCTCCAGCCATCTGTGCAGGAGTCGGAGGTGCTACAGCAGCATTAGGAGTTGTTCCCGCAGCATCATTGGTTCCGGCTGGGTCAACCATTCCGTTCATCTCCTTTTGTGCTTGTAGGAAGTCGGTATAGAATGCTTTTATCTGAGGATTCTGCTTAAAGGTATCTGTAGCCTTCGACATAATGTATTCTATCCATGATGGCAACTGATTAATCGCATTGGTATACATATAATCATTCATCCATACAGGGTAAGCATTAGGTGTTGTCTCGTAGCTGATACGTGTAAGGAAACACCATGGACCAAGAATGTTATTGAAGTTCTCTGTAATGAACTTCGTAAAGAGTTTGTCGCCCTTGTCATATACGTTCAATGCCTTCTTAATAAGTTGGGCATTCACGGTTTCTTCATCATGACCATTCATAATGGCAGCACTTTCCTCATGATCTATTTCTGCATATTGATTGCGGAGTTGTGTAAACTTCGTCCAGAAATCATTTAGCTTGTCATTCAGCGGTGTGCCACTGACACGTTGTTGTGTGTTGTCCAGTTTAACTGCAATATCTCCCTTTTCAATAACTACTGGGAACTGTAAGTTGATATCATCCATGAATATCTGGGCGACCTTAGTAGAGTCGACGGTACCATGGAAAGCAAACTGACCATGAACGACGTCACATGAATCTAAGTTAATCAGTGAGTCAGCTTGGTCTGTTTTTAGGTATAACTTCCTTCCATCCAAGCTTGATACGTTGGATGTTCCCTGTATATTGAATGAGTTGGCACATGACGTAAACACGATAAGTGTTAGAAGTGCGTAAAGAATTTTATTCATAGATAATTAAACTGGTTCTGTTTCTTCTCAGACAAAATTACATTCTATAATTGAAGCCGAGAAACTTTTTTATTCAAATTAAAACTATCTCTAAGCTTTTAGCTTTTTTTAGGTACTTGGACTTTCGCTTTCTTTCTTTAGTTCGTAGCTGATACGATGAGTAGTATACATCTCTATGATAGCAGAAATAAGTAGGAGTATAACCCAATTGTGATGGAAAATACTTACATAGCTACTATAGCTATCTAATGAACCTGCAAAAACAGGACGAAGAAAATGGTAGGAGTCTTCTACCATAAAGAATCCTGCAAGAATGAATCCCCATCCTGCAAGTGACATAATCTTACGTAAACGACGAATTGAAAGAGATGTTCCAAGGTATCGCTGACGTGACTGCATAAGAGAAAAAGCAACAGCACCAGCAAGCATTAGCCAACAGGCTAATGGTTGAATCAAAAGGAAAGCGTACAAGCCTGCACCTATAACCATTATGATTCCTCCCAAAAGGTAAATAATTGATTCGAGTTTATTCAGTTGTCTCATTTTTAGCTGTGTTTTCAGTTTGATGCTCATCATCGCTCAACACGAAGATATCTTCGTTGTCAGCCTTCATGAAGTAACGCTCTCGGGCAACGCGTGCAATAGCCTTTGGGTCTGTCTTTAGTTCCTTAAGCTGTTGCATGTCATGCTGATATTGGCTGTCATACTTTCGGATTTCAGTTTTTAAGTCGTCAATCTGATAAGCATACTCTATACGTTTCATAAAACTGTTCTCATCTAAAACGCCTACAATGAGTACGCCCAAGATGATGACGATATGAAACTTAAATCGGCTGAAAAAATTGTAAATATGTCCGGTAATCTTACTCACTTCTTTACATTCTTTTTTGCAAAAGTAAGGAAAAGATTGCATATCGGAGCATGAAACATACATATTTTTAGCAAATTAACAATTTAATTCTTTCCTCCTTCCTCCTCTTTTCTTAACTTTTATTACCTTTGCATATACAATTAGATTTTGAAATTATGGATGAATATATTGTTTCGGCGCGAAAGTATCGTCCAATGTCCTTTGATTCCGTTGTTGGACAACAGGCGTTGACTACTACGCTGAAGAATGCTGTGAAGAGTGGTAAGCTGGCTCATGCCTACCTTTTCTGCGGTCCACGAGGAGTGGGCAAGACTACTTGTGCTCGAATTTTTGCGAAGGCTATCAACTGTGAACATCCAACAGCTGATGGTGAGGCTTGTAACGAGTGTGAGAGTTGTAAGGCGTTTGGAGAAGGAAGAAGTTATAATATCTTCGAGTTAGATGCTGCCAGCAATAACTCTGTTGAGAACATCAAGTCATTGATGGATCAGACGCGTATTCCGCCACAGGTTGGTCGTTATAAGGTCTTTATCATTGATGAGGTTCATATGCTCTCTACAGCTGCCTTCAATGCTTTTCTAAAGACTTTGGAGGAACCGCCTGCACACGTTATCTTCATCCTTGCAACAACAGAAAAACATAAGATTCTCCCAACGATTCTCTCTCGCTGTCAGATTTACGACTTCGAGCGTATGACGGTTCCTAATATCATCAACCATCTTAAGCGTGTTGCTGAGAAGGAGAACATTCAATTTGACGAAGAGGCTCTGAACGTTATTGCTGAGAAAGCGGATGGCGGAATGCGTGACGCACTCTCAATATTCGATCAGGCTGCAAGTTTCTCACAAGGAAATATCACTTATCAGAAGGTGATTGAGGACTTGAATGTACTCGATGCGGAGAATTATTTTAATATCATCGACCTTGCTTTAGAGAATAAAGTGAGTGAGATAATGGTTCTCTTGAACAGCGTTATCAATAAGGGATTTGATGGAGGACACCTTGTGAATGGCTTGGCATCTCATGTTCGTAACGTGTTGATGGCAAAGGATGCGCAAACACTTCCTTTGCTTGAAGTAAGCGAACAACTGCGTAATCGCTATCAGTTGCAGGCACAAAAATGCCCTGTCAACTTCCTTTATACGGCTTTGCAGATTATGAATCGTTGTGATGTGGAATATCGTCAGAGTTCTAATAAACGTTTGTTGGTGGAACTGACGCTCATTCAAGTAGCGCAAATTACGCAGAAGGATGATGATGTCCCTGCCTCGGGGCGCAGCCCTAAGCGATTAAAATCCCTGTTCAAGAATCTTGTTCTGAAGGCTCAACAGAAACCGACTCCGCAGGTGGTCGGGAGCCTAAAGCGTGATGCTGCTGCTCGTGGTTCTAATGATAGCGACATAGTGTCTGTAGAGGTCGTGTCTTCACCAAAGAAACCCATCACAGAAACGTCTGGTGTACGCCCTAAGGTGAATGTATCTTCTGGTATTCCGAATTCTGTTAATCTCGGTTCATTGACGATGTCATTTGACAATCTACTCAAGACCGATAAGAAGAAAAAGCAGGATGAGGAAGTTGAAATAACTAATAAGGATGAGCATGAAGGCTTTACACAGCAAGACCTTGTTGTGAGTTGGCGTGCTATGTGTTCACGAATGCCAGAGCGTATGCAAGCTTTGTCGCAACGCATGAAGAATATCACGCCTACTATTTCAGAGTATCCAGCAATCTTGGTACTTGCTGGTAATAATATTCAGCTCAACGAAATGCTTGCTATCAAGTCGCGTATTCGTGCTACTTTGGCAAAGGAATTGCGTAATGGGCAGATTGAAGTAGAGATTCGTCTTGCTAAGCATGAGGAAATCAAACCTATGCTTACACCTCGTGAGTCTTTGAGTAAACTTTTGGAAACGAATCATCCTGTTAAAAAACTTATCGATACATTAGGTTTGTGCTTGGATTAAGTAGCTCTACGTCTGTCCTGTTACGGCTAATATTGCTCATCAATATCTTGCAGATAAATAAGAATTTTGTATTCTTTTAGCAGGAAAAGAAAGGCTTAAAAGTGGGTTACAGTCGGCTTTAAGTTGTTGTGTTGTTGCTTCGCACGCTTGGTGCTGATGCTCCGCACATATGGTGCTGATACTTCGCACATGTCGTGCTGATGGTAAACACTAATCTTATTGGGAGATAAAAGTGCTGCGTTTCTAAGTATTTTAGGGCGCTGTAATTATCAATGACATTCTGTATTGAGGGTATACTATTCAGGTTCTATTGGACGGCAAAAGAAGAATTTAATATTTTCAGCAAGCATATACGTACATTATTATAAAAGTTAAAATAGCGTAATGGTAGTTCTATTCGGCATTATTTCAGTATTTTTGTACGTTATTTAGGCAATGAGAAATAAGAGCATTATATTCCTATTATCCTTTGTTGTTGTTTTTGCAATGGCAAGTGTCAACATGCCTGTGCCTCAAGGTAAGAAAACCAAGAAGACTAAGGCAAGTGCTGTTGTGGTTGATACGCTACTGAAAGGACAAAGTCCAAAGGAGAGTAAGGCAGTCGATAAGAATATCCCAGATACCACGAAGATGGATTCTCTTCAGTTGGCTATCTATCATCATAATAAAGCTATAGACGATTCTATTCGTGCTGATAGTGTGATGCGTGCACGTTCGAATGGAATTGATGCACCTGTTAAGTATTCAGCAGAAGACTCTATTGTGTATGATGCAGCGTCGGGTACTGCCTATCTCTATGGTAATTCGAAGGTTGATTATGAGAATATGAAGCTTGCGAGTGACAAGGTTCACATGAATCTTGATAATAGTACAGTACGTGCGACAGGTACTGCCGACTCTACTGCAGAGGGTGGTATTAAAGGAAAGCCAGTATTTACGATGGGTAAAGACGAGTATCAGAGTGATACAATGGCTTTCAATTTCAAGTCGAAAAAAGGCTTGATAAAAGGAATATATACCGAGCAACAAGATGGATTCTTGAGTGGAGAAGTGGGGAAACGTGACTCTACTGGGGCTGTCTTCTTGCAGCATGGCCGTTATACTACCTGTGATAAGCCCCATCCTGATTTCTATATCGCTCTTTCTCGTGCAAAGGTTCGTCCGGGCAAGGATGTTGTCTTCGGACCGGCTTATCTTGTAGTGGCCGATGTTCCTCTGCCTTTGGCTATCCCATACGGTTTCTTCCCGTTCTCAAAGAAGTATTCGAGCGGTTTCATTATGCCAAGTTATGGTGATGAAAGCGACCGTGGTTTCTATCTTCGTGATGGTGGCTACTACTTTGCAATTAGTGATAAGTGGGACTTAAAACTCTTAGGAGAAATCTATACTAAGGGTTCTTGGGGTGTGTCTGCAGCCAGCAACTACCGCAAGCGTTACAGATATTCAGGCTCATTCCTCTTTAGTTATCAGGATTCAAAGACGGGTGACAAGGGATTACCAGACTTTGCTGAGCAGGAAAGCTTTAAGATTCAGTGGAATCACCGCCAAGATCCAAAGGCGAATCCTTATAGTTCTTTGGCGGCAAGTGTGAACTTTGCGACATCAAGCTATGAGCGTAACAACCTCAATAGTATGTATAATCCGCAGACACTCACACAGTCTACGAGAACTTCTTCTGTTAGCTGGAGTACAGGTTTCTCAAGTATTGGACTCTCTTTGAGTGCAACAACTAACCTTTCGCAGAATATGCGTGACTCTTCTATTCAGATAACACTGCCAGACTTGAACATTAGTTTGAGCCGATTCTATCCTTTCAAGCGTAAGCATCTTGTGGGTAAGGAACGTTGGTATGAGAAGATTTCGATGAGCTATACGGGCCAGTTGGCTAATTCTATCTCAACGACAGAAGATAAAATCCTACACTCTAATCTGATTAAAGACTGGAAGAATGCTTTTCAGCATACAATCCCTGTACAGGCAAACTTCACCTTGTTTAATTATATCAATGTGACTCCATCTTTCAATTTTACGGATCGTATGTATTCTAAGAAGGTGACACGTGGATGGGATAATACTCTTCAGAAAGAGGTGGTAAGAGATACTACCTATGGTTTCCATAATGTTTACAACTGGAGTATGAGTGTGGGTGCCAGCACGAAATTATATGGTTTCTGGGTGCCTAATAGAAAATTATTTGGCGATAAGATACAGGCTATCCGCCATGTCATCACTCCACAGGTTTCTTTCTCTTACTCACCAAACTTCGGTGCACGCCGTTATGGCTACTATGATAGCTATCAGTATACAGATGCAAGTGGTAACGTGAAACTTGTTGAATACTCACCTTATCAAGATGAGCTTTATAGTGTGCCGGGTAAGTACAAGACTGAGATGATCAGTTGGGATGTTAGCAATAACATCGAAATGAAGATTAAGAGCGATAAGGATACTACTGGTTATAAGAAGATAAGTATCATTGATGAGTTAGGAGCAAGTATGTCTTACAATGCTGCAGCAGACTATCATCGTTGGAGTGACCTTAGTATGCGTCTACGTTTGAAGTGGTGGAAGAACTATACATTCTCTATGAATGCACAGTTTGCCACCTATGCTTATGAACTTGATGCCAATGGTAAACCTTATGTAGGTAATCATACGGAGTGGGGGTATGGTCGTTTGCCTCGTTTTCAGGGTATGTCGCAGAACTTCTCATTCACTTTGAATCCAGAGAAGTTGAAGAAGTGGTTCGGACGTAAGGATGATAAAGATGATGATAAGGTGTCAGTAGATAGCGATGGCCCAGATACCAACATCGAATCAAACATGGATGACGACCTTGAAAAGGGGAAATATGCTGCTAAGAAGAAGCGTGGTAATATTGCTGAGACGGATGACGATGGTTACATGAGTTTCAATATGCCATGGTCATTGACAATCGGTTATGGTATTACGATGCGTGAGAATACAGCGGGTAGGTTCAATACTAAGACGATGCGTTACCCTTATAAGTTCACACAGACGTTGAACTTCTCTGGTAATATTCGTATCAGTGATGGTTGGAACATTAACTTCTCAAGTGGTTATGACTTTGAAAACCATGCGATGAGTATGACAACAGCGAGTCTGTCACGTGACCTCCACTGCTTCAATATGAGTGCTTCTGTAGTTTTAGCACCATATACATCTTACAACTTTACCTTCCGTTGTAATGCAGCAACGCTGACAGATGCGTTGAAATATGATAAGCGAAGCGGTATCACTAATGCCGTACAGTGGTATTAATAAGATTAAATACATTTCAGATGACGGACGGTTTTGCCGTCCGTCCTTGATTTATAAATGCTTTTAAAACAACACAAACGTTTGAAAGATATGAAGAAACAGACACAGGCTATTCATCAGCCTTATAAGCGTAGAGATGCATACGATGCGTTAAGTATGCCCATCTATAATGCGGTTGCTTTTGAGTTTGATAATGCGAAAGTGATGGCTGATGCCTTTTGTGGACGTATTGATGCGCCTGATTATTCACGTGTGGAGAACCCAACAGTGACTAATCTCGAACAGCGTGTTAAGGCTTTGACTGGTGCTGAGAATGTTATTGCTCTCAACTCGGGTATGGCTGCTATCAGTAATACGCTTTTTTCTGTTGTTGAACAGGGTAAGAATGTTATCACGTCACGTCATCTCTTTGGTAATACTTATTCTTTGCTCACATCTACACTGAGCAGATTGGGGGTTGAGGCAAGACTTTGTGACCTTACAGATGTTGAGGCTGTAGAACGATTGGTAGATGATAACACGTGCTGTTTGTTCCTTGAAATAATGACAAATCCCCAGCTTGAGGTGGTTGATGTACGTGCCTTGGCTGAAATTGCACACCAGCATGGCATCCCTGTCATTGCTGATACTACGCTTATTCCTTTCACACAGTTCTCTGCAAAGGACTTGGGCATTGACTTAGAGGTCGTTTCAAGTACAAAGTATATCAGTGGTGGTGCAACTTCTTTGGGTGGTCTTGTTATTGATTATGGTACGTTCCCTTCTATTGGTAAGCGCCTCTTGAATGAGATGCTCTTTAACCTTGGAGCTTATATGACACCACAGGTTGCCTATATGCAGACGTTGGGCTTAGAGACTTTGGACGTACGCTATTGCGCTCAAGCAGGTAATGCTTTGGAGTTAGCACAGAGACTGCGTACACTTAAACCAATCAGTAAGGTGAATTATGTGGGCTTGGAGGATAATCCATATCATCAGTTGGCTGTGAGTCAGTATGGTGAAACTGCTGGAGCAATGGTCACAATAGACTTAGAGAGTCAAGAGGCTTGCTTCAGAATGCTCGATAACTTGAAACTCATTCATCGGGCAACTAACCTCTTTGATAATCGTACATTGGCTATCCACCCAGCAAGTACTATCTTCGGACTTTTCACTGCTGAGGAACGTGCAGCAATGGATGTGCAAGACACTACCATACGTCTCAGTATTGGTTTGGAAAGTGTTGATGACCTATTCGATGATATTAAGCAAGCTTTGGAAGCATGATGAAGACTTATAATTTTGACGAGATAATCGATCGTTCGGGAAGTGGTGACTTGAAGCATGAGGCACTTCTTCCACGTTGGGGACGTAATGACCTACTGCCTCTGTGGGTAGCTGATATGGATTTTGCTTGCCCTGACTTTGTTGTGGAGGCTCTCAAGGATCGTCTTTCTCATCCTATCTTTGGCTATACAGTCGAACCAGCTGACTATCGTCCTGCTATCATCGACTGGATACGTACTCATCATGATTGGGAAGTAAAGCCAGAGTGGTTGAGTTTTATTCCTGGTATTGTTAGGGGTATCGGCTTTGTGGTGAATGTATTTACGGAACTTGACGAAAAGGTTATTATACAACCACCTGTCTATCATCCATTCCGTTTGACGCCAGAGGCTAATCATCGTAAGGTAGTCTTCAATCCGCTTCGTCTCCGTGAGGACGGATATTATGACATGGACTTTGATAATCTTGCAGAGGTTTGCGATGATAAATGCCGTGTACTGGTACTCTCCAATCCTCATAACCCTGCAGGATTGTGTTGGTCAGAAGATACATTACGTCGCTTGGCAGACTTCTGTTACGAGCATAATATTATCGTTGTCAGCGACGAGATTCACAGTGATATGGCACTTTTTGGTAATCGTCATATTCCGTTTGCCAGTGTGTCAGAGCGTGCAGCACAAATCAGTATTACCTTTGCAGCACCAACAAAGACATTCAATATGGCAGGTATTGTCAGTTCATTTGCTATCGTTCCAAACGAAGAACTGCGTAATCGCTTCTATGGTTGGTTGAAGGCTAACGAATTAGATGAGCCTACACTCTTTGCACCAATAGCCACGATAGCTGCTTATCGGAAGGGAGAAGAGTGGCGCAAACAGATGTTGGCATATGTAGAAGAGAATGTTCGCTTTGTAGAAGACTTCTGTCGTGAGCATATTCCTGGTATTCTTCCACTCCGTCCGCAGGCAAGTTTCCTTGTTTGGTTGGATTGTCGTGGATTGGGATTGAAGCATAAAGAGCTATTGAATCTCTTTATTGATAAGGCTCATCTTGCGTTGAACGATGGTAGAATGTTTGGACCTGGTGGAGAAGGCTTTATGCGTTTGAATGTTGGTACACCGCGTTCTATTCTACGTCAGGCGTTGGAACAGTTGGCTAAGGCGGTGAATGAATTATAAAAAAGAATTGTTATGGAAGCGTTAGAAGCATTGTTAACACGTCGTAGCGTACGTGCTTATGAAGAGCGTATGCCTGAACAGGACTTGATAGATAAGGTAATGGAGGCTGGTCTTTACGCTGCAAGTGGAAAGAATATGCAGACTGCTATCATTGTCGAAGTAACTAATAAGGAAGTGCGCGACCGTTTGTCTGTGATAAATGCTGAGATAATGGGCGTAACGAGCGACCCTTTTTATGGTGCACCCGTTGTCCTTGCTGTGTTAGCGGATAAGAGTAGCCCTAATCATGTCTATGATGGTGCGTTGATGATGGGCAATCTTATGAACGCTGCTCATGCTTTAGGCTTGGGCAGCTGTTGGATTAATCGTGCCAAGCAAACTTTTGAGCGTGAAGACGGTAAGCAGATGCTGAAAGAGTGGGGTATAGAAGGCGATTATGAAGGTAGCGGCTTCTGTATTCTTGGTTATGCTGCAAAGGAGGGTAAGACTGCACCACGTAAGGCAAATCGCATCTTCTATGTGAAGTAAGGCTCTGACTTATCACTATTGGCTTAACATGTCTGTGTAAGTTAATCACCCTTGACTTGCTATATATAATAAGGTGAAGCAGACTTTTCTTTTACGTCATTAAACGATGTGTTAACGCTCCGCACATATTGTGCTCATGGTAAGCACTATTGGTGCTGATGCTCCGCACATCTTGTGTTGACCACTTAAAACCTTGTTATATAGCGTTAAGGAGTGTGCTATTATTGGTTAGTTTCTGTTAGGAAGACGATCTTATTCGTGTTTCGTCGAGCAGTATTAATAGAGAGATAATAAAAAGTAGCCTCAATACATAAGAATGCTTTATTTGCATTTCAAATGTATTGAGGCTATTCTTTTTGTCTTTCAAAGTTGAAAGAGCTTATTCCTCAATGAGAATAAAGGGGGTTAATTACTCTCCCTCCTCTTCCTTCTTCTTGCGAGTAGCTCTACGCTTCTTTGGTTTCTCCTCGGTCTTGTCAACCTTTACACCAGCCAACTCTGGGTCGATAAGAATACGACCACAGTACTCACAAACGATAATCTTTTTGTGCATCTTTACATCCAACTGGCGCTGAGGTGGAATCTTATTGAAACAACCACCACAAGCATCACGCTGTACGTAAACAATACCCAAACCGTTACGGGCACCACGACGAATACGCTTGAAGCTACGGAGCAATCCTGGTTCAATCTTAGTCTCAAGCTCTGCGGCCTTCTCTTTGAGCAAACCTTCCTCCTCACGTGTCTCCTGCATAATCTCGTCGAGCTCGTTACGCTTCTCTTCTAAGGCGTGCTGACGATCCTCGAGCAATGCACGGTTGGCTTCCAAGTCCTTACGCTTCTCTTCAACCTTAATCTGAGCCTCTTTAATCTTCTTATTGCAAAGCTCAATCTCAAGTGTCTGGAACTCGATTTCCTTTGTCAATGTGTCGTACTCACGGTTGTTTGCAACAGAGTCCAACTGCTTGTTGTAACGCTCCAAACTTGCTTGAGCGTCAACGATGTTACCCTTCTTCTGGGTAATAGCATTCTGATAATCCTTAATGTCCTGCTCAATCTTCTCAATACGAATGTGCAGACCTTCCAACTCATCTTCCAAGTCGCGTACCTCAAGTGGTAACTCACCACGCAATGCACGCTTCTCGTCGATTCCTGACAGGGTCGTCTGTAACTGGAAAAGGGCTTTCAACTTCTCCTCTACTGGTAACTCTTTTGGATCTTTCTTTGCCATAGTTCTTATGTTTGTTTAATTCAAAATTCAGAATTCAAAATTCATAATTATGATTACTATTGTTTTAGGAGTTTAGGAGTGAGAGGAGTTAAGACAACACCACAGTCTCCATTCGTCCAACTTCTTAACAATTAACTTGTTTACTTGTCCAACTTGTCAACTCGTCCACTAAAAATACCCTATAGGATTCGTGTTAATCTCAGACAAGTAGCATTTTACGCTTGGGCATTCTCGTTCGATAACGTCACGTAACACCTCAGTGGTGAACTGTTCACTCTGATAATGTCCGATAACACATATCTGTATCTCTTGCTCATGACCAAAGAACTCATGATAGCTCATCTCTCCTGTCATGAAGGTATCTGCGCCTGCTGCAATAGCATCTTGCAAGAGGAATGAACCCGAACCTCCGCAGAGAGCAATAGTACGAATCTCACGACGAAGTAACTCATTGGTTTGAACACACTCTGCATCAAACTTCTTCTTCAATAACAGTATCAAATCGTCTGCTGCTAAAGGCTCCTCAAACTCGCCGATGACACCATCGCCGCCTGTTACGGATTCGCTGGTCTGTGGATTCACAACCTGCTTGCTTCGACCGAAGAAGCGTAGGTTCTTAAGTCCTAACTTCTCTGCTATCTTGTAGTTGACACCGCCCACAGCTGAGTCTAAGTTTGTGTGCATAGCAGCGATGACGATATCGTTCTTAATAGCCTTTATCACTGTGCGCTGCACATAGTTGGCATCTGTCACTTGTGCTAATTTACGGAAGATGAGTGGATGGTGTGCAACAATCAAGTTACACCCCCGACGGATAGCTTCGTCTACCACCTTCTCAGTCACGTCAAGACACAATAAAGCCCCTGATACTTCCGCCTCTGTCAATCCAACTTGTAGGCCAGCATTATCATAGCTTTCCTGCAAGGGCAAAGGCGCGAATCGTTCAAGGGCATCAATTACTTCCTTTATTTTCACGCTACGCATAAGTTTTAGGCTGCAAAGATAAGAAAATTATTCGATTTTCACAACCTTTGCAGCCTAATTTATTTTCTTTCTATTTCAAAGTAGTATTACTCTTGAATAATCAAGTAACGCGATACGTTCCAAAACTTCTCTGCATCGGTAATGGTGAGTGTTGTTGTTCTGTCCTCGTTCTCCGTGAGTGTATAACTACCTTCTGGGTTCTGAGATAAGAGCTTTGGACTCGATGAGTTTATCGTCAGTGTCTTCAGATCTTTGCTGTTAGCCTCTGTAAACAGATCTTTTGTTACATTGTTATTATCCACTTTCTTAGAGAAAAGTGATGTCTTCAAAAGACCTTTCTCCTTCAGAGTCTCTTTGTTAGCAATGATATAGTAGACTTTGTCTGACTCCTTATCTTCTTTAATTCTTTGCTTCTCCTTAGCTTTCAGTTGAGCATATTCGCGCTCCAAAGCTGCCATGTTGAACCTGTAACGCATTGCATCAACGCTGTTAGTTTGGTTCATAACGATGTATTTAAGCTGGTCTACAGTGACATCCTTACGACTTGCAACCTGCTCTAATTGGGTTACACGATCCCCTTTCTCCTTCAACTGTGATGAAAGGAACTCTATTACCTTGTAAAGATTATCTATTGTAGGATTAGATGCTGCTGGAGCATCCACTTTCTTAACCTTTTCGTTTAGAAGTTTGTCAATCTGGTTCTGCTTCTCTTTGAGTAGTGCACCGAGCCCCCTTATCTGCTGAATAATCTTCGACTTCTTATTTGCGTGCTCTGTAGTCTTACAGAGCATTGCCTCTTGAGAAGAGATGGCGTCAAGGTTAGCTGAAATCTCATCTATAGATGCTGTCAGCTGACTTATCGCCTCTGCCTCTCTGGATGGAGGAGTTACATTGATACGTTCTCTGACAGGAGTCGGACGCTTCACATCCTCACAAGATGTGAAAGCTACAATACCTATTAATGCTATCAGAGCTGTTAATTTATTACGTTTCATCTGTATAAACATCGAATGACAATGCAAAGATACTCTAATTATGCGAGGAAACGTCAGATTATATATTAAAAATACTAATAAAAGGAGAAACTTATGCAGCTCCTCCTTTTATTAGGCTATTTCTTTGATAAACAGTAGAATATTATCTTACAATAACCTTATGTGTCTTGCCATTCGTTTCTTTGATAATATTCACACCATGTTGCAAATTTTCAAGACGTTTACCAGATAGGTCATAAATCGTTTTTGTGCCTTCCTTCTGCTGCTTATAAACGCTAATACCCATTGGAGTGTCTTCCCAAATAAGCGTTGCTGTCACTCCATCTTCCCCTGATTGTTTGATATTTTCTACAATACCACTTGCATTCTGGTTATACGTAATAGTGAAATCATCATCACTTGACCAACCAAAATAGTGTTTATCTATCACCGTATAGCGCACAGCAGCCACTGGATGTTGGAAAACTTTCCCAAAGTATCCTGCAAAGAGTTGTCCGTATGGTGCGATACCTTCATAATCGGCAATTGAGGTAATTGGATTAACAATTAGAGAAAGATATTTGTTGGTAATGCTTTTGTTGTATTCATAAGCTACCTGTCCTACTTTTTTGTTATCCCGAAAATGCTCTACGAGTGTAATATCTCCGTCGGTCCATGTCAATTTATACTCTGTTCCGGTACGTTCATTGATTGTTATTACAATCTTTGTCAGTTCCTCAGCTGTATTATATGTATAGTTATAGTCTGCCCAATATTCAGGCTCTCCTTCATATGGAATTAAGTTTATCTTTTCTGAAACAACTCTATTATTCTGGAGAACAGTTGTTCGGATATTTTTATTTTTGATATTTTCATTCTCATAGAAAGTTTGAACTACTTTGTCATTACTATAAGTATACTTGCTACTACGTTTTAAGTCGTCGTCAGCAATATATTCAACAGACTCTATAATTCTTCCTTTTTCATCATACTTTAATTCAAAGTAAGAATTGTCATCGGTTATCTTTAATAACTTCCTGTCGTTCTGTGCACTGATGGTCTGACCAAACACAATGAGGGTAATAAGTAATAAGTAGATTCTCTTCATATACAATATAATTAAAATTTATAAATAGTCATTCTTTTATCAATTGCAAAGTTAATAAAAAAACATTAATCCAGTTTTTGTCTCTATGAAATTCAGGCTTATTAGTCCAATTACTTAATCCAGTAATGAGGGCTAATAAGCCTGAAGGGCTTTATCCTAATGCAAGGATACGTTCTAAGTCTTTTTCTTCACCTACTACCCATAGAACGTCGCCTGCCTGCAGGCTGCGGGAAGGAGTGATGAGTGTGAGGTTCTTTTGTCCTTCATCAACACCCACAACCATACAGTTGTATTCATCACGAATACCGCTGTCTTTAAGGGTCTTTCCAATGAAAGGACTTGTTTTAGAGATAGTGAAACTGCGGAGTTTCATTTCATGTTTCTCTATGTCTGTAATCGTTGGCTGTAGTTCAGCCTTCATTGCCTTAGAAAGTTTTGTTAGCTGCTCATCATTACCAATGGCTTGCAGCTTGTCGCCAGGGAAGAGAATCGTGCCGCCATTCGGAATATTGATATGCTTGGAGCCACGAAGAATACTACTGATATGCACACCAAAGCGATTTCGGAGCTTCAAACTATACAAAGTCTTACCAGCCCATAGCGAGTCGTCAGGCAGTTCAAGATTGGCGATATGAATATCACGATCAATCAGGTGATTGGCAAATAGTGGTTTCTTCTTTCCTTGTTTTTGTGCTTCGATGTCACGGCTTTGAAGGTTCTGAATAAACAGACGTTCCAAAGTAATACTTCTTTTCTTAAGCCAACGAGAGAGAAGCATCAATATCAATAAGCCCACCGCAACAGCAATCATCAATGCATTCTTAAAGCGTGTGAGATAGTTACATATGTAGAAGATGAAACTGAGTGCAATAAGTACACGTGCAAGGATGGTTGCAGTGAGGGGTAGACGATTTATACGACGGTCTGTCCATAGTGCTTTGAACGCTTCTGAATGATTCTGCTTCATTACAATAGAACGTAGGAATGGTGCGATGAAGAGGATTGTAAGGAATCCACATACAGCATTTCCAATCCAGTGACTGCCCGTCCATTTTATAGATAAGTTTCTACAGATAGGTAGGGCAGCAGAGAACATGATTGCGATGACAGCTGCAGAGAGGATACCATAAATAAGGGTATTGAAAATCATCTTCTTCATTAGGACCTTCCATAGATTATTAGTCGACGCACTCTCTCCAGCATTGTTTGTTTGGATATGGGTAAGACGACGCACCCATCGTTTTGGAAGATGCTTAACGAGGACATTATAGCATGGTTCTGCCGCACGAATCATATACGGAGTGAGGAAGGTTGTGATAACTGATACGGCTACGACAACCGGATAAAGGAATTCGCTGATAACACCTAAGGACTTTCCTAATGTTGCAATAATAAAGGCAAACTCGCCAACTTGTGCCATTGAGAATCCACAGCGCATAGCATTCTTGAGGGTCTGTCCACCGAGAAGATAGCCTAAGGTTCCAAACAGCGCCTGTCCGACGAGGATTGTTATAACAAGTAAGAGGATTGGTATAGCATATTGTACAATAACATCAGGCTTTACCAACATACCAACAGAGACGAAGAAGATAGCTCCAAAGAGATTCTTTACCGGATCTACAAGTCGGATAATTTTATCAGCCTCGACCGTCTCTGCTAAGATACTTCCCATGACGAAAGCACCAAAGGCTGCACTGAAACCTACCTGTGTTGATATAACAGCCATAAGACAACAGAAGCCTAATGACACAATAAGCAGGGTCTCACTGTTAAGGATTTTACGGACAGAACGAAGGAAGAGTGGAATGGCAAAAAGACCGACAACAAACCATAAAACGAGGAAGAATCCAATCTTCATGATGCTTCCAAGAAGTTGTACGCCATCAGGGCTGTTACCACTGGCAACGGTACTGAGCATTACCATCATCACAATGGCAAGGATATCCTCTAAGATAAGTACGCTCATCACGGTAGAAGCGAAGCCTTGCTGTGTGAGTCCCATATCTGAGAAGGCTTTGTATATAATGGTTGTGGAACTCATTGCGACCATACCTCCGAGGAAGATGCAGTCCATCTCTTTCCATCCGAAACTGTGTCCTACAATGACACCTAAGACCATCATACTGAAGATGATAGTACAGGCTGCGATGATGGGGGAGGCTCCCATCTTGAGAATCTTCTTAATAGAGAAGTCTAATCCCAATGAGAACAATAAGAAGATGACACCAATATCCGCCCATGTTTGTATATCGCCTTGGTCGACAACACTCATGGTATAAGGCATGTGAGGTGATACAAGAAAACCTGCTACAATATATCCTAATACCAATGGTTGTTTGAGTTTCTTGAAAATAAGTGTTACAAATCCTGCTACAACGAGAATAAGAGCAAGGTCTTGGACCAATTCGGGTAGTTCTGACATAAATATTTTATGGAGTTAGAGGAGTTAGTGGGGTAGTTGGATGTTAAACCAATACCTTATTTATGAGTAATCTTGTATGTGTTGTTTGTGGGAGAGATGGGTTATAGTTGAAAATCTCATAGTTAAAAGAAAAGGAGTTAAACCAACATAAATATATAGTTCATAAAAGTGTTGGTTTAACTCCGGTACGATATCTTTAACTAATTGATTTTCTGTAGTTAATCATTAAACTCAGCCGTTAGTCGGCAGATGTTAATGATAACCTGCATAGCTTTCTCCATTACCTGAACTGAAACAAATTCGTATGGACCATGGAAGTTTACGCCACCTGCAAAGATGTTTGGACAAGGAAGGCCCTTGAATGAAAGCTGTGCACCGTCCGTACCACCACGGATAGGCTGTACCTTTGGAGCAACATTTGCCTGCTGCATAGCCTGAAGAACTAACTCAATAACATGCATGTTAGGATCAATCTTCTCCTTCATGTTATAGTATTGGTCGTTCATCTTCAGTTCAACAGTTCCTTCACCATACTTCTCATTCATCTTCTTCACGCAGTTCTCCATGAAACGCTTGCGGTCTTCGAAATGCTCACGGTCGTGGTCACGGATGATATAGCTGAGTTTAGCTTCTTCACAGCGACTCTCAATACCGATGAGGTGATAGAAACCTTGATAACCTTCAGTCTCTTCTGGAATCTCTGTCTCTGGAATCATGTTATTGAACTCGCATGCTAAACGACTGGCGTTTACCATCTTCCCCTTAGCATAACCTGTATGAACGCTTACGCCATGGATAAACACTTTAGCACCAGCAGCATTGAAGTTCTCATATTCAAGCTCACCGAGGTCGCCACCATCAATGGTATAGCCCCATTCGCAACCAAACTTCTCTACATCAAAGTGATGTGCACCCATACCAATCTCTTCGTCTGGGTTGAAAGCAATACGGATGTCGCCATGCTCAATCTCGTCATGGTCGCGGAGGAAGCACATCGCTTGTACAATCTCTGCAATACCTGCTTTATCATCGGCACCCAATAAGGTTGTACCGTCTGTTACGATGAGATCTTCTCCCTTATGCTCTAAAAGCTCAGGGAACATGCGTGGAGAGCTGACCATGTTAGGGTTAAGTTGTATGTCACCACCGTCATAGTTCTCTACAACACGTGCTTTGATATTAGCGCCACTGGCATCAAGTGCTGTGTCGTAGTGAGAAATGAAACCGATTGTTGGAATCTTCTTCTTTGTATTGGCAGGGAGAGTGGCGTAGATATAGCCCATCTCGTCCATTTCTACATCTTTCAATCCTTCACGCTCAAGTTCCTCCTTGAGATATTTCGCAAAGATAAGTTGCTTCGGTGTACTTGGCACTGTCTCTGAATCTTCAGCCGACTGTGTGTCAAACTTGGTGTAGTTGATAAATCTTTCTACTATTTCCATGATGTTACGGATATTTAGTTGTATATCTTTTTGCTGTGTCAGTGCTGCTAATTGCAGTCTGTCATTTGCAAAGATACTATTTAATTTTGAGAATGCCTAATGATAGAACATCTGCTGTTTCTTTTTAGGATTTCTTATTATGCTGAATAGGATATTACTATACATTCTATGAGTTTAGTTTTTATTCCCTTTGCTGTCATTTTAACATTTGGCGTGAACTTATTGTAAACTAATTAGTTATACCTTTATCACGACTGACAGAAGTGACAGCAACTCTTGTTTATATAGTTTCATATCCTAAACCTCACAAGCTATTGTATTCCTTAAGAAAGAACAGATGATTCTTTTTTCTTTCCAAAGAATTTATTGACTGCAAGGGCTATAGCTCCATCGCCTGTTACGTTGCAAGCTGTACCGAAGCTGTCCATAGCTATGTATAAGGCTATCATTAATGCCTGTGCCTCTTCGTTAAAGCCTAATATACTTGATAAAGGTGCTAAGGCTGCCATAATTGCTCCACCAGGTACACCAGGAGCTGCTACCATAATAATGGCAAGCATGAGGATAAAGTAAATGAATAGTCCTGGGTCGTGTGGTAGGTCTGTTAACATACAGATTGTCAAAGCACAAGCTGTGATCTTCATTGCACTACCACTGAGGTGAATTGTAGCACAAAGTGGTACGACAAATCCTGCTACCTCTTCGCTGACGCCATTCTTCACTGTCTGCTTCAGTGTTACAGGAATTGTTGCTGCAGACGAACTTGTACCTAACGCAGTCAGGTAAGCTGGCAACATATTCCACAGTAGTCTGAAAGGATTATGCTTAACGATAGCACCTGCAATGCAGAACTCATAGATGAGGATGAGAACATGAAGGACGAGGATAACAATGATAATCTGTGAGAACACCAAGAGCACCTGTCGCGCCTGTCCGTTATGGGTCATACTGAGGAAGACTCCAAAGATATAAAGGGGTAGGAGAGGGATAATAGCCTTCTCTATCACTTTCTCAATAACGGTTTTGAACTCATTAAAGAGGTTCTCCATTGTGCGCAAACCACCGTATGCGATACCCAATCCAGCAATGAATGAGAAAACTAAACTACTCATCACATCAACCATTGCAGGAATTGTGATAGTAAAGTAAGGTGTAAGTTCTGTTGCCTTGTCGATATGTGGCATTGCTCCTCCTGTGGAAGCAATCATAGAAGGGAATAACCACGTTCCTGTTCCGTAGGACAAGCCACCTGCTACGATGGTGTCTACATAGGCTATCGCTACTGTTGCAAGCAATAACTTACCCGCGCCTTTTCCAATTCCAGCAATAGCAGGCGTTACCAATCCAATGATAATCAGTGGTATCATAAAGCCAAGGAACTGACTGAAGATACTATTGAATGTCAGAAAAGCCCTTACTGCTGGGTCTGGGAGATAATAGCCAAGGAATAGGCCAAGTAGTATGGCAATGATAACACGTGGTAGTAGTCCAATTTTGATTTTCTTTTGCATACTCTATTCTTTTAAGATGAATTATTCGATTTCTGAGCTAACGCGGTTGAACAAAAAAAGGATGAACAGTAAACAACCATACATCCTTTGTTACAATCTATGACTCCATCGGGAGTTCTGTTTCTTCTTTTTGTGACTCCTTTGGTATTCGCCCCCAAGACCTTCAGAACATTTTTCTGACCTCATTCAGCTAAATGTCATCAGAAAGTTGTCACTTTTTGTGACTCCGTTGGGATTCGCCCCCAAGACCTTCATAACATTTTTCTGACCTTATTCAGCTAAATGTCATCAGAGAATTATCACTTTTTAGTGACTTTATTAGGGAGTTTTGCCACTTTTTTGTGACTCCGTTGGGATTCGCCCCCAAGACCTTCAGAACATTTTTCTGACCTCATTCAGCTAAATGTCATCAGAGAATTATCACTTTTTAGTGACTCCGTTGGGATTCAAACCCAAGACCTTCAGAACCGGAATCTGACGCTCTATTCAGCTAAGCTACGGAGCCTAATGATTGTGCAAAGATACAGTAAAGTTTGCATAATTCCAAACGAACAGTAAACATTCTTGTTAAAGTTTATGATATAGAAGTGATGTTTTCAAAACTTAGTAATATCCTTTATAACAAGTGGGAATATCAGATGTAACCTATCATAAAGCTGCAATTAGTAGATGAAATATGTTATTTTGTAAGATTATGGCGATGTTTGTTTCTCAGTTTGATAATAAATATATACCTTTGTGTGCAATTGAAATAACTGATAAACCATAAAAAGAAAGGAACCATAATGAGTCAACTGATAAAGCCAGAAGGATATAAAGCAGTACTTGGCAAACGTCAAACCGAGCAGGGTATCAAACTTATAAAGGAGTTTTTTCAGCAGAACTTAGCTACCGAATTACGACTAAGTCGTGTTACGGCACCGTTGTTCGTGTTGAAAGGATTAGGAATCAATGATGACTTGAATGGTGTTGAGCGTCCTGTTTCCTTTCCGATTAAGGACTTGGGAGAAGCTGAGGCTGAGGTAGTACACTCGCTGGCAAAGTGGAAACGACTGACGTTGGCTGACTATGACATTCAACCGGGCTATGGTGTCTATACAGATATGAATGCTATTCGAGCCGATGAAGAATTAGACAACCTTCATTCACTTTATGTTGACCAATGGGATTGGGAGGCGGTTATCACCGAAGGCGATAGAACACGTAGCTTTTTAGAGAATGTCGTTCGTCGTATTTATGCTGCTATCCTTCGTACAGAGTTCCTTACTTGTGAGACTTATCCTCAGTTGGAACCCTTCCTTCCACAGTCGATTCATTTTATTCATGCGCAAGATTTGTTGGATATGTATCCTACAATGACAGCAAAAGAACGTGAAGACACTATTTGTAAGAAGTATGGTGCGGTGTTTATTGAGGGTATTGGTTGTAGATTAAGTAATGGTGATAAGCACGATGGTCGTGCTGCCGATTACGATGACTGGTCAACTGTTGCAGAAGATGGTAAGACTGGCTTGAATGGTGATATCCTCATTTGGTACCCTATCTTAGGTCGTAGTATAGAACTTTCGTCTATGGGTGTTCGTGTGGATAAGACTGCCTTACTCCGTCAGTTGACGATTGAGAAGCAAGAAGAACGTCAGCAACTCTTCTTTCATCAGCAGTTACTCTCAGACAAGCTGCCGTTATGTATTGGTGGGGGTATCGGACAGAGCCGTCTTTGTATGATAATGTTGCACAAGGCGCATATTGGTGAGATACAAGCAAGTATCTGGCCAGAAGAAATGAGAAGAGAGTGCGAAGAGGCAGGAATGCCGTTGATCTAAAGCCTTACCCCCCTCGACTCCTCTCTTGAATCTGTGGTTACAGAACGAAGGGAAGTAATGGGCGGATTATCTGTTTTGTAGGAAAAGATGGTCAAACCAACAATGGGCGTAAGCGGCTAATCATGTTGATAAAGGAAAAAGAGCCATATCAAACTCTAAGAACGAGTTTGGTATGGCTCTTTGGGTATTACAATGCAACGCTCAATCCATATCCAGCCTATGTGTTGGTGCTCAGCACGTGTGGTGCTCATGGTAAACACCAATGGTGCGGATGGCATATTAAGTCGTACTATCTTGTTAGATAGGTTCTACTTATTATCATATTCCGTGTGGAAGGAGATGTTATTTAAGGCTCTTCCGAAATTTGGAGTGATGCGATAATTTCCTTTATGCCACTTGTTAGTAAAGAAGATTTGTAAATAATTCATTATAAGCGTTTTATAGCGTGTATAACCCATGTGATACAACAACAACTTTCGTAACCTTTAAATTAGTACTTTGTATTCTTTAATATCAGTAAACAAAGGGGATATAAAAGTGTTTAAATTATAAAAGTTATTGATAATCAGATATTAAACACTATCACTCCAAAATACTGAAGGCCCAAACTTATCTCTTGACTTACTTTTTGAACTTTGAACTCTCGTCTATCAAAAGCACCCCAGAAAGGTTACTTTATGGAACATAACAAACTTTCTCTTTCTTTATACTGGCAAGGTGTGTCTTTGTACCACAAATTACCACTTGTACCACAAATACCCCTGCCCCGAAAGGGGGGATTAAATCACTCTCAAGTCGTGACTTATTGTTTTACAAAATAGTACTTTCCTTTTCTAATATAACGCTCGTCCTCATATCTGCCAAAGTGATAGATAAACTTCTGTTGAGGTCTATCAGTATATCTAAGTGTAAGTTGATCATTATTTAATACATATATACCTTTTAAAATCTCTATAGAATCTTTGATTGAGTTATAATCATGAAACTCAAAAGTAGAGTCATTTTTAAAAACAATTCGTATATCAGCTGCATGTGGTATTATCCAAATACCTTGTAAATACTTGAATGCTGTAGATTTCTCTGTTTTTATGACTCTTACTTGATTTTTTTGTACAATACACTTCTTGTTAGGTGCTGATGTACAACTTACGGTGATGAAGCCAATTAAAATTAACATTTTCATTCTCATTTCTAGTATACTCCATGATTAAACAATTCAACTTCTTTTTTCCTTCTCCCTATTATTTCGCTCGGACGTCTCCAATGGAGCATCAGTGTCCCATCATAGTGCCCTTTATTTAGTTCTTTCAAAAATTCGGAAGAAGGAAATCCTCTTCCAACTCCGATATTAAATGCAAATGAGCAAATGGCATCATATTCATTTTGTGATAGAGGTACTTTTACTAAAGCGCGAATTTTAGGCTCAAATGTTTCTTTTAAATCTTTCATTAAAAGTTTTTTTGCATCGTTTTTCGTAAATCTTGTCCATGCCCTTCTATCAGCATCTGTTACTTTGCTTTTATGAAGTAAGTGTCCAACTCCAATTGTTGCAAATCCTTTAGAGTCATTATATGGGTTCATCAGGAATTTGGAGTGATAGATATAATCAACGTTGTCGTAGAAGATAACAAACCTCCATTAATAACAGCTTTATATAAAAGGATTTAACGATGTCGCACAGCAGTTCGGCAACGCCGACTTTAGAAAAGCTTGAATTATGATTTTTTGTTTTTATAAAATGGCTTTTTATAGGCTTTTAGTGGAGGCTATTACTTCGTAACTATATGAATATAAGAGCTTATGGTTCATCACTCGAAATGTCGGATGAACCTTATTTAAGTCCTATCGAGCAGTAATCATTAATAAAGAGTGAATCTCTTATTCTGTTAGGACTCCCTCTCTCACAACTCCCCTTTAGTCAATGACTGTTGGTTTAGGCGAGGAGCAGGGGGAATTCCCCTCCTTTGGAGGGGTTAGGGGAGGTTTTTAGTCAATAAACCTCTTTGTTATTTCTCCATACTCATCGATTCTTCTGTCACGTAGGAAAGGCCACCAACGGCGTACATTCTCGCTATGGTCGAGGTTGATGCTGAGAATAACACTATCCTCATCGTTGTCACAAGCACGATAGAGTAGTTCTCCCTGTGGTCCAGCAACAAAACTGCTTCCCCAGAACTGGATGCCTTGAGTTTGCTCACTTGGGTCAGGTTCGTGACCGACACGGTTTACAGCGACTACTGGTAAACCGTTGGCTACGGCATGACCTCGCATGACTGTTGTCCATGCCTCACGCTGACGCTGTTTTTCCTCGTCAGTATCACTACTTTCATAGCCAATAGCTGTAGGGTAGATAAGCATATCTGCACCTTGCAATGCCATTAGGCGGGCTGCTTCAGGATACCACTGATCCCAGCAAACAAGTACACCAAGGCGTCCTACGCTTGTATCAATTGGATGAAATCCGAGGTCGCCTGGTGTGAAGTAGAACTTCTCATAGTAAGCTGGGTCATCTGGAATATGCATCTTGCGATATTTACCAGCAATACTACCATCCTTCTCTATCACTACGGCAGTATTATGATAAAGTCCTGGTGCGCGTTTCTCAAAAAGTGATGTCACGATGACAATACCCAGTTCGCGTGCCAACTCACCATAAAAGCCAGTAGAGGGACCCGGTATAGTCTCAGCCAAGTCAAACTTGTTTACGTCCTCTGTCTGACAGAAGTAAAGTGAATTGTGCAGTTCTTGGAGGATAACAAGTTCCGCACCACGTTGTGCTAAGTTTGTAATTCCCTCAGCCAATCGCTCTATATTGTTTTTGATATCCTCAACATTATGTTGTTGTAGGAAGCCTATTTTAAGTTCTCTCATAATAAAGGTGTTAGCCCTGTTTATGTTTGTTGTTCTGTATTCTTTTATTACTATTCCATCTTTTATCAACTCAAAAGATGGGTGGTTTTATCCGTTTGCTGGTAGCTGCATTGTCAGACAGTGTATGGAACCATGCTGTCTGATAATAGTACGGCTGTCAATACCTATGATTTCACGATCAGGGAAAGCTTCTTGAATTGTGTCCAAAGCTTCTTTGTCCTTTTCGGGTTGGTTGTAGGTTGGAACAAGTACAGCTCCATTGATGATAAGGAAGTTTGCATGTGTTGCAGGCAAACGCTCGTCATCATCATAGATAGCATCAGGCATAGGGAGACGAAGTAGGCGATAAGGCTTACCTTTCTGTGTGCGGAGCTGTTTTAGCTGTTCCTCTAAGAGTCGGAAGTCCTCATAATGCTCATCTTCCTTATCGTTACACCCTATATATAATAAGGTGTTATTTGGTGCAATACGTACGATGGTGTCAATATGTCCGTCTGTATCATCGCCTGCTAACTGACCATAATCTAACCATATAACTCTCTCTACATTTGGAAAGAAAAGGCGTAATTGCTTGTCTATATCCTCTTGTGTGAGAGGTTGATTACGATGTGGTGCCATCAGACAACTCGTTGTTGTAAAGAGTGTATGCTCTCCATCGCTCTCTATCGAACCACCTTCCAATACAAAATCCTTGTGGCTTTCCAATACTCCTTGGAGGAGTCCTGCCTCGTGAAGCTGACGGTTGATTCTATTATCCTTTTCTGCTGCAAACTTCTCACCCCATCCATTGAAACAGAAGTCAAGTAGGCGAAGGGGCTGGGCACTATCTTTCGATGCTTTGTTTGCTATGAGGGAAATCGGTGCAACGTCTCGTGCCCAAGTGTCATTATTGTCACAAGTAAAGAGCG
>ERZ1699239.64-NODE-64-length-26487-cov-3.058801_pt1 | contig 26487 bp, 26 predicted proteins | sample MGYA00581536_ERZ1699239 | MGnify/ENA primary metagenome ERZ1699239 (study PRJEB42319, sample SAMD00040333) | human oral metagenome | material: saliva | host: Homo sapiens | study: EMG produced TPA metagenomics assembly of PRJDB4115 data set (Metgenomic analysis of...
CCTCGGAGTGAATAAGCACAGAGCCGTCACCCTTGAGCATGATGACGCGCTTAGCAGGGTCCAGGTGGGCGCTCAGTCGACCGGAATAATCAACGGTGCAGGTAGCAATAACAATACGCACCCCGTGAGCTTACCAATCTCGGTCACGGGCGGCGCGGAGGACCAGACTCAACCCAGGAGACCAATCCGTTATACGTCAAGCGTTCCACGGCGACCTCGTAACGATGCTCACCATAGGCCAGGCGCACCTCGACCATGGCACCATCGTCCGAATGGGAGATCGGAGCGGACACTTCCATACCGCGACGAGGAATCGAATACACCGGCTTCAGAGACATGGCGACCAGGCGATACCACTGCAGTTCTTCGACGCCATAGACGCCGATCCCGGCCGTCCACCCCGCATGGTGGTCCGGGCGCGACCAACAGCGGAACGCGCCCAAACGCGCAGCGATCCTGCGGGCGCGCACATTCATGTACGCCCACAGGATCACCGCCGCGCACGCGAGGAGAACCACTACCGCGATCAAAACATGTATCAGGCTCATCAGGTTCTCCTCGCGTTGCGTCAACCTACTGTGATGCCACTGTAGCGCGATCCGCCACGACCGTGATGAAATCGGAGTCAACTGAGGCGAATCCCCCACTGACCTCGACGGACACGATCTCATTGGCACACGTCACCGTGACAATTCCATCGCCCAGCTGGGCGAGCAGCGGCTGACGGCCGGGCAGAATGCCCAGGCTGCCATCAACCGTCGGGATCTGGACGGCGCTCGCAGCGCCGTGCCACAGGCGCGCCTCATGAGAGACGACCTCAACCTGCAGGGACTTCGCCGACGCCATCAGGCTTCCTTGGCCAGCTCGTGAGCATTGCGCTCCAGATCGTCGATGCCGCCGCAGTTGTAGAACGCCTGCTCCGGAACATCGTCGTAGTGGCCCTCGGCGATGCGCTTGAACGCTTCGATGGTCTCCGACAGCGGCACGGTCGAGCCGGGCACGCCCGTGAACTTCTCGGCCATGTACATGTTCTGCGACAGGAACTGCTCGATGCGGCGAGCACGCGCGACGGTGACCTTGTCGTCCTCGCTCAGCTCGTCGACGCCGAGGATGGCGATGATGTCCTGCAGCTCCTTGTTCTTCTGCAGGATGGCCTTGACGTGCGTGGCGACGTCGTAGTGCTCGCGACCGACCAGGGCCGGGTCGAGGATACGCGAGGTCGAGGCCAGCGGATCCACGGCGGGGTAAATACCCTTGGCCGCAATCTCACGGGAGAGCTCGGTCGTCGCATCCAGGTGGGCGAAGGTCGTCGCCGGGGCCGGGTCGGTGTAGTCGTCGGCGGGAACATAAATCGCCTGCAGCGAGGTGATCGAGTGGCCACCGGCCGACGTAATGCGCTCCTGAAGCAGACCCATCTCGTCAGCCAGGTTGGGCTGGTAACCCACGGCCGAGGGCATGCGGCCCAGCAGCGTGGAAACCTCGGAGCCCGCCTGGGTGAAGCGGAAGATGTTGTCGATGAACAGGAGGACGTCCTGGTGCTGGACATCGCGGAAGTACTCCGCCATGGTCAGGCCCGTCAGGGCGATGCGCAGACGCGTGCCCGGCGGCTCGTCCATCTGGCCGAAGACGAGGGCGGTCTTGTCGAAGACGCCCGCCTCTTCCATTTCGCCGATGAGGTCGTTGCCCTCACGGGTACGCTCGCCGACGCCAGCGAACACGGAGACGCCGCCGTGATCCTGGGCCACGCGCTGGATCATCTCCTGAATGAGGACGGTCTTGCCGACGCCCGCACCGCCGAAGAGACCAATCTTGCCGCCCTGCACGTAGGGAGTCAGCAGGTCGATGACCTTGATGCCGGTCTCGAACATCTTGGTGCGCGCCTCAAGCTGGTCGAAGGCCGGCGGCTGGCGGTGGATCGGCCAACGCTCGGTGACCTCGAGCGTCTCGCCCTCTTCGAGGTTGAGCACGTCGCCGGTAACGTTAAAGACGTGGCCCTTGGTGACGTCGCCGACGGGAACGGTGATCGGGGCGCCGGTGTCGGTGACGGGGGCGCCGCGCACGAGGCCATCGGTCGGCTTCAGCGCGATAGTACGCACGAGGTTGTCACCGAGATGCTGGGCGACCTCGAGGGTCATCGTGAAGGTCGACTCGCCCTCACCCTGGCCGGCGAGGTTCACCTCGACGGTCAGCGCGTTGTACAGCGGCGGGATGCGGTCCGGGGGAAACTCGACATCGACGACAGGGCCGACGACGCGTGCGACGCGTCCCTCGGCGATTGCATGTGTATCAGTCATGGTGTTACTCCGTGTCTCGAAGGGCTTAGCTCGCGTTAAGAGCGTCGGCCCCGCCCACGATTTCGGTGATTTCCTGGGTAATTTCCGCCTGGCGGGCCGAGTTCGCCAGACGCGTGTACTTGGTGATGAGCTCGTTCGCGTTGTCCGTCGCGGTGTGCATGGCGCGCTGGCGCGATGCGAGCTCGGACGCTGCCGACTGAAGGAGCACGTTGTGGATGCGGGCCTCCACGTACAGGGGAAGCAGCGTGTCCAGAACAGCCTCCGCAGAGGGAATGAACTCGTATTCCGGCTGGGCCGCGGACGGATCGTCCGCGAAGCCGCGTTCGGTGGCGCGCTCCTCGTCTGATTCGGGGGCGTCCACAACCGTCAGCGGCAGCATCTGGCGCACCTCGGGGACCTGGCTCATCACGGTCTTGAAGCGCGTGTACACGAGGTGCAGCGCGCCAACGCCCGTATCCGGGTCCGGGTCCAGGAAACGTTCGAGCAGCACGTTCGCCATCTCACGCGCGGTCTCGGGGGACGGAGAATCCGACTCCCCTTCCCACTCGCGTTCGATGTCAACGCCGCGGAAGCGGAAGTACGCCGAGGCCCTGCGACCGAAGGTGTAGACGACGGGCTCGTAGCCGTCCTCACGCAGGTCCGCGATGAGTTTCTCCGATTCGCGCAGGATGGTCGCCGAGTAGGCTCCGGCCATACCGCGATCCGATGCCACGACCAGGATGGCCACGCGATTGGTATCCTCGCGTTCCTCGGTCAGCGGGTGGTCGAGGTCCGTGTGGACCGCGACCGCCGCGACCGCCTGGGTCAGGGCCTTTTCGTAAGGCCCCGCCTCGGTGGCAGCGCGCCGCGCCGCGCCAATGCGAGACGCAGCGATCATCTCCATGGCGCGGAAGACCTTCGCGAGCGTCGTCGTCGAGGCGATACGCTGCTTGTAGATCCTCTGCTGTCCACCCATCGCTTAGGCCTTCTCGCTCGTGCGACCGCGCGAGATTTCCTCGCGGGTGCGCTCAGCCACGACCTCGCCGTCCTCGAGTCCGGCGGCGCCACGTCCGGCGCTGATCCACTGGTGGTGGAACTCCTCGACGGCGTTCTTGAGCGCCTCCTCCGTCTCGGAGGTCAGGTCGCCGGTCGCCGCGATCGTGTCGAGCACGGTGGAGTTCGCGTGGAGGTGGTCGAGCAGGCCTCGCTCGAAGCGCAGGACGTCCTCGACCTCGATGTCATCGAGGTAGCCCTTGGTGCCCATCCAGATCGAGGCGACCTGGTCTTCCATCGCGTAAGGCGTGGACTGAGGCTGCTTGAGCAGCTCCATGAGGCGCTCACCGCGGGTCAGCTGACGACGAGTCGCCGCATCCAGGTCGGAGGCGAACATGGCGAAGGCGGCCATCGAGCGGTACTGCGCGAGCGTCAGCTTGAGCGTACCGGCGACCTTCTTCATGGCCTTGGGCTGGGCCGCGCCACCAACACGGGACACGGAGATACCCACGTCGACGGCGGGACGCTGGTTCGAGTTGAACAGGTCGGACTGCAGGAAGATCTGGCCGTCGGTGATCGAAATGACGTTGGTCGGGATGTAGGCCGACACGTCGTTCGCCTTGGTTTCGATGATCGGCAGGCCGGTCATCGAACCGCCACCCAGGGCGTCCGAGAGCTTCGCGCAACGCTCCAGCAGGCGGGAGTGCAAGTAGAAGACGTCGCCGGGGTAGGCTTCGCGGCCCGGCGGGCGACGCAGCAGCAGCGACACCGCACGGTAGGCCTCGGCCTGCTTGGACAGGTCGTCGAAGACGATGAGGACGTGCTTGCCCTGGTACATCCAGTGCTGGCCGATGGCGGAACCCGTGTAGGGGGCCATGTACTTGTAGCCGGCGGGGTCCGAGGCCGGAGAGGCAACGATGGTCGTGTACTCCATGGCACCGGCGTCCTCAAGGGTGGAGCGCACCGACGCGATGGTCGAGCCCTTCTGGCCGATCGCCACGTAGATGCAACGCACCTGCTTGTTCGGGTCGCCGCTCTTCCAGTTCTCGCGCTGGTTGAGGATCGTGTCAAGGGCAATCGCGGTCTTACCGGTCTTGCGGTCGCCGATGATGAGCTGACGCTGGCCGCGGCCAACCGGGATCATCGAGTCGATGGCCTTCAGGCCGGTGGCGAGGGGCTCGTGAACGCTCTTACGCGCCATAACGCCGGGGGCCTGCAGTTCGAGCGCGCGGCGCCCGTCCAGGTCCGTGATCTCGCCGAGGCCGTCAATCGGGCGGCCGAGCGGGTCTACCGTGCGACCCAGGTAGCCGTCACCGACGGGAACCGAGAGAACCTCGCCCGTGCGGTGCACGACCTGGCCCTCTTCGATGCCGCCGAAGTCACCGAGGACGACGGCGCCGATCTCGCGCTGGTCGAGGTTCATGGCCAGGCCCAGCGTCCCGTCCTCGAAACGCAGCAGCTCGTTCGCCATGGTGCCGGGCAGGCCCTCGACGTGCGCGATACCATCGGCCGTTTCGATGACGTGACCCACCTCTTCGGTGGCCACGTCCGCCGGACGGTAGGACTCCATAAAGGAGTCCAGTGCTCCGCGGATTTCCTCCGGGGAGATGCTGAGGTCAGCCATGAGGATTCCTAACTAGGTAAAAGAAATTAATGTGTGTACGAGAAGTGCTAGCTGGCGATCGCGTCGCGCGCTGCACTGATGCGACTGGCCAACGAGGCGTCGATCGCGGTCATGCCCGCGCGCAGACGGAAGCCGCCAATGAGCTCAGGATCGACCGAGATCGCCAGGTCAACGGGCGTGCCGTAGCGCTTCGTCAGGATCGTGCGCAGGCGCTCGACCTGCGCATCGCTCATCGTCGAGGCCGTGGCGACCGTGACGAAGAGGCGGTCCTGCATGGTTGCGGCCCACTGAGCGTAGCGACGCAGGTTGTGCAGCAGACGACCGTGGTTCGATCGGCCAACAGCACGGCGCACGAGGCGCATTGTCCAGACGCTGATGCGCTCGCCAAAGAGCTTGGTTGCGATATCCCCGCGCTCGTGAGAGTTGCCCTTGGACGTATCCGACAGGCGCACGCGCACCTCGCGGTTGTGTGCCAGGAAGTAGCGGACCTGGAACAGCTCCTCGCGGACCTGATCGAGGGCGTTGTGAGCACCCGCAGCATTGAGAACGCCAAGGATGCCGAGCACCTCGAGCGTGTCCGCCACATCCGCCGGATGACGCCAGTGGTCGGCGACGACCGCATTCACGACGGACAGCGTCGCAGCCGTCACGTGCGAAGCGAACGCGGTGGAGGCGAGCCCCTGCTTATCTGCGACCGACCGCGCCGGGTCGGTCGCTGCACGCGCGAGACGAGTGTTCTCCTTGAACAGGTCGGCCAGGCCGAAAAAATCCTCGGCAACCCGCATTGGGTCGGTGCCGGGTGTGGCCAGGGCCGCCGCCAGCTCCTTCGCGAAGGGGACGGACTCGATCGTGCGCATCTGTGTCATCGCTTCTCCTCGACCCGGGCGCTGTCGGCCTCGAGCTCGTCAAGGAAGCGATCGACCACGCGAGAAGTCAGGGCCGTGTCGGTGAGGTGCTCACCGATGATCTTCTCTGCCAGCTCGGAGGCGAGCAGACCCACCTCGGAACGCAGGGAGATCTGCGCAGCCTGCTTCTCGGCGAGGATCTGACGCTCGGAGGCCTCGAGAATACGGTTGGCCTCGCTGGTTGCCTCGTGACGCGCGGCGGCCACGATGGCCTTCGCTTCGTCGTTGGCGCGCTCACGGATGGTGTGCGCTTCAGCGTGAGCCTCTCGAATGATCTCCTCGCGCTTGAGCGCAGCGGCAGCCTGATCGGCCTTCGCTTGCTCGGCGGCGCCGAGGCCCTCCTCGATCTTCGCAGCGCGCTCGTCCATCGTCTTGTAGATGCGAGGCAGCGCGTAGCGTCCGACGAGGAGCAGGACGATAAGCAGAACGAGAGCCGACCAGAAAATCTCGTACAGCGGCGGCAGGATGACGGCGAGGCCGCCGACCTCCTGGTCCGACGCGGCGACAATCTGGTGCATGGCGATCACTTAACGATGAGCGGCAGAACGAAGCCGATGAGGCCGAGGGCCTCGACCATGCCGGCGCCGATGATCATGTTGGTGAAGAGACGGCCGGCAACCTCGGGCTGACGGGCGGTCGCTTCCTGGGTCTTGCCGACCATGAGGCCGATGCCGAGGCCGGGGCCCAGGGTGGCGAGGCCGTAGCCGATGTAGGCGAATGCTGCGGTTCCCATAGTGGTTTCCTTCTGTTAGTAACGCCGGGTGGCGTTGGGGGTCAGTGATGTTCGACGGAAAGCTTGATGTACACGGTCGACAGGATCGTGAAAATGTACGCCTGCAGGAAGGCAACGAAGACCTCGAAGCCCGTCATGACAAACATGGCGGCACCGGTCAGCGCGGACGCGGCAGACAGGACGGAGAGCTCGTGGAGCAGAATCGCCGTTCCAAAGTAGGTCATACCCAGCAGGAGGTGGCCCGAGATCATGTTGCACAGAAGACGCAGGGTCAGCGTGACGGGGCGAACGATAAAGTTCGAGAGGAACTCGATGGGCGTGATCAGCAGATACATGGGGACGGGCAGTCCCGGCGGGAAAAGCTGCGAGGAAAAGAAACCGCCGACGCCCTGCTTGGAGATACCCGCACCGATGAAGGTCACGTACGTAATGAGCGCGAAGACCATCGGGACGGCTACGACCGACGAGGCCGCGATGTTGATGCCGGGGATGATGCCCGCAATGTTCATCGACAGGACGCCAAAGAACAGGAAGCCAATGAAGCCGGAGAACTTGCGACCGGTCTTGGGGCCAAGCATGTCGAGAGCAACATTGTCGCGAATGTAACCGGCGAGCCCCTCGATGACCATCTGTCCGCGGGTCGGCACCAGCTGAGGCTTGCGCGCGACTGCAACGAGAATCAGCGAGATGACCAGGCCCATGATGACGCGGGCGAGAGTCAGTCGGTTGAACTCGAAGAACGTTCCCTCACCGAAAATCACGGTCGGGAAAAAGTCCCCGAGGGCCGGCTGGTGGGGGTGCTGCGTGAACGCAGGGTAGGCGGTGAGTGCGATGACGATGAGAAGGATCGCGAGGCTCACCCAATACCAACGCGGCTTGGACGCGGTGCGGCGAGCAGGCGCGTGATCGGACACTGAATGTGCCTCCTTCATCTCAACTCCATTGGTTTATGTCTGCTGCCGGGGCAACTCAACCATTCTATACAGAGAAGGGGCCGCCTAGCGCGCGCAAGGGTTACTGAGTGTCGCTCGGCGCGTCCACGTTCATCGTGCGCTTGCGCATCATGACCATCATCTCGACCGTCGAGGACACGATAATCGCGATGATCGTGGCGATTGCGGCCACCCGGACGTCCATGCCCAGGGCGCGCGGAACATACAGTCCGATGGCCAGCAGAGCGATCTTCGCCGCGTATCCGCCGGTCACCCATCCGATGAAGTGGGAGGGCGAGCGCAGAGCGCGCGAGGTGAAGAACCACTGCGCGCCGCAGATGATGACGACCATGACAACAGCGAGCAGGTAGCTCATGCGGAAACCTCTTCGTGGGCGGGGTCTTCCTTGGGGAATTCACGGGTGGTGACAGCCACACCGATTGCTGCCGCAATGATGGCGACGAGCGCGACGCTCCACCACTCGAACACGAGGAGCCCGACTGCGGGGACGCAGACGATGGCGGTCCACATCCACAGGATCGCGACGACCCAGCGGTGAGAGTGCCCAGCGACGAGAAGACGATCGTGGAAGTGGGAGCGGTCGGCCACGAAGGGGCTCTTGCCTCGGCTCATACGACGAATCGACGTGACGACCAGGTCGAGGACGGGCATGAAGATGACCGACAGCGGCAGGATGAGCGGCAGCGCGGACACGATCATCTGCTGGCGTCCGAGCAGCGAGGGATCGATCTTGCCGGTGACGATGATGCCGGCGGCAGCCAGGACGAGGCCCATGGTCTCCGCTCCCCCGCCCATCATGATCGAGGAGGGGTGGAAGTTGAACCAGAGGAAGCCTGCGCACACTCCGAGCAGCGCGATCACGATGAGGCTAGCGGTCGTCGCGTAGGAGGCCGCGCCCATGAGCCGGGTGACGATGTAGGAATAGACGAAGAAGGACCCCGCACCGATCGCGATCATGCCGGAGGCCAAGCCGTCAAGTCCGTCGATGAAGTTGACGGCGTTCATGATGCCGACAATAAAAAAGACGGAGACGAAGAGCCACAGTCGGGAGGATCCGAGCGTCAGGCCGAAAATCGGGAACGAGGCCAGCTGCACCCCGCCGAAAGCCATACCACCCGCGATCAGCACCTGACCGCCGAGCTTGGCCATCCAGTCCAACTCGATGATGTCATCGATGATGCCGAGGATGCACATGGCACCGGCACCGGCCATGACGGCCCACGGGACCGTGGTGGTAAAAAGTGGCGCCATGTAGGGGATCCGCGAGGCAAGCAGCATCGTGATGATCAGTGCGATCGTCATCGCGACGCCGCCGAGGCGCGGAATCGGTGTCTTCTGGATGTCGCGCCCACGCACGGGCGGCAAGATGTTGAACCGCAAGCACGCCCAGCGCACAGCCGGGGTCAGCAGGATCGTCAGGGCCATCGCGATGGCCCCCAGCAGCAGGTAGACCTTCACGAAGCAGCCCCTTCGACGGGGGCGATGGGCACGCCAGCGGCGGCGCTGAGGTCATCCAGGGAGATGGTCCCGAGGCGGAGAGCCCGGGGCGCATCGTGCGCGAAGTCAACGATTGACGAGGCCGTGGAACCTTGTGTGGGGCCACCGTCGAGGTAGGCGGACACGCGTGTTCCGAAGTATCCGACGGCCTGCTCGACCGAGGTCGCGGGAGGCTGACCGGTCAGGTTCGCGGAGGTGACGGCCATTGGTCCGAAGTCATGCAGGAGGCGCAGGAGGGCCGACTGGTTCGGCATGCGCACCCCGATGGTGCCGCCGGTTTCACCCAGGTCCCACCCGAGGTCGGGGCGGGCGCGCAGGATGAGGGTGAGTCCGCCGGGCCAGAAGGCACGCGCAAGGGCGCGGGCGGCCTCTGGTACATCGACGCACAGCGAGTCGATCGCGTCGACGGAGGCGACGAGCACGGGCGGCGGCATCTGCCGTCCGCGGCCCTTGGCGGCCAGGACCGCAGCGACGGCCTCGGGGTTGGCAGCGTCCGCGCCAATGCCGTAGACGGTGTCCGTGGGGCCGACGAGAAGATGGCCGTCGCGCAGCTCCCGCTGGGCGCGCGCCAGATCGTCCTCACTCAGGCAAGGAACGGCGCTCAGGATCGTCTCTGTACTCATCGTGTTCATTGTGTCACGGATGCGGTGGGCTTCGTCGATTCGGGCACGCGGGCGCTCAGGAAACGACGCCTGCCAGCCAGGTCGGGCAGCGTCGTAATATCTGTCATCCCCAGCTCGGCGGCGAGCGCCGCCATGGCCTCTTCCTGCGTGGGCGAGTGTTCCATCAGTAGGACGCCACCGGGGCGCAGGAGGGTGAGGGCGCGTCGCGCGACGCGCGCGGGGATCTCGGTCCCGTCCGGGCTTCCCCCGTACAGGGCGACGTGGGGGTCGGCACTGGCCTCGGGCTGCGTGGGCATCTCATCGGCGGGAACGTAGGGCGGGTTGGTGACGACGACGTCGACCATCCCGTCCAGGTGCGCGAGCGTGGCTGGATCCGTCGCGTCGCCTCGCTCCAAATGAAGGCAGGGAACGCCCACGGCGTCACGGTTCTGACAGGCCAGGGCGAAGGGCTCGGCTTCCTTCTCGACTGCCCACACCTCCGTGCGGGTGGTCTCGGTGGCCACCGCCAGCCCAATCGCGCCGGAGCCGGCGCATAGGTCGACGACGCGAGCCTCGCCGCGTCGGGCAACGACCGACATGGCCTCGTCGATCGCGAGGCCGGCAAGCACCTCGGTCTCCGGGCGCACGACGAACACGCCGGGGCGGGCGGCCAAGGTCAAGCCACGGAAGAACATGCGACTCGTGACGTGCTGAAGGGGAATACGCAGGGCCCTCTCCCCCACCGCCGAGCGCAGTTTCTCGGCCTGGTCCTCGTTCAGCTCCGCCGGCAGTTCCCACTGGGACGAGGCGTCACACGCCCACTCGAGCAGCTCACGCACGTCCGCATCGACCGAGTCGATGCCGGCCGTCGTCAGGCGTTCGCGTGCCCACGCACGCGCGTCCGTGATGGACCACGTCCCCATGTCTCCTCCAATCATGACTGAGCGGCGGCAGCCAGGCGCTCAGCCTCATCAGCTTCCTGCAGCGAAGCGATGACGGCATCGAGCGCGCCGGACAGGACCGCGTCCAGGTTGTGAGCCTTGAAGCCCGTGCGGTGATCCGCGATGCGGTTCTCCGGGAAGTTATAGGTGCGGATGCGCTCCGAGCGATCCACGGTGCGCACCTGGGAGAGGCGCTGGGCCGAGGCCTCGGCTTCCTTCTTCGCCCTCGCCTCGGCGGCCAGTCGCGAGGCCAGCACGCGCAGCGCGGCCTCCTTGTTCTGCAGCTGCGACTTCTCATTCTGCATCGAGACGACGATGCCCGAGGGAATGTGCGTGATGCGCACGGCGGAGTCGGTCGTGTTGACCGACTGGCCGCCGGGGCCGCTGGACCGGTAGACGTCGATGCGCAGATCGTTCGGGTCGATGACGATCTCCTCGTCGTCCTCGATCTCCGGCATGACGAAGACGCCGGCGGCGCTCGTGTGAATACGGCCCTGCGACTCGGTGACGGGGACGCGCTGCACGCGGTGCACGCCACCCTCGTACTTCAGGTGCGCCCACACGCCCTCGTCGGGAGCGGGCGTGCCCTTCGCGCGGATCGCGAGCGTGATGTCCTTGAAGCCACCGGGCTCCGTGTGCGTCGCGCTCATCTCGGTGACGCTCCAGCCGTGCGCTTCCGCGTAGCGGGCGTACATGCGGGCCAGATCGGAGGCGAACAGAGCGGATTCTTCGCCGCCTTCACCCGCCTTGATCTCAAGGATGACGTCCATCGCATCCTCGGGGTCGCGGGGAGCCAGAATCTTCACGAGCGCCTCGTGGGCAGCCGCTTCCTCTTCCTCGAGGGCGGGAATCTCGTCGGCGAAGGAACGATCTTCGGCGGCCAGCTCTCGGGCGGCCTCGAGGTCTCCCGAGGCGGAGGAGAGCCTATCGGCAGCAGCCTTCACGCGGCCAAGCTCGGCGTAGCGTCGGCCGACTCGGCGCATCAGCTGCGGGTCCGCCAGCGTCTGGGGATCCGCCATCTGCGCCTCGACCTGCTCGTATTCCTGCAGCAGGGGGCCCAGGGCACCGAGTTCATCCGTCGCGGCCACGATTCACCACTTCCTTCGTTCCATACAGTTGACAAAGCGGCGGCGCCGTCGGCCATAGGGCCAACGACACCGCCGTTGAGCTAGCCGCTCACCCTCACTTGGAGGGGCGCACGCGCTTGCCGTAGCGAGCCTCGAACTTGGCGACGCGGCCGCCGGTGTCGAGGATCTTCTGCTTGCCCGTGTAGAACGGGTGGCAGGCCGAGCACACGTCCACGCGCATCTCACCGGAGGTGATGGTGGAACGGGTGTGGAACGAGTTGCCGCACGTGCAGGTCACGACGGTGTCCACGTATTCGGGGTGAATACCCTGCTTCATGGAGTTTCTCCTGGATCGTTTGGTGCCCCGGGTCCGGACATGCAGCGTCCCCCGCATCTGGCGGGGACTCGCCTTCCAGCGCGCCAACAAGCGCCTGGGGCATGCCGGTGAACCGGTAAGCCGACACGACATTATCGCACACGCCCCCACCCCCTTCAACGAGGGAAGGCCCCCGCAGGCGTGACATCGGCTATGGGCGGACACCGAGCACGGAGCTCAGCGTGTGCGCCCGCGCGGACCGAGGTTTGCGGCCGACGTCAGGTAGTTCGCCTGAGAGGGGCCGTACCGCGAGGTCCCGTCCCACACGAGGTAGCGGTGGAGGTATGCGGGAGGCACGTAGAGCTGCGCGCCAAACGCCGTGAAGAGCGCGGTGGAGTGGGCCGCACTCCCCTTGAGGTTGATACCCGCGCTGTTTGCAGTCAGCCGTATCGCCTGGCCGGGGTTGTAGGTGTACGTCACGCCGGCGATCCGGTACGCGCCGAGGTAGCGCGTCTCGTTGGTGCGCAGCTTCTCCCCCGCGCCCTTCCTCCAGCGCTTGTAACGCCTCTGCCCAATCATGGACGTGTCGGCACCGAGAGCCGCCTCGATGAGGCGCACGAGGCGCACCCTGGCCTCGTCGGCGATCCGATCGAGCTGCGTGAGTGCATCGGCGGGATCCATCTGGGCGCGCTCGAGGCTCGCCCCCAGGTCGTTGACGGCCAGGCGCTGCTCATCGAGCCACAGTATGAGGGATGATGCCATGCTGAGAACCATCGGCTCCTTGCTGCGCCTCTGGACAGTTTGCGTGATGGTCTCAACGACGGTCAGGTCCTCGAACACCGGCCCCAGCTCGTTGTCCCACACCCTGCGCCAGGCGGGAGTCAGGGCGAAGAGATCGCACGCGGCCAGCATCGCGACGTGCGCGTCCATCAGGGCGTGGAAATCCCCCACGATCATCTCCGTTTCCCGAGCCGTCGCGGCGCTGAGCGAAGCGAGGAACGGAATCGAAGCCTCCGCAGCGATACAAGCGTGCAGATTGTCGCGCTCGGCCCGAGCGGCCTCGAGGCGCGCAGTCAGACCTCGGTCGTAGCGCCCGGCCCCGAGGAGTGGAAGAAAGGCACGCTCCACCTCCAGGTGACGCTTCTCCAGACCATCCCACTCCTCGGCTGCCCGCCGTATGTTCTCGCGGGCGAGACGGCGCAACATCCATCCCCGCACCCACACGACAATCCCCGCGATCGAGGTTGCCCACGCGTACCAGGGGGGCCACACGAGGCTCTGCGGGAGTTCAATGGCGGACGCCATAGCAAACCACGCGGGGGTCGCGAGGAACAGGAGCAGACCCGCCACGATCCGCAGGAAGCCGCGCAGACTGCGCCACAATGTCTTGGGGCGTTCTGGAGCCTGAGTGAGCGCGCCTGGCGCTATCGATGTCATGGCTCCACTCTGACACGGATAGCACTCAGCTGCCCGGTATCCCGATGGGACTCAGAAGGACGAGGAGGAACCGGAGCCCGAGAAGCCACCCGAAGAGGAACCGTAGTTCGCGCTCGACGTACTCGACGAGGAACTGCCGCTAGAGATCACGTATTCGTCGAGGTACAGGGGCCTCACGTAGATGTAGCTGTCGTAGTCTTTGAAACGACTCGACGTGTTGGCCCGGTATGCCGCGAGGTTAACACCGGCGGAGTTCGCGGTCAGTCGAATCGTCGACGCGGGGTTGTACTCGTGCGTAGCACCCTCGCTGAGGTAGGAGCCGTTGTAGAACATCTCGGCTGCATTCACGAGTTCGGCTGGGGGGCTCTGCCACCTGGCATACCGCTGCCTCCCCTCCGTTGAGGTGTCGAGCGCTAGCGCGCTCGTCACCACATCCGCCAGGCGCGTGCGGCTCTCATTCGCGATTCGGTCGAGTTCTTCGAGAGCCTGAACCGGGGTGACCTCGGCGCGCTCGAGACGGGTGCCGAGGCCGAGCAGCAGCGCACGTTGCTCATTCGTCCACTGGAACAGCGACTTGGTCGCCCCGTGCACCTTCGGGCTCTTCACGTGGTCGCGCACCTTGACCCCGACGTTGTCGACAGCCAGCAGATCTTCGAAGACCGGGCCAACTTCGTTGTCCCATACGGTGCGCCAGCCGGGCGCCAACGCGAAAAAGTCGCCCGCAGCCAAGATTGCGTGGTCTGCGTCCGCCAACGCACGCAGGTCCTCAAGAATCAGATCCGTCTCATCCGAAGCTCGCGCGCTCAGCATTCCGAGAGTGCTCGTCGTTTGCGCCTCGGCGATTCGGGCCCGCACCCGCTCGTATTCGGCTCGCGCACACTCGTAGCGCGCGGACAACCCCGTCGTGTAGTGACCAGCATCGAGCAGCGCCACAAATGCGCGCTCGACGTCACCGCGGCGACTTTCCAGAGCGGCCCATTCATCAGCGAGCTTCTGCGCGTTTCGCTGAGCCTTGCGCCGCAGGCTCTGCCCGCGCGCGAGAATCACGATTCCGCCGAGGGTAGCGACCCATCCCTTCCATCCGGGCCACTGCACGTGATTCTCAAGGCTCATGCCCTCCGCATTGGGCATGAGAGCTGCCGCCTCAGTGACCGCAGCAACCACACCCTGGCTCCAACGCCCGTTGCGGAAATCGTCCTTCGCCGCATTCTGAATACTGTCCTGGATCGACAGGACCGGGGCAACGTCCTCACCGAAGTAGGTGCCGACCTGTCGGTGCGTGGGAGACACCGCGAGAATGAAATAGCCGTCGGCCCATTTGTAGCCATTGCGCGCAATCCACTCCGGGTGCTTCGCGCGTGCGTACTTGAGTGTTGCCTCGTCCAAGTTGTCATCGGTCAAGTTGTCGGTGGACAGGATGACAAGGTGGGTGGGCCGCAGGAAGCCGATCCCCTCGAGGACGACGCTCAGGGGGCGACCGTCGATGCTCTGAAAGCTATGGGTCTCGTCGTGAATTTCCACGACGGGCGCGATCAGGTTGGACGCCTGCGCCGTCGGCTTACTGTATTCGTAGTACGACACTGCGAACCACGCAGGCGTCACCAGGAGCAGGAGCACCCCCACCACGACGCGCAGAAAACCGCGCGCGCTGGGGCTCATGATCCGGGAGGCGCGCCCCTCAGGACCGGTGTTCGTTGCATCGCTCGTAGAAGACGTCATACATTCACTCTGACACGACGGTCAGGGAAATGCTTGGCGGCGCAGTCGTTTTCGAGACAAGAAAACGGGATGAGCGGCTCTCGTCTCTCTCAGGCGGACGACGAACCGTCGCCTGGCGCGTCCACATCGCCGCTCACGTATCGGTCGAGATACATGGGCAGCAGATAGACGGACGAGCCACCAGCCGTCAGGACACCGGTCGCAGGAGCCGGCAGTCCTTCCAGGTCAACGCCTGCCGAGTTGGCGGTCAGTCGAATCGTGGCCGCCGGGTTGTACTCGATGTCAGTGTCCGCGTCCTGGCTCCAATAGGCTGCGTCGTACTCCGCGTGAGCCGCGGTGAGCCTGATGCCCGCGCTCCTCCATCGCATGTAGCGTTGCCGTCCGCGCGACGAGGCGTCGGTGGCGAGAGTCGCTTCGATGAGCTCGGCGGTGCGCGCTCGCGCCTCGTTGGTCATCCGATCGAGTTCTTCGAGGGCCTGATCGGGAGCGATCTGCCCGCCCTCAAGGCGTGTCCCGAGGTCGTTCACCGCATCCTTGCGGTCTCCCACCTGCTCCCTGAACGCCTCAATCTCCGCCAGAATACCCGGCTCCGTGTTGACATTTTCGAGGGTGTCTGCGACGTCGTCGAGTATGTCCAGGTCTTCGATGATCGGGCCGACCTCGGTCTTCCACACGTCGCGCCAGCCGGGCGCGAGCGCGAAAAAGTCACGCGCAGCCATGATCGCTGCATCCGCGTCTGCCAGGCGTTCCATCCGCGCAAGGATCTCTTCCTCCGCGCCTCCCGACGCCTCGCTCAGCGACGCGAAGAAACCCGGTGACCTATGCTCGGCGATCCGTGCACCAACCCTGTCGCGTTCGGCTCGGGCACACTCATGGCGTGCCGTCAGTCCAATCTCGTAGTGCCCGGCACCGACGAGCGTGGAAAACACGCGCTCAACCTCTATCCGCTGGCTCTCCAAGGCAGCCCATTTCTCAGCGATCATCGTCATTTTCTGACGTCCCGAGCGCCGAATACCGGCGCCGCGCCACAGCACGCCGCTTCCGCACAGCGCCATGACCCAGCCGGTCCAATTCGGCCAGCCCACCGATTCTCCCATCCCCTGATGGGCATGGTCATAGATGGCGATCGCCAGCTGAAGGGGGGCCGGCAGTACGAGAAGGAGACCAAGAACGAGGCGCGCACATCCGCGCACAGCACTCCAGGACCGGCGCGAGGACTCCCGTGTCGCCTGCGCATTGAACACATTCGGTGTCGCGTTCACCATGCCCCAAGTCTGACATAGGCCGTGATCAGTTGTCCGGTATTCAGGCGCGGACCGAAAAGAAAGCGGGGCGAGCGGCTCTCGCCACTCGCCCCGCTCTCACCCGCCGATCACTCGGAGGGCGTCGTCTTCTGGATGAGCATGAGGAACTCAGCGTTCGACTGGGTTTCCTTGAGCTTGTCGAGGACCAGCTCGAGGCCCTGCTGCTGATCAAGGGTGCCCAGGACGCGACGGAGCCTCCACATGATGCGCAGCTCCTCGGGCTTGAAGAGCAGCTCCTCGCGACGGGTGCCCGACGCGTTGAGGTCGATCGCGGGGAAGATGCGGCGCTCGGCGAGCTGACGCGACAGACGCAGCTCCATGTTGCCGGTGCCCTTGAACTCCTCGAAGATGACCTCGTCCATCTTCGAGCCCGTCTCCACCAGCGCGGAGGCGATGATCGTCAGCGAGCCGCCCTCGGAGATGTTGCGGGCAGCGCCGAAGAACTTCTTGGGCGGGTACAGTGCGGACGCGTCCACGCCACCGGAGAGGATACGGCCCGAGGCGGGCGCGGCCAGGTTGTAGGCGCGCGACAGACGCGTAAGCGAGTCAAGCAGGACGACGACATCCTGGCCCAGCTCGACGAGGCGCTTGGCGCGCTCAATCGCGAGCTCGGCGACGGTCGTGTGGTCGGATGCGGGACGGTCGAAGGTGGAGGCGATGACCTCACCCTTGACGATCGAGCGCATGTCGGTGACCTCTTCGGGGCGCTCGTCCACGAGGACGACCATGAGGTGCACCTCGGGGTTGTTCAGTTCAATGGCCTTGGCCATCTGCTGGATGACCATGGTCTTACCGGCCTTGGGCGGGGAGACGATGAGGCCACGCTGGCCCTTGCCGACGGGGGCGACCAGGTCGATGACACGCGGCGTGTAGGCCTTGGGAGAGGTCTCCATGCGCAGCTGCTCGGAGGGGTAGACCGGGGTCAGCTTGCCGAACTCGCGGCGTGCCTGCGCCTGCTCGATGGTCATGCCGTTGACGGAGTCAACGCGCACGAGGGCGTTGTACTTCTGGCGCTGACGCTCGCCCTCGCGGGGCAGGCGCACGGCACCGGCGACCGCGTCACCGGCGCGCAGGCCCCAGCGGCGCACGTTGCCGAGCGTCACGTAGACGTCGTTCGGGCCGGGCAGGTAGCCGGAGGTACGCACGAAGGCGTGGTTCTCCTGGATGTCGAGGATGCCGGCGATCGGCGCGAGGTTGTCCTCGCCGCCGCGCGCGGGGCGGGCCTCGCGGTTCTCACGACCCTCGCCGCGGTTCTCGCGATTCTCGCGGTTCTCACGGCTTTCGCCGCGGTTCTCACGGTTCTCGCGGTCGCGACGACCACGGCGGCCGCGCTCACGGCGGGGGCGACGTGCCTCGGTGTCATCGCCGTCAGGCAGCTCGATGTTCAGGACGGTCTCGACGACGGTCGTGTCGGGTTCCGGCGTGGATTCACTGCGTTCGGAAGCGGGCAGCGGCAGATCGAGGGTGACATGCGCGGGTTCGACGGCCCCCTGGCTCACCGCGCGACGGCGGCGTGAACGACGGAGCCCCTCGGCTGCGGGCATCTCAACGGCGGGCTTGTCGGCCAGGGGGACCTCGGGCTGCGCGGGAACGGCCGGGGTTTCAGACGACGAGGCAGGGGTCTCCTCTCGGGGAGCGGCTTCCTGCGTGGTCGGAGCGCTGGCGTCGTTGCTCAGGAGCTCGATCAGCTGGGGCTTGCGAAGCTGGGAAATGCCCTTGAGACCGCGGGACGCGGCCAGAGCTTTCAGCTCAGGCAGCTTCATCGCCGACAGCGACGTGGTCGTCTCGGCGGAGGTTTCGTTGCTCACGAAGTGATCCTTACTGGAATGCGCCCACAGCGGGCGAGGTGATTGCTCAAGCATACGAAAAAGCTTGATCAGGAAGATGCGCGAAAGAGGCGCATCGCGAAGGCCGAAGTCGAACATTCGTCTCGACCTGAAAAAAATATAGCAAGACCGCCAGCCCGCTGTCGATTAGACGGCGCGGCTGGCGGTGCTTGCGCAGAAACTCACAGGGCGTAAACGCTCAGAATTCCACCTTGGAGAGGCTTCCTCGGGTGATCTGCACGCCCTGGGGAGCCACTCCCATCGGGACGACTAGCCACCCGGCAGCCGCGGCATCCCGGCGAATATCGGCACCGACGGACTCCAGGGAGAGCACCGTCGGGCCCGCGCCGGAGACGACGGCGGCAAAACCTGCGCCGCGCAGCCAATCGACGAGGGCGAGGGAAGGTTCCATGGCGGCCCGACGCTGCTCCTGGTGCAGGCGATCGCGCGTGGCCTCCATGAGGAGGGAGTGCAGGTCCACTCCCCCGCTCGCCTGCGCATTGCCCGAGAGCACGGCGGCGAGCAGGGCGCCGCGGGCGACGTTGAAGCTCGCGTCGCCGTGGGGCACGGTTGCGGGCAGCGCGGCACGAGCGGCGGCGGTCCGCAGCTCGAAGTCCGGGATGAAGGCGACCGGGTGAATGCCCTCGGGCGGGGTCAGGCGTACGCTGCCCACCTCGGAGGTCTCCTCGTTCATCCAGGAGATGGTCGCACCGCCGAAGACGGCGGGAGCCACGTTGTCGGGGTGGCCCTCCATCTGCGAGCCGATCTCGAGGATCTCCTGGCGGCCGAGCACGTCGGCGTCACCGATGAGGGCCCGCGCCAGCGTCACGCCGGCGACGATGGCGCTCGCAGAGGAACCCAGACCTCGAGAATGGGGAATGCGATTCGTGCAGTGCATGCGCACGCCCACCTGGGGCGCGCCGGCGCGGTCGAGCGCGAGGCGCAGGGCGCGCACGACGAGGTTATCCTCGCCCTGCTCGACGTTTCCAGCTCCCTCACCCTCGACGACGACCGAGGTCGCCCCCGTCGTCGCGTGGACCGAGACCTCGTCCCACATGTCAAGGGCCAGGCCCATGGAGTCGAATCCGGGTCCGAGATTCGCGCTGGTCGCGGGAACCTTCACCGCAACGAAATCATCACGCAGGCGCACGTCACTCACCCTCGACGCGGATCGTGGAGGTCACTTCGCGCACGGCGTCCGACACGGACAGCGCACGGGCGACGGCGCGCAGATCGGCCTCGCGAGCGCGGTGACTGGTCACGACGATGACGCAGGCGCCGGGCACCTCGTCGTTGCGCTGGTGCACGGACTGGATGGAGACGCCGTGGCGGGCGAAGATTCCGGCAACGTCTGACAGGACGCCGAGGCGGTCCTCGACCTGGAGGCGGATCTGGTAGCGGGTGTGCGTCGAGCCGGGATCGAGGATCGGCAGGTGGGCGTAGACCGACTCGCGCGGGGCGTGCCCGCCGAAGGCGCGGTGGTGCGCCGCGGCGACGAGGTCGGACAGGACCGCCGAGGCCGTGGGAGCGCCGCCCGCACCCTGGCCGTAGAACATGAGGCGACCCGCAGCCTCGCCCTCGACGAGGATCGCGTTGAAGGCGCCGTCGACGGAGGCGAGAGGATGATCGGAGGGGACCTGCGCGGGGTGGACGCGCATGGCAACGCCCTCGCGGCCGTCCTCGCCGATGCGGCGCTCGGCGATCGCCAGGAGCTTGATGGTGTGGCCGACGCGCGCGGCCTCCTCCATGTCTTCCTTGGTGATGCTCGAGATGCCCTCGACGGCGACGTCGTCAATGCCGACGCGCGTGTGGAAGGCTAGGGACGCCAGGATGGAGCACTTGGCGGCGGCGTCGAAGCCCTCGACATCCGCGGTGGGGTCGGCCTCGGCGAACCCGAGGTCCTGCGCCTGCTTGAGAGCCTCCTCGTAGCTCAGCCCCTTGGTGCTCATCGCGTCCAGGATGAAGTTCGTCGTGCCGTTGACGATGCCCATCACGGTCGTGATGCGGTCGCCGGCGAGGGACTCGCGCAGGCCGTACACGACGGGGACGGCGCCTGCGACGGCGGCCTCGTAGTAGAGGTCGGCTCCGTTGGATGCGGCGGCCTCGTACAGCTCGGGGCCGTGCGCGGCCAGGAGCGCCTTGTTGCCGGTGACGACCGAGATGCCCCGGTTGAGGGCGCGCAGCACGAGGGTGCGCGCGGGCTCGATGCCGCCGATCAGCTCGACGACGAGGTCCATGTTGTCGATCGCCTCGGCCGGGTCGGTGGTCAGCAGCTCGCGGTCGATCGGAGCGTCACGCGGGGCATCCACATTGCGGACGAGGACGCGGCGCACCTCCATTTCAGCGCCCGAGCGAGCGGCGAAATCCTCGCGGCTCGACTGAAGGATGCGAATGACCTGGCTACCGACGGTTCCGGCTCCAAGAACGCCAACTCCGAGGACAGGACGGGGTGCAGACATAGGACTTTTTCTCCTTTGTGGGACGGGCACTGATACCAGTGTAGGCGGTCAAAGCCCCTCCCCTCTCCTAAGGACCTTGGTCCCACAATTTGACCGACGGAGACTTTGGGCCCACATCCTGAGACGGACAACATAGACTGTCGGTCGATATGGGTTGTGGAGAGTCCCCAAGCCGTAGGACAATAGGCCTAAGCGTTGGAATCCGACGCACATGGGAGTTTTGCTCCCGACATACCGTCCCCACAACGGGATACGGACATCCGAGAAGAGGAAGAATGACGACAGCAGACCAGAAGGCCTGGGAAGGTTTCGTAAAGGGTAACTGGTGCGATGAGATCGACGTGCGTGATTTCATCCAGCTGAACTACACCCCCTACGAGGGCGACGCCTCGTTCCTGGCAGGGCCGACAGAGAAGACCCTGCGCGTGTGGAACACTCTCGAAGAGAAGTACCTCTCCGAAGAGCGCAAGGTGCGCATCCTCGACATCGACACGGACACCCCCGCCGACATTGACGCCTTCAAGCCGGGCTACATTAGCGAGGACGACGACGTGATCGTCGGCCTGCAGACCGACGCCCCCCTCAAGCGCGCGATGATGCCGAACGGCGGCTGGCGTATGGTCGAGACGGCCATCCACGAGGCCGGCAAGGAATACAACCCCGAGGTGAAGAAGATCTTCACCAAGTACCGCAAGACCCACAACGACGCGGTCTTCGACATCTACACGCCGCGTATTCGTGCCGCTCGTTCCTCCCACATCATCACCGGCCTGCCGGACGCCTACGGCCGTGGCCGCATCATCGGCGACTACCGCCGTGTCGCCCTCTACGGTGTTGACCACCTCATCGCCGAGAAGGAAAAGGACAAGGATCGCTACGCGAACGAGCCCTTCTCCGAGCACTGGGCGCGTTACCGCGAGGAGCACTCCGAGCAGATCAAGGCCCTCAAGAAGCTGAAGAACATGGCGCAGTCCTACGGCTACGACATCTCCGGCCCGGCCACCAACGCTCGCGAGGCCGTGCAGTGGACCTACTTCGGCTACCTGGCCTCCGTGAAGTCCCAGGACGGTGCCGCCATGTCGATCGGCCGTCTGTCCGGCTTCTTCGACATCTACTTCGAGCGCGATCTGAAGAACGGCACGCTGGATGAGTCCGGCGCGCAGGAGATCATCGACGCCCTCGTCATCAAGCTGCGCATCACCCGCTTCCTGCGCACCATCGCCTACGACCAGATCTTCTCGGGCGACCCCTACTGGGCCACCTGGTCGGACGCCGGCTTCGGCGACGACGGTCGTACGCTGGTCACCAAGACCTCCTTCCGTCTGCTCCAGACCCTGGTGAACCTCGGCCCGGCCCCCGAGCCGAACATCACCATCTTCTGGGACGAGAACCTGCCCCGTGGCTACAAGGAGTTCTGCGCTCGCATTTCGATTGAGACCTCCTCTATCCAGTACGAGTCCGATCCGCAGATCCGCGCCCACTGGGGCGACGACGCCGCCATCGCATGCTGCGTCTCCCCCATGCGCGTCGGCAAGCAGATGCAGTTCTTCGGCGCTCGCGTCAACGCCGCCAAGGCTCTCCTCTATGCCATCAACGGTGGCCGCGACGAGATGAGCGGCAAGCAGGTCATGGAAGGCTACGAGCCCGTCCAGGGTGACGGCCCGCTCGACTTCGATGACGTGTGGAAGCGCTACGAGGAGATGCTCGACTGGGTCGTTGGCACCTACGTTGAGGCCCTCAACATCATCCACTACTGCCACGATCGCTACGCCTACGAGTCCATCGAGATGGCGCTGCACGACTCCGAGATCATTCGCACCATGGGCTGCGGCATCGCCGGTTTGTCCATCGTTGCCGACTCTCTGGCAGCCATCAAGTACGCGAAGGTCTACCCGATCCGCGACGAGACCGGCCTGGTCGTCGACTACCGCACCGAGGGCGAGTTCCCGACCTACGGCAACGACGATGACCGCGCTGACGACATCGCCGCGACCGTCGTCCACACCGTCATGGACAAGATCCGCGCGATCCCCATGTACCGCGACGCGGTCCCGACCCAGTCGGTCCTGACGATCACCTCGAACGTCGTCTACGGCAAGGCCACCGGCTCCTTCCCGTCGGGCCACCAGAAGGGCACCCCCTTCGCCCCCGGCGCGAACCCGGAGAACGGCATCGACACGCACGGCATGGTCGCCTCCATGCTGTCGGTCGGCAAGCTGGACTACAACGACGCGCTCGACGGCATCTCGCTGACGAACACGATCACCCCGCAGGGCCTCGGCCGTTCCAAGGAAGAGCAGATCCAGAACCTGGTCGGCATCCTCGACGCCGGCTTCGTTCCGGACGATTCCTGCGCCTACGACGGTACCAAGGGCTACTGATCCACCATTGGCGGGGATCGATGCGCAACCCGTGTTGATCCCCGCCACCCACCACTCGTGGGTGAGCCGCACTGCGACCCACCCAAGCCGGCACCGCCGGAGTCTCACAAAAGGAGAAATGTTATGGCAACCAAGACCTACGAAGAGCGCCTCGCCGACATGAAGGCCGCCCGCGAAGAGCGCGGCGACAAGGAAGGCCTCTACCACGCGAACATCAACGTTCTCGAGGAGTCCACGCTGAAGGACGCTATGGAGCACCCCGAGAAGTACCCGAACCTGACCGTTCGCGTTTCCGGCTACGCCGTTAACTTCGTCAAGCTCACCCGTGAGCAGCAGCTGGACGTTCTGTCCCGCACCTTCCACCACTCGGCCTGATAGCTGATTGGAGTGGGGCGTCGGGCAACGCTCGACGCCCCACTACTATGTCTGCCCACGTCGGCGCACACCGCTGACGATCCACGGCCTCGTTCCCATCACGGCCACCGCGCCCACTCAACCGCGAAGAAGGAATCATGTCGCAGCCCCTCGCTCTCCCCACGTTCCGCGAGCAGGATTTCCAAGCTCCCCAATCCCGTACCGTCGGCGCTGGCGTCGAGGGTCTGGAGGAGATCACGGACCTGGAGCGCTCCGAGCGCCTGCGCCGCATGCGTGAGGGCACGCTGGGTTCCATTCATTCCTGGGAGCTCGTCACTGCGGTTGACGGCCCGGGCACGCGCATGACGGTTTTCCTCAACGGCTGCCCGCTGCGCTGCCTGTACTGTCACAACCCCGACACGTTCCTCATGAAGGACGGCGCTCCCGTGTCCGACACGGAGCTGCTCTCGCGCATTGCCCGCTACCGCCGCATTTTCCGCACGACGAAGGGCGGTATCACACTGTCCGGCGGCGAGGTCCTCATGCAGCCCCAGTTCGCCAAGCGCATCCTCATGGGCGCCAAGGAGATGGGCGTGCACACCTGCATCGACACCTCCGGTTTCCTGGGCGCAAACTGCGACGACGAGATGCTCGACGCCATCGACCTGGTGCTCCTGGATGTGAAGAGCGGTAACGAGGAGACCTACAAGAATACGACTGGCCGTTCCCTGGCGCCGACGATCGAGTTCGGCGACCGCATCGCGGCTCGCGGTGGCGCCACCCGTATATGGATCCGCTTCGTGCTGGTTCCGGGCCTGACCGACGACCCGGAGAACGTCCGCCAGGTCGGCGAGATCGTCTCGCGGTGGAAGGACGTCATCGATCGTATTGAGGTTCTCCCCTTCCACCAGCTGGGCAAGGACAAGTGGCACTCGCTGGGCCTGGAATACCACCTGGAGGACACGAAGGCCCCCACGCCCGAGGCCACCGAGGAGGTCCGCGGCTACTTCCGTTCGCTGGGCTTCGTGGTCCACTGACGCGTTCGTAGCGGGACCCCGGGAGAAAGCGGCTTAGGCTCGCTCCCCCGGGGTCCACGTGTGTCCGCGCCTTCCCCACCCGCGCTCGACGATGGCCTGCTGGGCCTCATCGGCATAGGGCGCCTCGAGGCGGTCAATGTAGAGAGTGCCCTGCAGGTGGTCGTATTCGTGCTGGAAGATGCGAGCGAGCCACCCGCGGGCGCTGACCTCAATAGCGTTGCCGTTCACGTCGTAGCCGCGCAGGACCGCACCGAGCGCGCGGCGCAGGGGGTAGCCGTAGCCGGGGACGGACAGGCAGCCCTCGGACTCGCGCACCATATCGGGTTGCGCGGGCAGGATGGCTCCCGCCCCCTCGGTGTCCCACACGAGGCCGAGCGTGGGGTTGACGACGACGCCGCTCAGGGCCGTGTTGAAGCCGCGCGCGGGTCCCTCATCGAGCTGGAGGACGTCGCGGGAGTGGGAGTCGAAGGAGCCGGCACCGCCGTACCTCCACACGAACACCTGGGAGCCGACGCCCACCTGAGGTGCGGCGAGGCCGACGCCGGGTGCGGCGTGCATAGTTTCGATCATGTCGGCGACGAGGTCGTGCAGCTCCGAATCAAAGGACTCGACGGGAGCTGCAGCCCGGTGCAGGACAGGCTCGCCGGTAATACAGATCGGCAGGATACTCATGCGTGATCTCCCGTGTGTGCGTTGACTCCGACACCCGCCGCTTCAATCGCGCGCGGCGTGGTCGGGTCCAGGTCTTTGATGACGCGGGCGGGGTTGCCGACAGCGATGGAGTTGGCGGGGATATCACGCGTGACGACGGCACCTGCTCCGATGATCGAGTTTTCACCGATGGTCACGCCCGGGCACACGACGACGGAGCCGCCCAGCCACACGTTATCCTCGATGGTGATCGGGGCTGAGGACTCCCATTTCGCGCGACGAGGCCCGGGCTCGGTCGGGTGGATCGCCGTGTAGAGCGAGCAGTTGGGGCCGATGAGGACGTCGGCGCCGATGACGACCGGGGCGACGTCGAGCACGGTCAGCCCGTAGTTGGCCCAGGAACCGTCGCCGATGGAGATGTTGTACCCATAGTCGACACGCAGCGGAGGCCGGATGTCGACGCCCTCCCCCACCTGCCCGAGAACCTGGGCAAGCAGGTAGGCGGCAATGTCCGGGTCGGTGGGATAGGCCTGCTCGTAAAGGCTCAGGAGGCGAACCGCGCGCTTCGTGAGTGCCGAAAGTTCATCGTCCGCGACGTAGTAGTCGCCGGCTTCCAGGCGCTGGGCGGGCGTGCGCTCGTCCTCGCGGAATCGGGGGTCGTCGAAGTTCGTTCCCGGGGAGATGGTCATGCGACCAGGGTAGTCGACGCCCTTTCGAGGCGGGGAGCGCGGCGCGCGTCCAGGTGGCCGAGGAGCGCGTGCAGCTGGGAGATGTCGGCGGCGGGATCCTCGGGGTGCCACTGCACGCCGATGACGGGGGCGTCCAGCGATTCGACGGCCTCGATCGTGCCGTCGGGGGCCTGCGCGCTGACCTGGAGGCCCTGCGCGAGGCGCGCAACGCGCTGGTGGTGCGCCGACGAAATAATCAGCTCGGAGTTGGTGAGGACGGGCGCGAGTGCGCGCTCGAGGTTCGTTCCCTCGCCGACGCGCACGCTGTGGCGGATGAAGCGGTGATCGGACAGGATCCGGTTGTTCGTGTGAGTGCCGTGGGCGCCCTCGATATGCTGCTCGAGCGTGCCGCCGAGCGCCGTATTGATGATCTGCATGCCGCGGCAAATTCCCAGGAGCGGGGTGCCCGTGCGCACGGCATAGTCGACGAGGGCAATCTGTCCACGGTCGGCGCGGTACCAGTGGCGCCCCTCGGCCTCGTAGCCCTGGGTGGCGCCGTACAGGCTGGGGTGGACGTCCTCGCCGCCCATGATGATGATGGCGTCGGCATGCTGGGCGCGCAGGGGTGCGCCCTCGGCACCGTCTTCCTGCGCGTATTCGCGGATGACGTTCCAGGTGGGCAGAGCGGCCTCAAGCAGACGATCCCACAGTCGCATGCAGATGTTGTTGTATGCCTCGTCCCCCGGG
>ERZ1699239.77-NODE-77-length-24880-cov-4.350907_pt1 | contig 24880 bp, 25 predicted proteins | sample MGYA00581536_ERZ1699239 | MGnify/ENA primary metagenome ERZ1699239 (study PRJEB42319, sample SAMD00040333) | human oral metagenome | material: saliva | host: Homo sapiens | study: EMG produced TPA metagenomics assembly of PRJDB4115 data set (Metgenomic analysis of...
AAGTCTAGATGATAAGGGTCATGGCTTTGAACTGGGTGCAGACGACTATCTAACCAAACCTTTCTATTTAGAAGAGTTGAAGATGCGTATTCAAGCACTTTTGAAACGATCTGGTAAATTTGACCAAAACACACTTTCTTTTGGTGATGTTCGTGTCAATCTTGCTACAAATTCAACCTTTGTGGGGGATAAAGAAGTAGAACTTCTTGGTAAAGAGTTTGATTTATTAGTTTACTTCTTACAAAATCAAAACGTAATTTTGCCTAAGTCACAAATTTTTGACCGTCTTTGGGGATTTGATAGTGATACCACAGTATCAGTTGTTGAGGTTTATGTTTCTAAAATTCGTAAGAAACTTAAAGGAACAGACTTTGCTGCCAATCTCCAAACCTTGAGAAGTGTGGGGTATATTTTGAAGAATGCTGACTAAATTTTTCAATTATCTCTTTAGGAGAATCAAGTCAGACGGATTTAAGTCGTTCATTCATTTCTTTGCCACTTTTTCTGGTATTTTCCTTATCATGACTGTCATGATTTTGCAGATTCTGAGTTACGGCGTTTATTCCAATGTGGACTCTAGTCTGAAAATGGCAGCCACTAAAACCAATTCTTATTTAGAAATGGAAATGCTAAAACGGGAACTTTTTCTGACTTCTGAGGTGGATCAAAATAATACGACAACCATTTACCAAGCCTATGATACTAAAGAGTCGACAGCTGAAACACCTGACTCGAGTGGCTCTAAAAAAGAACCTAAGAAGAAATCAAAAATTGAAGATGCCCCTCACGATTTATCAGTTGCGGCAAATACCAGTGTCTTGGTACTTGATAAGAATGGGAAAGTCCTCAATGTCGTTGATAAATTTTCAAGTTTATCTAATTTACCAATAGATAAAAATAACATTGATGTTATCAGCAAGGGAAGTGCTCAGAATTATTTCGATCAAACGGAAAAGTACCGTCTGATTACTGAAAAAGTAGATAATAGCCTCTATCCTGATGCTAAGTACCTTGTTATTGCGATTAATACAACTCAATTGGAAGAAGCCACTGAACGTTATGTTAAGCTAATTGTCATCATGATGAGTTTCTTCTGGCTTTTATCTGTTGCGGCTAGTATGTATTTGGCTAAGTGGTCAAGACGTCCTATCCAGGAAAGCTTGGAGAAGCAGAAGGCTTTTGTTGAGAATGCTAGCCATGAGTTACGGACACCGCTTGCTGTGATTCAAAACAGATTAGAAGTTCTTTTCCGCAAGCCTGAGAGCACCATTCTAGATAATTCAGAGAATATTGCTTCAAGTCTTGATGAAGTACGCAACATGCGTCTTTTGACGACTAATCTTTTGAACTTGGCTCGTCGTGACGATGGTATTAAACCAGAAATCGAAACCTTAGAACCTGCTTTCTTTGATACAGTCTTTACCAACTATGCCATGATTGCAGAAGAAAATGAGAAAGGTTTCACGGCTCAAAACCAAGTTAGTCGTCCAATCCAAACTGATAAAACGCTATTGAAACAGTTAATGACCATCTTATTTGATAATGCTATTAAATATACGGAAGATGATGGACATGTTACCTTTACTGTTCGCACTAATGACCGCCAACTTTATATTTCTGTAGCTGATAATGGTCCTGGGATATCAGATAGTGATAAGAAAAAAATCTTTGATCGATTTTATCGCGTAGATAAGGCTAGAACCAGACAAAAAGGTGGGTTTGGACTTGGCTTATCCCTAGCGCAACAAATTGTTTTAGCCCTTAAAGGAACAATTGTTGTTAAAGATAATCAACCAAAGGGAACGATTTTTGAAGTTAAGATCACTGGAGTTTAATTAACAAAGAAAACCTGCTAGACGATAAGCTAGCAGGTTTTTTAGGTTTAGGTAATAAAAAAACTCCTAAATGGAGCTTTTAATTAGTTAGCCAATTTAGCTGCAAGACGTGATTTATCGCGGCTTGCTTTGTTTTTATGAATCAAACCTTTAGAAGCGGCTTTATCGATGCTAGCTGATGCAGCACGGTAAGCTTCTTCAGTTGGGTTAGCGTTGAATGCTTTAATAGCAGTACGCAAAGCTGATTTTTGAGCTGAGTTTTTTTCGTTTTGTTTAACGTTAAGTTCAGCGCGTTTGATAGCTGATTTAATATTTGCCAATGTTTTCACCTCCAAAATTTATCTAACTATGTCATTATACGTTATTTTAGGCCCCTTGGCAAGCTTTTTCTATTTTTTTAAGTGGATGAAGTCGATTTTATGATTGTCTCCCTTGTGAAGAATCAGTTCAGCTCGACTTCGTGTAGGTTCGATATAATTTTCCAGGTTAACCAAATTGATATCACGCCAGGTTTTTTGTGCTAAAGATAAAGCTTCATCCTTACTAAATTTAGTGAAACGATGGTAGTAGTTGTTTTCATCTTTTTTGGCGAGCTCAAGAAGGGTTTGAAAACGTTCGAGATACCAGGATTCGATATTATTAACTTCAGCGTCAATGAAGAGAGAAAAATCGAAATAGTCACTCATGTAGAGCCGTTGGTTAATAGGGTTCTGGAAAACATTAATCCCTTCGACAATTAGAAAATTGGGCTGTCTGATTTCTTGGGTAAGTCCTGGTACAATATCATAAATTTCATGAGAGTAAACAGGAATATTGACATCACCACCATTTTTTATAGTATCTAAAAAGTTGAGAAGAAGTGGCATATCGTAGGACTCAGGGAAGCCCTTACGATTAAGGATGCCTTTTTCTTTCAAGGTTTGGTTAGGATAGAGAAAGCCATCAGTTGTCACAAGTTCAACATTAGATTGGGGAAAGGTACGCTGCAACAAGAGTTGAAGCAAACGACTGGTAGTGGATTTGCCAACAGCAACTGAACCAGATACCCCAATAATAAATGGACGGTTAGTCTGTGATTTTTGTAAAAAGATACTCTTAGAAAAGGTTAGATCGTTGGCAGTTTTCTGATAGATACGAATGAGATTGATAAGGGGAAGATAAATGTCACTAACTTCTTGCACATCAATCTTATCATTAAGGCTGCGAATGGAATCCAGTTCTTCTGCAGTCAATGGGGCATTGTCCTCTTTATGAAGGCGTTGCCATTCCTTGCGTGATATCGTTTCGAAATTGATAAATTCATTTAACATAGCTAACATTATAGCAGAAAAAAAGCCTGAATGTAAGCCTTGTCATATTACTAGCCTTACTTTGGTATTTATGATACGATAAAGAAAAAGTACTATCTAGAAGGAAAAAATAATGTCAAAAATGTATTATGCTGAGACGCCAGATGCGGCTCATGATATTCATGATTTAAAGGTTAATTTATTAGGAGAAAGTTTTCAGTTTTATACAGATGCTGGGGTTTTCTCTAAAAAAATGATTGATTTTGGGAGTCAAGTGCTTTTGAGTGCATTGGATTTGGAAGCTGGCAAAACGCTTTTAGATGTGGGTTGTGGCTATGGTCCTCTCGGTATCAGTTTAGCCAAGGTCCAAGGAGTTAAAGTCACTATGATCGACATCAATAGTAGGGCGATTGATTTAGCTAGACAAAATGCTCAACGAAATAAGGTTGAAGCTACTATCTTCCAATCAAATATCTATGAAAATGTCACTGGAAGTTTTGACTATATTATTTCTAATCCACCTATCCGTGCGGGCAAGAAGGTGGTTCATCAAGTTATCGAGGAGGCATATGATTATCTCAATCAAGGTGGTAACCTAACTATTGTTATTCAGAAAAAACAAGGTGCTCCGTCGGCAAAAGCTAAGATGGAGGATGTGTTTGGTAATGCTGAAGTCGTTAAAAAGGATAAAGGATATTATATCCTTAGAAGTGAGAAAATATGAGAACAGTTGATTTAATTGAAAAGAAAAGAGATGGTGGCGAGTTAAGCACAGAGGAAATTTCATATCTCATTAATGGCTATGTGTCTGGGGAAATACCAGACTATCAGATAGCTGCTTTGGCGATGGCGATTTATTATCAAGGTATGTCTATTCGTGAAATCCATGATTTGACCACTGATATGGTTGCTTCAGGTGAACAATATGATTTGTCAGAAATTCCAGGTGTTAAGGTAGATAAACATTCGACCGGAGGCGTTGGTGATAAGGTAACCATCATTCTGATGCCGCTTGTAGCTAGCTTTGGTGTTCCAGTGGCTAAGATGAGTGGTCGTGGTCTCGGACACACAGGTGGAACGATTGACAAATTAGAGTCTATCAAAGGCTATCAGGTTGAGCGTAGTAAGAAAGAATTCATTCAGCAAGTTAAAGACATTGGGATTTCCCTTATTGGTCAGTCTGAGCATTTGGTTAAGGCTGATAAACTTCTTTATGCCTTGCGTGATGTCACTGCAACAGTAGATTCCATTTCGCTAATTGCAAGCTCTGTTATGTCCAAAAAGATTGCAGCAGGCGCTGATAAGATTTTACTGGATGTTACTGTTGGTCAAGGCGCTTTCATGAAAAATATGTCTGACGCTGAGAAGTTGTCTGAGACCATGGTTGCACTAGGGCATGAGGTCAATCGTGAAACGATTGCAGTTATTACAGATATGAGCCAGCCACTAGGTAAGGCTATTGGTAACCGTTTAGAAATCACAGAGGCTATTGAAATTATGCAAGGTAAGGGACGTGAAGATATCACTGACTTTATCTGTGAGTTGGCTGAGATTCTATTAGATTTGGCTCAGGTTGAAGCTAGCCAGGAAGAGATTCGTCAGCACTTAGTGGGTGGAAAAGCCCTTGCTAAGTTTGAAGAACTCATTCAAGCTCAAGGTGGTGATTTGACCGATCTTTATCGTCATAGCAGTGCGCCTGTCGTGACAGATATTCATGCTCATGAAACAGGTTACATTAAAGAGTTACCTGCAATGGCATTTGGAAAATTTGCTATGCAATTAGGAGCAGGTCGAGCTACGAAGTCAGATAGTCTTAATTATGAAACAGGAATTGTATTTGAAAAGAAAGTTGGCGATTCTGTGACTCAGGGAGACCTTATTGCCAAGGTCTATAGCCAAGAAATTTTATCTGAAAAAATGCTGACTGAATTCGAAAAAAATGTTATTATGGGTAGTGAATGTAAAGAAACGACAGAAATATTAAAGATAATTCGCTAACCCTTAATTTAATTCTAATCAAGGAGTTTGTTTATGTCTGTTAATAGCTATATTGACCATACCTTACTAAAAGCTGATGCTAATAAAGAACAGATTCTTGCCCTAATTGATGAGGCTAAGAAGTATGAGTTTGCCAGTGTCTGTGTTAATCCAACTTGGGTCAAAACGGCAGCTGAATTGCTAAAAGATAGTTCTGTTAAAGTTTGTACAGTTATTGGTTTCCCTTTGGGAGCATTGACCTCCGCAGTTAAGGCTTTTGAAGCCAAGGATGCTATTGCCAATGGGGCGGATGAAATTGATATGGTAATCAATATCGGTGCTCTTAAATCTAGAAATCTTAAATTAGTTGAAGACGATATTAAAGCTGTTGTTGAAGCTAGTGGAAGTAAACTTGTAAAGGTTATCATTGAAACTTGTCTATTGACTGATGAAGAAAAGGTCGAAGCTTGCCAATTAGCAAAACTGGCAGGTGCAGATTTTGTGAAGACATCTACAGGGTTTTCTACTGGTGGTGCTACCATTGAAGATATTGAACTTATGCGAGAAGCTGTTGGTCCTATTATGGGAGTCAAGGCATCTGGTGGAGCACGTACACTTGAGGCGGCTAAAGCCTTTATCAAAGCTGGTGCAACCCGTATTGGTACTTCGTCAGGAGTGGCCATTATGAAAGGGCAAGAAAGTCATGACAGTTATTGAAAAAGAGCAAGTGATAAATGCAGCACAAGAGGCAGCTGAAAATGCCTATGTTCCCTACTCTAAGTTTAGAGTTGGTGCGGCTTTGATTACAAAAAATGGAGAAATCTTTCAAGGCTGCAATATAGAAAATGCCTCTTTTGGATTGACCAATTGTGCAGAAAGAACGGCTATTTTTAAAGCGGTATCTGAAGGACACCGTGATTTTGAGTGTCTCGCTGTTTACGGTGATACCAAAGAGCCTATATCACCTGCGGTGCATGTCGCCAAGTGATGGCTGAGTTTTTTAAATCCGATTCTAAAGTGATTCTTATCGCTGAAGATAAATCGACAGTCGAGATGACAGTCGGAGAGTTGTTACCATACTCTTTTACGGACTTACAATAGTCTAGTTGTTTTATTCTTTATTAAGCAAGTTTTCTTGCAAGTTATAGGAGGAGTGTTCAAGATGAAATTGAACAAGAAAATTATCGGGCTTGGCCTTGTTGCTGTTGCAGCACTTGGTCTTGCAGCATGTGCACGTGGCGGACGCGGCGGATCATCAGCTGATTCAAAAGTTAAAGCTGCTATCGTTACAGATACTGGTGGGGTAGATGATAAATCATTTAACCAATCAGCATGGGAAGGACTCCAAGAGTGGGGTAAAGCTAACAAACTTAAAAAAGATTCTGGCTTTACTTACTTCCAATCAAACTCAGAGTCTGACTTTGCAAACAATATGTCAGCTGCTCAAAGCCAAGGTTACAACCTCATCTTTGGTGTTGGTTTTGCCCTTCATGATGCTGTTTCAGATGCTGCTAAGGAACATGAAGATGTTAACTACGTAATCATTGATGATGTCATCAAAGACCAAAAGAATGTTGAGAGCGTTTTGTTTGCTGATAACGAAGGTGCTTACCTTGCAGGTATCGCAGCAGCAATGCAATCAAAAACAAATAAAGTTGGTTTCATTGGTGGTCAAACATCAGATACAATTACACGTTTTGAAGCTGGTTTCACAGCAGGTGCTAAATCTGTAAAACCAGACATCGATGTACAAGTTCAATATGCTGAATCATTCTCAGACGCTGCTAAAGGTACAACAATTGCTTCAACTATGTACGCTTCAGGCGTTGACGTAATCTATCAAGCTGCTGGTGGTACTGGTACTGGTGTCTTCACAGCTGCTAAAGAAGTTAACGAAAAACTTGATGCTGACAGCGATAAGAAAGTATGGGTAATCGGTGTTGACCGTGACCAAACAGCAGAAGGTAATTACACATCTTCAGACAAGAAAAAATCTAACTTTGTTTTGACTTCAACAATCAAAAAAGTTGGTACAGTTGTTAAAGATATCGCTAACGGACAACTTAAAGGCGATAAATTTGAAGGTGGTTCTACTAAGACTTATGGTATCAAAGATGGTGGTGTTGACATCGTAACATCTAAGCTTCCTTCTGATATCAAGGATGCAGTAGAAAAAGCTAAAGAACAAATCAAGAATGGTGAATTGAAACCAACTGATGGTCTTAGCAAATAATCCATAATATCTAAACTGGGACAATTTTTGTCTCAGCAAAGGGAAGCAGTTTATATTTCCCTTTGCTGATATAAAAATAATTCTTGAAAGGAGATTGTATGACGAAGCCGAATGTCATTGAGATGCACGATATTACCAAAAAATTTGGTGAATTTGTGGCAAATGATCATATCAATCTTGATGTGAGACCAGGAGAAATCCATGCCCTCCTCGGTGAAAATGGTGCTGGTAAGTCAACCTTAATGAACATGCTTGCAGGTCTTTTACAGCCAACAAGCGGGATTATTAAGGTTAATGGACAAGAGGTGACGATTGATTCACCTTCGAAAGCAACGAAATTGGGGATTGGGATGGTTCACCAACACTTTATGTTGGTTGAAGCTTTTACAGTTGCTGAGAATATCATCCTGGGTAGTGAGGTAACCAAAGCCGGTGGTGTCCTTGATATGAAGAAGGCTATTAAGGAAATTACTGAGCTCTCTGAAAGATATGGTCTTGCGGTAGATCCAACAGCTAAGGTAGCAGATATCTCTGTTGGTGCTCAACAGCGTGTTGAAATCCTTAAGACTCTGTATCGTGGTGCTGATATTTTGATTTTCGATGAACCGACTGCGGTATTGACTCCGTCTGAAATTACTGAACTTCTAAACATCATGAAAACCTTGGTCAAAGAAGGCAAGTCGATTATCCTTATCACCCATAAATTGGATGAGATTCGTGCGGTTTCTGACCGTGTCACAGTTATCCGTCGTGGTAAATCAATTGATACAGTGACAATTGAAGGATCAACAAATGCTGACTTGGCTGAAATGATGGTTGGTCGTCATGTCTCCTTTAAAACAGAAAAAATTCCTTCAAATCCAAAAGAAGTTGTTCTTTCTATTAAAGATTTGGTGGTTAATGAGAACCGTGGTGTTCCTGCCGTTAAGAACTTATCTTTAGATGTTCGTGCGGGTGAAATCATCGGTATTGCTGGTATTGATGGAAACGGTCAAACAGAACTTGTTCAAGCGATTACTGGACTACGCAAAGTTAAGTCTGGTGACATTACCATCAAGGGTGAATCGATTATTCATAAGACAACTCGTCAGATTACAGAGATGAGTGTTGGCCATATTCCTGAAGACCGTCACCGTGATGGAATGGTTCTTGAAATGACAGTAGCTGAAAATATTGCCCTTCAAACTTACTACAAAGAGCCAAATTCAAAAAATGGTATCTTGAACTATAATGTTATCAATGCTAAAGCTCGAGAATTGATGGAAGAATTTGACGTTCGTGGTGCTGGAGAGTTGATTGCTGGTGGTGACCTGTCTGGTGGTAACCAACAAAAAGCTGTTATCGCCCGTGAAATTGACCGTGACCCAGAGCTTCTTATTGTCAGTCAACCAACTCGTGGTCTTGACGTAGGTGCCATTGAATACATCCGTAAACGTATTATCGCTGAACGTGATAAAGGTAAGGCTGTTATTGTTGTCAGCTTTGAATTGGATGAAATTCTTGATATGTCAGACAGAATTGCAGTTATCTATGATGGTGCAATTCAAGGTATCTTAGATCCTGCTGAAACGAATAAGCAAGATCTTGGTATCCTAATGGCTGGTGGACAATTGAATAAGGAGGAAGCAAATGTCTAAGAAAACACAAAATTGGGCAGTTCCTTTGATTGCTGTCCTCTTGGGAATGTTGATCGGGGCCGTATTGATGTTAATCTTTGGTTACGATCCATTCTGGGCTTACTATGATCTCTTCAGTACAGCCTTCGGTTCTTTGAAAAATATTGGTGAAATTCTTCGTGCCATGAGTCCCTTGATTCTTATCGCACTCGGATTTTCTGTAGCATCTAAAGCTGGTTTCTTTAACGTTGGTTTGCCTGGTCAGGCTTTAGCAGGTTGGACTTCGGCTGTATGGTTTGCATTATCATTTCCAGAATTACCAAAAGTAGTTTCAGTTTTCTGTACAGTAATCATCGGTCTAGTAGCTGGTGGTATCGCTGGTGCAATTCCGGGTATTCTTCGTGCTTACTTGGGAACTAGTGAGGTCATTGTTACCATCATGATGAACTACATCATTTTGTATGTAGCAAACAATATTGTTCGATTTGGTTTTACAGCCGACATGTTACGTTCATCAGAAGCATCTAATAAGGTCGCAGCCTCTGCAAGCTATCAAACAGAATTCTTATCCTCTCTAACCGGTGGCTCACGTTTTAATATTGGTTTCTTCCTTGCTCTTGCAGCAGTTTTCCTTGTTTGGTTCATGCTCAAGAAAACAACAACTGGTTTTGAAATTACATCTGTAGGTCTTAACCCTCATGCATCTGAATATGCAGGGATGTCATCTAAACGTGTTATTATCATGTCTATGATTATTTCAGGTGCCCTTTGTGGACTTGGAGGAACAGTAGAAGGACTTGGTACCTTCCAAAATGCCTTTGTTCAAAACTCTTCATTGGCAATTGGTTGGAACGGTATGGCGGTTGCTCTTTTGGCTACTAATTCACCTATTGGTATTCCGTTTGCTGCCCTTCTTTATGGTGTCTTGTCTGTAGGTAAGAGTGGTATGATTGGTGTGCCTCCTGAAGTTATCGACGTTGTATCTGCTTTGATTATCTTCTTTGTCGGTGCTAACTATATTATTAGATATTGGGTTCGCCCTCGTCAAAAGTCAGTGAAAGCTAAAGGAGGACAAAACTAATATGGACTTCATTACAATTTTAGCCTTGATTGTTGCCTCTATGCTGAAATACTCAGCACCATTGATTTTCACAAGTATCGGTGGTACTTTCTCTGAACGAGGCGGTATCGTAAATGTCGGTCTTGAGGGAATCATGGTTATTGGAGCCTTCGCAGGTGTTCTCTTTAACTTGAATTTTGCAGATAGTTTTGGTGATGCAACTCCTTGGATTGCCGCAATTGTAGCAGGTCTTATTGGTCTTGTTTACTCATTGCTCCACGCGGTTGCGACCATTAATTTCCGTGCGGATCATGTTGTCTCTGGTACGGTATTGAACTTGATTGCTCCATCTTTAGCAGTCTTTCTGACACGTGTTATCTTTGGTGCCGGCCAAACACCAGCTATTAGCCATAACTTTAAAACTGTATCATTTCCAATTTTGAGCCACATTCCAGTCTTGGGTAAAGTCTTCTTTACGAACGTTTCCTTGATTGCATATGTAGCGATTTTGGTTTCAGTTGTGTCTTGGTGGGTTATCTTCAAGACTCGCTTTGGTTTGCGTCTTCGCTCAGTAGGTGAGCACCCACAGGCAGCGGATACACTTGGTATTAATGTTTACCGTATGCGCTACTATGGTGTCATGATTTCAGGATTCCTTGGTGGTGTTGGTGGTGCAGTTTATGCTCAATCCATCTCTAACAACTTTGCTGTTACAACAATTGCAGGTCCTGGTTTCATCGCCTTGGCTGCTATGATTTTTGGTCGTTGGAATCCAGTTGGAGCTATGCTCTCAAGTTTATTCTTCGGTTTGTCACAATCATTGGCAATTATCGGGAAACAACTTCCGCTTATTTCACATGTACCAAATGTCTACTTGCAAATTGCACCATATGTCTTGACAATTATTGTCTTGGCTGCATTCTTTGGTAAAGCAGTAGCACCAAAAGCTGATGGTGTTAACTATATCAAATCTAAATAAATACAATCTAGTATTTCAAGTAAGAAGGTCTTTAGACCTTCTTTTTTATGCATGTAAAAAGCCCAGCTTTATAGTTTGCTGAGCTTTTATTCTTATGAAAAATGTGGGTTAAAGTTTTTTTCGTGGCCTATAGTAGTGTCCCAACCGTGTCCGGGGAATACCTTGTAGTGGTTAGGAAGGGTGAAGAGTTGCTCTCGAATACTAGTGAGTAACTGATCGTGGTTTCCTGTTGGGAGGTCCCAGCGTCCAATTGTTTCTTTAAAGAGGGCATCACCAGAAAATACAGTTTCCTCTTTATCAAAGATAAAAGAAACACCTCCAATAGAGTGTCCTGGGGTTGGAACAACTTTAAACTGGAAATCCTCGATGTTATAGTCCTGAGTGAAATCGAAGTAGTATTCTGCCGGATTGACAATAACGTCTTCCATATCGTCATGACGTGGAAGTCCAGATAAATTATCAATAGGATTCAGCAACCAGTCTTTTTCAGCTTCGGCAACGTAAACAGGAGGATGATTGTATGCCTGACGGACTGCCTCAACACTCATAATGTGATCGTAGTGTGTATGTGTCAAGAGGATAGCAGCAACAGGTTTATCACTTGCTTTAAGCTCAGCTAAGATAGCAGAAGTATCACTTCCCGGATCAATGACTAGACAAGCTGTATCGTTTTCTAAAATATAGGTGTTTTCCTGGGCAACAGGATTTAAAATTCGTCTTATTTTCATAGCTCTAGTGTAGCACGAATTTCAGGCTTTTTCCAATATCAGAATGATGGCTTTGTCTTTTTTTGGGGCTTTGGATATGCTATAATAAGGTCACTATGAGTGAAAAAAACACGAATAAATATGCCATTGTTGACTTGGAAGCAACCTCCGCTTCGTCAACGGCTAGTATTATACAGGTGGGAATTGTCATCATGCAAAATGGTCAGGTGATTGACGAATTTGCGAGTGATGTCAACCCACACCAAGAACTCGATGATCACATTATTCATTTAACAGGGATTACCGATCAGCAGTTGGCTCAAGCCCCAGATTTCTCAGAAATTGCTAGAACCATTTTTGAACTGATTGAGGACTGTATTTTTGTTGCCCATAATGTTAAATTTGATGCCAATTTGCTTGCAGAGGCTCTTTTCATGGAGGGCTTCGAACTAAGGACTCCTCGTGTGGATACTGTCGAATTGGCTCAGGTCTTTTATCCGACGTTAGAACAATATAAGCTATCTCATTTATCCAAGGTTCTTAATCTTGACCTAGCTCAGGCCCATACCGCTATTGAAGATGCGAGAGCGACCGGACAGCTTTTGTTTCATTTGATGGATAAGATTGCCAGCTTACCTAGACAGACCATTGAGATGCTTTTGACCTTTTCAGATAATCTTCTTTTTGAAACTGAGTTGGTTATTCGTGATGCTATAAGAGGTCAAAATTTAGGCCTTTCAAAAGAATATGTCATGCTTGAAGAATCTGGAATTGTTCTTCGTAGACCTTTGACTTATAAGGCAGAACGAAAACTGTCTCAAGATTTTGATACCAATATTGCTCTCTTAGATTTGGAATCAAGACCTAAACAAAGAGAGTTTGCTGAGGCAGTAAGAAGGGAGCTTGATAATACTGATATTTCCATGATTCAGGCTCAGACTGGAATCGGGAAAACCTATGGCTATTTGCTTCCTTTGTTGGCGCAATCTGATGTAGATAAAGTGGTGGTGGCTGTTCCGACCAAGCTCCTTCAAAATCAGATTATGAATCAGGAAGCTAAAGCCTTATCGGATGTCTTTAATATTAACTTTCATAGTCTCAAAGGACCTCAGAATTATATCAAGTTAGATGCCTTCTACCAAACCTTACTTCGTCAGGATAGTAACCGTTTGATTAATCGTTACAAAATGCAACTTTTGGTGTGGTTGACTGAAACAGAGACAGGGGATCTTGACGAAATCAGACAAAAACAGCGCTATATGGCTTATTTTGATGAGATTAAGCACGATGGTAAGTTAAAAGCTGACAGTCTTTTTGCTGAATATGATTTTTGGCAACAGTCCTATCAAAAAGCCCAAGAAGCAAGGGTAGTTGTGACCAACCATGCTTATCTTTTGACGCGTATGGAAGATGATCATGATTTTGTCCGAGGAAAGACTCTTGTGATTGATGAGGGACAAAAGATGGTCCTGGCTTTAGAACAATTTTCACGTTATCAAGTCAATCTTACTGTCCTGTTGCAACATATTCATCGAATTCTTGATAGTGGTAGTCAAAGCTTGCTTCAACAACGCTTGCTCGAAAATCTGCAGTTTGAAGTTAGCCATCTAATCCAAGAACATCAACAATTTCCTCAGAAGCAGTATAATCGCCAGCAATTAGATCGTTTGCTACAAACCATTTCTGAACTGGAAGGTGAAAGTGATTTGATGGAGATGTTGTCTCCACTGAAGACACCGCTTTACAGCCATTTCTGGCTTGAAACAGACTATTATCAGGAACATCGTGTGACTTATTTAAAGGCATCACGCCAAGAGCTCTTAGAGCTTTCTGCTTATCTACCAAGTGCCCAAAAAGTGATAATTGTTTCAGCAACTATTGATGTGGGACCTGATGTAGATGTGGCTGATTTGTTGGGCTTAGATCAAGTACGCAAGGTTAGCCTCCCAATGGATACTTTACCCAATCAAGCTATTTGGATTGATCAAAGCATGCCTATGATTGGTATTGCTTCTGAGGAAGAGTATGAAGTTGCTCTTGCAAAGCGTCTCCAGAAGCTATCTGGAATGGAATATCCAATTTTAGTACTATTTACATCTCGAAAGAGTATGATGGCTGTTTCAGATTTATTGGATCATAGGGAAGTTCGTCACCTAACTCAAGAGAAAAATGGGACTGCTTTTAATGTCAAAAAACGTTTTGATAGAGGTGAGACCAACCTCCTTCTGGGTATGGGGTCGTTCTGGGAAGGTGTGGACTTTGCTCAACAAGATAGGGTAATCGAGGTTATTGCACGTCTGCCGTTTGACAATCCTAAGGATCCATTCTATCAAAAGATTGAATCTTGGTTTTCTAAGCAAGGAAAGAGCACCTTTGATAGTTACAGTCTTCCCATGACGGTTTTACGTTTTAAACAAGCTATTGGACGTGCTCAAAGACGTCCAGAACAGCGCTCGGCTATTCTTCTTATGGATAATCGCCCGCTCGTTAAGAGTTATGGAAAACTATTTCTAAAAGAAGTGACACAAGAAGTTGCGCTTAAGCCCGCTAAGTTCGAGGAAGTCAAAGAGGATATTCAGGATTTCTTAGAACAAGAAAGTTAACTTTTTAAAACCAACCTTTTCTAAGATTACTTAGGTTTTATAAATTTTACTGACTTATAAAAAAGATAGACTTAATTGCTCAATACTAGCTATATTGCTATGTAAAGATTTATCATTTTCTGATATAATAAATTCAGAAACTTTTTTAGGAGGCATTATGCGTAAACAACGTTCACCCTGGACCAAAAAGCAACAGTTCATTTTTGGAATAATTGTAATCGTTGTGACCTTAATTGCCTCTTTGACTGCTATTCTTATTGTAGCGACTAAGCCTTATGTAGACGCTGAAAAGAAGGTTATTGCCATAGCAGAGAGCAAAGCAGATATTAAGACTGTTACTGAATTTGATATCTACCATGGTGAGGCTACCTATTACGGACTTCTTGGAAAGTCTGGTCAAGGTGAGAAACTGGCTGTTATCGTGAGTCATGATTCAGGTGAGGTTGATATCTACAAGCAATCTGATGGTATAAGTAAGTCAGTGGCTAAGAAAGCTGCTAAAGCCTATGGTGCTAAGGAGATATCATATGTCCACCTAGGAAAATATGGCAAAACTCCTATTTGGGAAGTGAAGTCAGGAACCCAGTATTATCTGGTTGATTTTATCTCAGGTCAGGTTATTAAAGTGGAAGGACTATAATGAAATGACAAAATTATCAAATCGTGTATTACAAATGGAAGAAAGTGTCACTTTAGCTGCCAGTGCGCGTGCTAAAGCTCTTAAAGCTCAAGGACGTGATATCTTGAGTTTGACACTTGGTGAACCAGATTTTGTAACACCTAAGAACATTCAAGATGCTGCCATTGCCTCTATTGAAAATGGTAAGGCAAGTTTCTATACCGTAGCTTCTGGACTTCCAGAACTTAAGGATGCGATTAGCACTTACATGGAAAACTTCTATGGCTATGCTGTAAAACCAAATGAGGTTGTTGTCGGCACTGGTGCGAAGTTTATCTTATATGCTTTCTTTGCTACGGTCATCAATCCTGGTGATGAAGTCATTATTCCAACACCTTGCTGGGTTTCTTATGTAGACCAAGTTAAAATGGTTGAGGGTGTTCCGGTCACTTTCCAAACGACTGAAGCTAATCACTTTAAAGCAACGGTTGAACAACTTGAAGCAGCCCGTACTGAAAAAACTAAAGTTGTCTTGCTTAATTCTCCATCAAATCCAACAGGAATGATTTATAGTAAGGAAGAATTGCAAGCAATTGGTGACTGGGCGGTTGAGCACGATATCTTGATTTTAGCAGATGATATCTATGGCCGTTTGGTCTATAATGGCAACACCTTTACTCCAATTTCAAGTCTTTCAGATGCCATTCGTAAGCAAACAATCGTGATTAATGGTGTTTCCAAGACCTATGCTATGACAGGTTGGCGTGTTGGTTTTGCTGTCGGAGATCCAGAAATTATTTCAGGTATGGCTAAGATTATCAGTCAAACGACATCAAATCTTACAGCAGTTTCTCAATATGCTGCGATTGAAGCCTTAACAGGTGATCAGTCTTCGATCGAAGAAATGCGTCAAGCTTTTGAGGAACGTTTGAATACGATTTATCCACTCCTAGCTGAAGTGCCTGGCTTTGAAGTCATCAAACCTCAAGGTGCCTTTTACCTCTTCCCTAATGTTAAAAAAGCGATGGAAATCAAAGGCTACACAAATGTTAATGATTTTACAAACGCTATTCTTGAAGAGGCTGAAGTCGCTTTGGTAACAGGTGCAGGATTCGGCGCACCTGAAAATATTCGTCTTAGCTATGCAACAGACTTGGATACTTTGAAAGAAGCAGTCCGCCGAATCAAAGCCTTTATGGAAAAATAGAATTAATATAGATCAAAAGAAAAGAGAAGTAATTACATGTCTAAACAATTAGTTTCAATTATTGATGTGCCTAAACACGTGGGCGAAGAAATCACTATCGGTGCATGGGTAGCTAACAAATCAGGTAAAGGGAAATTAGCCTTTCTTCAATTGCGTGATGGAACTGCCTTCTTCCAAGCGGTAGCTTTCAAACCTAACTTCATCGAAAAATACGGTGAAGAAGAAGGTACTGAAAAATTTGATACTGTTAAACGCCTTAGCCAAGAAACATCAGTTTATGTGACTGGTGTGGTCAAAGAAGACGAACGTTCAAAATTTGGTTACGAGTTGGATGTGACAGCAGTAGAAGTCATCGGTGAGTCACATGATTACCCAATCACACCAAAAGAACACGGAACTGACTTCTTGATGGATAATCGTCACCTTTGGTTGCGTTCACGTAAACAAATGGCTGTCCAACAAATTCGTAATGCGATTATTTACGCAACATACGAATTCTTTGATAAAAATGGTTTCATCAAATTTGATAGTCCAATTTTGTCAGGAAATGCAGCTGAAGATTCAACAGAATTGTTTGAAACGGATTACTTTGGTACACCTGCTTACCTAAGCCAATCTGGTCAGCTTTACCTTGAAGCTGGTGCCATGGCTCTTGGTCGTGTCTTTGACTTTGGTCCTGTTTTCCGTGCTGAAAAATCAAAAACACGTCGTCACTTGACTGAGTTCTGGATGATGGATGCTGAGTATTCATTCTTGTCACATGATGAGTCACTTGATTTGCAAGAAGCTTATGTTAAAGCACTTATTCAAGGTGTTATTGATCGTGCGCCACAAGCTCTTGAAATCCTTGAACGTGATGTAGATCTTCTTAAGAAATACATTGCTGAGCCATTCAAGCGCGTGTCATATGATGAAGCTATCGACCTTCTTCAAGCTCATGAAAATGATGAAGATACAGATTATGAGCACCTTGAACATGGGGATGACTTCGGTTCACCACACGAAACTTGGATTTCTAACTATTTTGGTGTTCCAACATTCGTTGTTAATTATCCAGCAAGCTTCAAGGCCTTCTACATGAAACCAGTTCCTGGTAATCCTGAGCGCGTTCTTTGTGCAGACCTTTTGGCTCCAGAAGGTTATGGTGAAATCATCGGTGGTTCAATGCGTGAAGATGACTACGATGCTCTTGTAGCTAAAATGGATGAACTCGGAATGGACCGTTCAGAATACGAATTCTACCTTGACCTTCGTAAATATGGTTCAGTACCACACGGTGGTTTTGGTATCGGTATTGAACGTATGGTTACTTTCGTAGCTGGAACAAAACACATCCGTGAAGCTATTCCATTCCCACGTATGTTGCACCGTATCAAACCATAAGTAAAATTCTTTAGGAGTGCAAAAGTATGAAAAGATGGTTACTTGGTCTTTTGGCCTTACTTTGTATGGTTTCAATGGTAGCTTGCAGCAAGTCTGCTCCCTCACTAGAGGGTGAATGGCAGGCACAAGATGCCTTAAAGAAGGATTATACGATTGTCTTCAAGAAAGATAAGGTCAAGATTGGTGAGCAGGATTATAACTATACAGTGGATGGTCCCAAGTCTAAGGATGACTTTACCTATTATTCGCTAAAAGTAAAAGATCAGGGAAAAGAGACGTCTTATACGGTATTTTTCCCAACTAAATCCAAAGAGGTTGCTCTCTTTCTGGAACCAAACGATGAGAAAGAGCCCCATAAGGGTCAAATGCTCTTTGCACTTAATAAAAAAGATAAACCAGACTACTATAGCTATGTTAAAAAGTATCTGAAATAGTAGGAGAAGGATTAGCCTAGCGCTGATTCTTTTCTTTTGGGAATTATATGTTTCAATTTTCAGAATATTTTGTTATAATAGCAACATATTAGTCAAAGGAGAACTATCATGGCAAAAACTATTCATACTGATAAAGCACCAGCAGCAATCGGACCTTATGTCCAAGGTAAAATTGTAGGCAACCTTTTGTTCGCTTCTGGTCAAGTACCATTGTCACCAGAAACAGGTGAAATCATTGGTGAAACAATTCAAGAACAAACAGAACAAGTTCTTAAAAATGTTGGTGCTATTTTGGCAGAAGCAGGTACAGACTTTGATCACGTTGTTAAAACAACTTGCTTCCTAAGTGACATTAACGATTTCGTTCCATTTAACGAAGTGTATGCAACTGCCTTTACATCTGATTTCCCTGCACGTTCTGCGGTAGAAGTGGCACGTTTGCCAAAAGATGTTAAAATTGAAATCGAAGTTATCGCTGAGATTGATTAATGAAGAGAGCCTTGGCTCTTTTCTTTTTTTCTCAACTATGTTAGACTATTAAAGATAAATCATTTTCGATGTTTGGGAGACACCATCGCTAAAAAAAACCATTACTGGCGTTTTTTTGGCTCCCCCAAGGGGCCTTTTTATGTGTCTCAGACATCACGAATAAAGAGGAATATTATGAAACGTCAATCAGCTTTGGTCGTCTTTAGTGGCGGTCAAGATTCTACTACTTGCCTATTTTGGGCTCTAAAACATTATGAAACAGTTGAATTAGTTACTTTTGCATATGGCCAACGTCATAGCCTGGAAATTGAAGTAGCTAAAGAGATTGCGCAAGAACAAAGGCTTAAACACCATGTTTTGGACATGTCTTTGCTTGGTCAAATCACTGAAAATGCCTTAACATCTGATATTGAGATTGAGGCAGAAGAAGGTGAAGTTCCTAATACCTTTGTGGACGGGCGTAATCATCTTTTCCTTTCTTTTGCAGCTGTTCTAGCTAAGCAACGTGGTATTACTGATATTGTTACGGGTGTTTGTGAGACAGACTTTTCTGGTTATCCAGACTGTCGTGATGTTTTTGTCAAATCGCTTAATGTCACACTTAATCTAGCCATGGCCTATGATTTCGTTATCCAAACCCCTCTCATGTGGTTAGATAAGGCTGAGACTTGGGCTTTGGCTGACCAACTTGGAGCTTTTGACTATGTTCGTGAAAAAACGCTAACTTGCTATAACGGTATTATTGGAACTGGTTGTGGAGAATGCCCAGCCTGTCACTTGCGTCAAAAAGGCCTTGAAAAATATCTAGCAGAAAGAGGAGAAGCTTAATGTTCTTTGCACCGAAAGAAATCAAAAAAGAAACAGGTGAGTCTTTGGTTTACAATCCTCACCGTACAATGGTTTCTAAAGAGTTTACTTTTGATGCTGCCCACCATCTCTTTAATTATGAAGGCAAATGCAAATCACTTCATGGTCATACCTACCATCTTCAGATTGCAGTAAGTGGATACTTGGATGAGCGTGGCATGACCTTCGATTTTGGTGATCTAAAGAGCATTTATAAGGACCATTTGGAACCACAGTTAGATCACCGTTATCTCAATGAGACTTTGCCTTATATGAATACAACTGCGGAAAATATGGTTTTCTGGATTTTCCAGACGACGAGTCAACATCTGCCTGAGGAGAGAGGACTTCGTTTGGAATATGTGCGTCTTTATGAAACACCAACAGCCTTTGCAGAGTTTAGACGGGAGTGGTTGGATGACTAGAGAACGTGTACTCAAACTACCAGTGCTTGAAGTTTTTGGACCGACCTTTCAAGGGGAAGGTCGAGCTATCGGTCAAAAGACCATGTTTGTAAGGACAGCAGGATGTGATTACCATTGTGATTGGTGTGATTCTGCCTTCACTTGGGATGGTTCAGAGAAACCAACTCGTATGACAGCTGATGAAGTTATTGAGGCTTTGGATGCGCTAGGAACTTATGACTATGTTACTCTGTCTGGAGGGAACCCAGCTCTTTTAGCGGCAAATATGGCTGAACTCGTTTCAAAACTCAAGGCTAGAGGAGTAACTTTGGCCGTTGAGACACAGGGTTCTCGCTGGCAGGAGTGGTTAAAGGATATTGATCAAGTAACCTTAAGTCCTAAACCACCATCATCCAAGATGGAAGTCAATATGGAAACCCTTGACTTTATTGTTTCACAACTTGATCCTGATAAAGTTACCTTTAAGGTTCCTGTTTTCGACGATGATGATTTAGCCTTTGCTAAAATGATTCAAGAACGTTATCAGCCAGATGTCATGTTTCTTTCGGCTGGTAATCCTGAACCGAAAGCAGAAGGTAATATTGTCCAACATCAATTAGATCGCCTCAAAGAGCTTTGGGAGACAGTAGCCGCTGACGACTCGTGGGGCAATGTGCGTGTTCTCCCTCAGCTTCATACTCTGCTCTATGATAATGAGCGCGGAGTCTAATCTTCACATTCTATAAACTTAGAATTGATAGTTTTTTTACTTTTTTAATGATTAACATTAGAAATTTAGATTAAAAATTGACCATATAAAGGTCTAGAAAAATTAACAATAAAGGAAGAAAAATGTCACAACAAGAAGAAATGAAAAACCTCACTCTCCTTGGTAATAAGGAGACACCTTATATTTTTGAATACTCTCCACAAGTCTTAGAGTCTTTTGATAATCGTCATACTGATAATGATTACTTTATCAAATTCAACTGTCCAGAATTTACGTCACTTTGTCCTATTACTGGGCAACCTGATTTTGCCAGTATTTATATTTCTTATATTCCAGACCTGCTCTGCGTTGAGTCTAAATCTCTAAAGCTTTACCTCTTTAGTTATCGTAATCACGGAGACTTCCATGAAAACTGTATTAATACCATTGGTAAAGATTTGGTGGAGCTTTTGAACCCTCGTTACTTGGAAGTTTGGGGTAAATTTACACCTCGTGGTGGTATCTCGATTGACCCTTATTATAATTACGGTCGTCCAGAAACTAAGTATGAAAAGATGGCAGAGCAACGTCTCTTTAATCACGATCTTTACCCAGAAAATATTGATAATCGTTAATGTCAAGCTAAAAGTCCTTATGCAAATAATGGGCTTTTTTTCTTGGTTAGACACTTGTCTTTAAGGCGTAAAGGAAACCTGTTTATTTATTTTTTATAGTTGAAAGTAAGGGTATTGTTAGTTTTTCATTGGTCTGTTCTTAGAAACTTCTATTATTAAAATAATTTGACAATAGAAGTTTTATTTCTTACAATTAAAGTGTAAATGGAAATGTAAGCGATTGCTTATAAAAGGTATATTTTTTTTAAAAGGGGAAAAGACAATGAGAAAGAGTTTACGATTATTTTCATGTGCTGTCCTAGGGGCAGCTATTTTAGCACCAACGGTAGTTGGCAACAATCATGCACAGGCCGATAGTTATTATGGCCGAGGTTACTATAATAACTATTCTTATAATCCATGGTATAACAACTATTATCCAAACTATGGTTATAACTACGGCTACAATGGCTATTATCCAGGCTATAATTACAATTATGGCTATAACTACGGTTACAATAATTACTATCCAAACTATAACTATGGCTATAATTATAACTATAATTATGGCTATAACAACTATAATCCTGGTTACAACAACTACAATGAATCAGGTACTTATCGCTATAGCAATGGCTATTTGTACTACATCTTGAGTGATGGTAGCTACTATTTAAACTATAACGGACGTTGGGTTCGTGGTGGTGACTATAATAACAACAATAGTGGTTCTAACAATACACCAACGACAGGTTATGAGGTTTTGAGAAATGACCCTCACTACCGTTATGAAAATGGTACTCACTATTATTTGAAAGATAATGGCGATTATTACTATTATTCAAATGGTAAGTGGGTACTTGTTAAGGCTTCAAGCACAGATTCTGAAGCTCCAACAACTTCAACTGTAGATTCAACTTCATCAGCAAGCTCAGAAGCACCATCAACCGTAAATTCAAGCTCATCTGCAACTTCAGAGGTACCATCAACCGTAGATTCAACGTCATCTGCAACTTCAGAGGTACCATCAACCGTAGATTCAACGTCATCTGCAACTTCAGAGTCACCATCGATGGTTGATTCAACGTCATCAGCAACTTCAGAAGCACCATCAACTGTAGATTCAACTTCATCAGCAAGTTCAGAAGTAGCGTCAACTGTAGATTCAACCTCTGCCACAACTTCAGATGCTGCTTCAACAGGTAATTCAACTTCAGTAATCACCTCAGACTCAGTTGCTACTTCTGAGACAGGTTCAACATCAGAAACAAGTTCTGAAGCTCCTGAACTTGAAAAACCACCGTATGCGCCTGAAACAAACATTGACTATGATAAGTTGCCAAAACCAACATTGCCACCAACAGATTATCGCATGTATTCAGATCCACGATTTGTAGATGACAACGGTACCTATTACTACCGTGTGGCATTGACAGATGAAGATAATGCGCGTGGTATCGATGGTTACTACAAATGGGTTGATGGTAAGTGGAAACTCTACAATGGTACTGCCAATGATGACCCTGAGCTTGATCCAGATTTCCATAAACCAGCAGGAAACGACGAATACATGTACGATGACAATGCATCAAGTGTTAAGTTGTATTCTGAAAATGTAGTTGGTACTGGTAAAGCTGGTGAAGCTCTTCCATTCCAAAATGTGGATGAATTCAAAGATTATGTTATTAAGAATTTTGCTCCAAAATTCTTAGATAATGCTGGCTGGGATTGTAATGTAACTTGGGAAATTGAAGATGTTGACAACTTCAACGCTTCTAAGGGCAGTGCTTGGGCACGTGACTATGTTATTACAGCTAATCTCAAGAGTGGTGTTGACGACAAAAAATATAGTGATGTTGAATTTGGTTATGTTAAATTTGTTTATCATGTAGAACCAACTGAAAACTCTGATTATGTTGAAGTTGACTCAGCTAAGGCTGCCTTTAATGAAATCAATGCTCAACGTACAGCTGCTGGTTTGCCAGCACTTACATGGTCTGATGATCTTTACAATAGCACAACCCTTCCACATGCCAAAGATATTTCACACACTTACAACAGTGATGGTATTGTTTACCGTCGTGAATCTGATGGTTCAGTTGTAGCCAATAAATGGTTGAGTAGTGGTATTCGTGAACTTCTCATGAGTCCAGATGCTACTCAAGCAGCAGTAGCTTGTGTTGTCGCTGGTGACGGTACTTACTACTGGACTTTAAATTACCAATAAGAAGAGTTTAAATTAATTGTCCCAATAATGGAGGAGTCTGAGGTTAGTCTTGGACTCTTTTCCTTTATCTATTGAACGTTTAAGCTTTCAATATGGTATAATAGAGCCTAGAAAGAAGGCGAAAATATGCAGGTTAAGAGAGTTCAGGATTATATCTCTAAAGAGTGGTTCGATGAAACCGATGGCTCTTATTTCGAACGTCTAAATAGTCGTTTGCAGGTGCTTTTGAAAAAAGATTACCCTGATTTACAAGGACATGATTTTATTAGTAATATCAGTCTTTTGGATTATAGGTTGGTTTTTCTTGATGAAGTTATTGCAAATGCTAATGAGAAAAACGAACATGTTCGGGAAACCGTTCACGATGTGACCAAGAGTTTATTGTACGAGGATCAAGACATCCAGGAACAGTTGGATAGTAGGATTACTTTTGGTCAAAAAGTGGCGGATGAAGTGGCCCGATTTGGTGGATCTTGGACTTTTATCTTGTCATTCGTTGCTTTTATGGCCATTTGGATGGGGCTGAATGTTGTTCAACCCTTTGGGATTGCCTTTGATAAGTATCCATTTATTCTGTTGAATCTGGCCTTGTCCACTTTAGCGGCCGTTCAGGCACCATTGATTATGATGAGTCAGAATCGAGCATCGGATTATGACCGTTTACAAGCGCGTAACGACTATCACGTCAATACCCAGTCTAAGGAAGAAATTCGACTTCTGCATGAAAAAATTGACCACTTGGTTCAACAAGACCAATCAGATCTTCTGACAATTCAAAAATTGCAGACAGAAATGATTATGGGGGTTAGCCAACAAGTTGAGAAGATGTCAGACGTTATTCGTGTCTTGAAAGAAGAAAGATTAGAAAGGGAGTCTCATGGGAACGAAAAAAATTAATTTAGTTGTTGTAACAGGGATGAGTGGTGCAGGTAAGACTGTAGCAATTCAATCCTTTGAGGATATTGGATACTTCACCATTGATAATATGCCCCCCTCTTTGGTACCTAAGGTTATCGAATTGGTAAAACATAGTGAAGAGACAGACAAGATTGCTCTTGTTGTTGACATGCGTAGTCGCTTGTTCTTCGATGAGATTAACGATATTCTGGATAAATTGGAAAGTAATGAGGAACTTAATTTCAAGATTCTATTCTTGGATGCCACTGATGGTGAATTGGTTTCTCGTTATAAAGAGACACGTCGTAGCCACCCATTGGCGGCAGATGGTCGTGTTTTGGATGGCATTAAGCTTGAGCGTGAGCTTTTGTCACCGCTTAAGAGTTTGAGTCAAAACGTGGTTGATACGACAGAATTAACCCCACGCCAGTTGCGTAAGGCTATTTCTGAACAGTTCTCATCTGAACAAGACCAATCTTCTTTCCGTATTGAAGTTTTGAGTTTTGGTTTTAAATATGGATTGCCATTGGATGCAGATCTGGTTTTTGATGTCCGTTTCTTGCCAAATCCTTATTATGATCCTGCACTTCGTAACCTCACAGGTTTGGATAAAGAGGTTTTTGATTATGTCATGAAACATAAGGAATCAGAAGACTTTTACAATCATTTGACACAGCTTATTAAACCAATCTTGCCTGGCTACAAGAAAGAAGGTAAGTCTGTTCTTACCATTGCTGTTGGCTGCACAGGTG
>ERZ1699239.79-NODE-79-length-24683-cov-4.911468_pt1 | contig 24683 bp, 13 predicted proteins | sample MGYA00581536_ERZ1699239 | MGnify/ENA primary metagenome ERZ1699239 (study PRJEB42319, sample SAMD00040333) | human oral metagenome | material: saliva | host: Homo sapiens | study: EMG produced TPA metagenomics assembly of PRJDB4115 data set (Metgenomic analysis of...
TCATGGCATTGGTCGCATTGTACTTACCTGTTACTGGCAAGTCGAGAGCCTGCTCCAAGAAATTAGCCTTGAAGGTTAAACTATCCTTACGCTCAATCAATTCTGTAATTTCGAGTTCTGCACCTGGACCAAAACGAACTACTTTTTGATCAGCAGGTAGATAATCCTCTACAATAGGATCAGCTGGTGCTAAAAGCAAGGCACCCTTTTCCATCCCATCAGCGATTTGCAATTTCCCTTTGGCAATTTCAGAACGGTCTTTAAAGAAGGCTAAATGAGCTTCTCCTATCAAGGTCACAATAGCTGTCTTTGGATGAGCGAGTTCAGATAAAAGATGGATATCTCCTAGGTGATCCTGCCCCATTTCTAAGACCAGCTTTTCAGTATTATCTGGCATATGGAGAACCGTATAAGGGAGGCCAATCTCGTTATTGTAATTTCCTTGCGTTTTGTAGGTTTTGTAGCTTGTAGAAAGCAAATGAGCCAACATATCCTTGGTCGTTGTCTTCCCATTTGAACCTGTAACAGCAAAGACATCTACTCCTGTCTTTTGAAGGTAATAAGCTGCAAGAGCCTGAAAGGCTGTCAGAACATCATCTACTAAAATGTAAGGATGATCTGCTACTTCCTTCTCTGACAGAGTTACAGTAGCGCCGTTTTCAAAAGCCGTCTCGATAAAGTCATGACCATCACGCGCCCCCTTGAGTGGCACAAATAGATCACCAGGTCCAATCAAACGACTATCAAACTCTGCCTTAACTAGTGGACTGTCCGCATAGCCTGTCACATCATTTTTTGCACCGACAACACGCGCAACTTCGTGAATCGTAAGTTTCATGTTTACTCCTTTAAAAAGGGGCAGGGAGTCTTGCCCCGCCCTTATAGCTATCTTTACAATAGATGAGCTTCACGCTTGTTAAAGCTTTCTTTAGCAAGCTCAACCAAACACTCGATTAGTTCTGGATAGCTAATCCCCATATTGTCCCAGAGCAATGGATACATAGACCACTGGGTAAATCCTGGCATGGTATTGAGCTCATTTAGGAAAACTTCTCCCTTATCTGTATAGAAGAAATCACAACGTGAGAGACCAAGCCCGCCAATAGCACGGAAGGCAGCTTCTGCATTTTTACGCATGACTGCTACTACATCATCACTAATCTTGGCTGGAATATCCATAGTAATCTTGTTATCGATGTATTTGGCTTCATAATCATAGAAGGCTACATCCTTGACAACTTCACCAGGTAGCGTGCTCTTGACATCATAGTTTCCTAAGAGACCGACTTCGATTTCACGCGCATTGACTCCTTGCTCTACCAAGACACGGCTATCATACTTGAAGGCAAGTTCTAGAGCTTGATGGAGTTCCTCTTTAGTTTCAGACTTAGAAATACCGACACTAGAACCCATATTGGATGGTTTGGTAAAGACTGGGTAGGTTAATTTATCCTCAACTTCTGCAATCTTAGAAGTCAAGTCATCTCCTTCAACAATGGCTACGTAAGGGACTTGGGCAATCCCAGCAGATTCCAAGACACGTTTAGTCGTGATTTTGTCCATAGCAAGGCTTGAAGACAAGATGTTGCAACCGACATAAGGCATTTTCAAGACTTCTAAGAAACCTTGAACGGAACCGTCTTCTCCCATAGGTCCATGAAGAACTGGAAAAACAACCGCTCCTTCTTCGTAGATAGCACTTGGAGCAATTTTCTTGTCCCAATCAATCGTTTCATTGGTCATGAGACGTTCATCTCGTCCAGGAGTTTGGGTAAATTCTTGGGTTTTGATGAAATCACCGGACTGGCTGATAAAGAAGGTTTTAACTGCAAAACGATCATAGTTGACCGCACGCATGACACTCTCAGCTGACAAGACAGAGACTTTACGCTCTGCACTGCGTCCACCATATAATAGAATAATTGTTTGTTTCATATGATTTGTTCCAATTCTAATAGAATACTCGTCCTTTAGTATATCACATTTGTCCATTTTTTTAAACTTGAATAGCAAAAAAGAGACTAGATTAAAAACAAATCCAGTCTCTATGTTTCTTAAAATCTTATCTACTAGCTAATTGCTTCTATCATTAATCTTACAGACTAGAGTTCTGTACGATTTTCGATAGCTCTTAAGAGCGTTACTTCGTCCGCATATTCGATATCAGCTCCGACTGCTAGACCTCGCGCTAGACGAGTAACCTTGATCCCTGCGGGTTTGAGAAGTCGAGAGATATACATGGAAGTCGCCTCACCATCAGCAGTTGCATTGGTGGCTACGATGACCTCTGAAACCTCGCTATCCATGAGGCGCGTCATGAGACTCTTGAGATTGATGTCATCTGGGCTAATCCCATTCATAGGTGAAATCAAGCCGTGTAAGACATGGTAAAGACCGTGGTATTCTTGGATATTTTCCATGGCAGCGACATCGCGACTATCTTCCAGAACCAGAATCGTGGATTGGTCACGACTAGGGTCTGTACAGATAGAGCAAGGGTCCTCGTCTGTTAAACGTCCACAAATAGAGCAATAGGTCAATTCTCGCTTGGCTGCAAGGAGATTTTTTGCAAATTCATTGACGTCATCATCCGACATCCCAATGGTATAAAAGGCCAGTCGGGTCGCTGTCTTAATCCCGATACCTGGAAGTTTAGAATAGCTGTCAATCAACTTAGCAATAGGTGTTGGATAAAGCATGGCTTCCTTTCTAGTTCATTGGATGGTGTTGGTTGTATAGATTGATAATGTCGCGAGCAATTGCTGGCCCAACATTTTTGGTTAAATTGGTATTATGAGGAAAGACTACTGCAACTGCAATTTGAGGATTTTCTGTTGGAGCATAGGCCACGGCATTGGTATTATTAGCTTCTTTTTGACCACCAGCTACATAGCTTTCAGCTGTACCGGTTTTACCACTGATAGAAACAGTGGCACCATCTGAAAACGCCCGTCCTGTCGTTAGGGGACTAGTTCCATGCGATACTTGGTAAAATCCTTGGTGCAAGATTGCCATATCTGATTCAGAAATATTGACCTTGTTGATTTCCTTGGTATTTATTGCTTGGATTAATTCCCCAAGGCCACCCTTATCATTGTTGTCGTATATTCCCTCGACAATATGTGGAGCTAGACGAACACCATTGTTAGCAATAGTTGCAACGTACTGGGCTAATTGCATCGGTGTGTAGTTATCAAACTGGCCAAAAGCATTAGTTAAATAATTAGCCAAGTCAAATTTTTGGGGGATAAATCCTGTCGATTCATCTGGCAAGTCAATCTCAGTAGAAACTCCTAGTCCATACTCTCCAAAGGTAGCACGAAGTTTACCCATAGCAGAATCCAGTTGGTTGGTTTTGACTGTCATATTTGGTTGATAGGTCTGACCCATCATTCCTAGCGCAGTTTGAACCATGTAGGTATTAGATGAATATTCTAGAGCCTCAACGGCTGTAACCGGAAAGGAACCGTAATAAGGGGTATACCAGGAATTGATAGGGGCAGAACCTTGGAAGACGATTGGTTGGTCTGTCAAGGTTTGGTTACCTGACAAGACCCCATTTTCCCAACCAGAACTGATGGTTGCCGCCTTAACGACAGACCCTGGTACAAAAACATTGGTCACTGTTCCTAGTGAGTCTGGTGTCAAGTCTCCTGTTTCTAGATTGTGTTTAATTCCTGACATTGCCAATACAGCACCTGTCTTAGGATTAAGGGCTACTGCATAAACACCTTCTGAGTATTTAGCACCACCATTTGCAAGTTCAGAATTAAAATAATTCTTTAAGAGGCTGTCTACGCTATCTTGGAAGGCCAAATCAATGGTTAATTTGATGTTTTTTCCCTTGCTACCTTCTTCTATATTCTCTACGCTCTCCATGTCTCCATGCTTGTCCAAATGGATTTCCTTGACGGTCCGTTTCCCTTGCAAGACTTCTTCGTATTGTTTTTCAAGATAGGAAGTCCCGACGCGATCATTGAGCGAATAACCTTTTTTCAAATAAGCGTCTACTTCTTCTGCTGGAAGACCTGATTTTTCACTAGAAACAGTTCCGACAATAGATGAAAGAGAAGTTTCTAAGACCTTTCGATCCCATGAGGTAGAGATAGAAATACCTGGCAATTCCTTTGAAGCAGAAGCAATTACAGCTACCTGTGTATCACTCAAAGGATCTGTTTGAATATTTCCTGTAGCAAAATTTCCAACTGAATTGAGCTGGCTAAAGAGATAGATGGCCTTCTTTTCATCCTCGGAATAGTCCATCTGATTAGCTGCAATACTATTAGCAGCGTTGTTATAGAGTTCAGATTCAGAAAGTTGATTGCCATCTGAATCATACCGTTTATCTTTTGGAAGAGCTTCAACTGTTTTCTTATAAGCTTCGGCATCCGCCAAGTAGTAGTCTGCCATTTGTCGGTCCGTCAACTCTGGAGAAGTGACTGTGACATAAGTCAACAATTTTTTAGAAATATCCTTCAAATCAGCCGCAGTCATCTTGTTACTTCGTGTGAATGAAACAACTTGTTTAACGGTGTTTTGGACTAAGGGTTTACCAGTCGCATCATAGATCTCTCCGCGAGCGGAACCCATGGTTACTCGAGTTTGGCTAGCAGAAGCTAGTTTATTTTCATAAAAATCCTTATGAAGAACTTGCATATAAAGCAAACGACCAATAATTGCTAAAAAGAGCAAAATGACGATTGCAAATAACAAATTAAGCCGTATCGGTATCGAGTGGCTATTGAATTTTCTCATACACATCAATCTCATTTCTAATCAAAATCACACTCTTCATTGTACCATAATTAGGTAGAAAATTATGGAAAAAGAAAAGACTTTCCCTTTTTGGTCCAAAAATTATTTTCTATGATATAATGGAGGTGAGCGCTATTTTATTTGTTAGATTTATCAAATAAATTCTGGCAAATAGCTATCAAAGGAGTCCCATGAATAAGCAAGATATTTCTACAATCATTGAGCTTCACTTTGAAGAAATGACCGATTTAGAGCAAGAAATTGCTCGCTATTTTCTGCAGGCAGATACCATAAACGATGACTTATCCTCTCAGCAAGTTACTCAAAAACTTCATATTTCCCAGGCAGCGCTCACTCGTTTTGCCAAGAAATGTGGTTTTAAGGGCTATCGAGAGTTCATCTTCAAATACCAACAACAAAAAGACACTCTTTCTGCTCCTCAACAGGATATGAATCCTTTGACTCAGAGAGTCCTTAGAAGTTATGCAAACCTGCGAGAAATTTCTCAAGGATTGATTGACGATGAGCAACTGGAACGCGTGGCTCAGATGATTGACCAATCCGAACGCGTGTATTTTTTCGGAACTGGGAGTTCTGGTCTAGTCGCACGTGAGATGAAGCTACGTTTTATGAGATTGGGTGTCGTCTGTGAAGCCTTAACAGATCCAGACGGTTTTGCCTGGACGACTAGTATCATTGATGAAAAATGTTTGGTCTTTGGTTTTTCCCTCTCAGGAACAACACCGTCCATCATCGATAGTTTATTAGATGCCCAGGATATGGGAGCTAAGACAGTTCTATTTACAAGTTCACCGAATAAGGATACTCAAGCATTTACAGAAACTGTTTTGGTCGCAAGCCAAAACCAAGCTTCTTATATTCAACGAATTTCTGCTCAGATTCCAATGCTAATTATCATTGATTTACTCTACGCTTATTTCCTAGAGATCGATCGCGAAAGTAAAGAAAAAATCTTTAATAGCTACTGGGAAAATAATCGATTAAATGGTTATCGCAGAAACACAAGACATAGAAAGCCCTGAAATTGGAAACCATTCAGGGTTTTCTATTTGGAATAACTTTATCAACAAAAGGGAGTCCCATAGTGGACTCCCTTTTTAAGTGTTTTAAAACACTTTCTTTGATTTAGTCTCTGCTAATCCTTCATCTCTTTTTTGAAGAATAATAGCATCATTCCTGAAACTAGAGTGAGAGCAGGCAAGAGAGCTGAACTTACTTCTTCTCCTGTTGCCGGCAACTGTTTGCTTGTAGAATCTGCTACAGTTCCCTTAGCCTCTGCTAATGGCTTATCTTCTCCCATAGGTTGTGGAGCAGGAGTTTCTACATTTGCTGGTGCACTTGGTTGAGCTGCATCCTTGTACACTACCGCATAGACACCTAGGTGTGGAGCTACAAATTCAAGTGCTGAACCTTTCTGTTCAAACTTCACTTCCTGCAATTCTCGATTTGCATTCATGGCATAGACATTGGCTACATCAGACGCCACAGCAACTTGAACAAGGGCTGCACCTTTCAATTGAACAAGTTCGCCTTTCTCATTCTTCAATTGAATTTGATAAGCATCGAAACGGCGACCTTCCAAGACCTGATCAGCAACCTTATCGACCTCTAGAACAGAACCACCATTGAGGTCCCCTTCTCGAGCAATCAGTTTCAAGTTTGTTGATGAATCTTTCAAGACCTTCAATTTGCTATCAGTTGATGGACTTTCTTCCTTAGTTCCAACTTCGACGATGCGATTTTGGGCTTCCTCACGTTCAACCTTAACAACCTTACGGTTGTCACCATCGACTTCTACATAAGTCGTTACTTGTCCGTCTTTTCCTTCAGAAACAACTTGTTCCTTACCTTTAGCTAAATCAGCATTCTCACGGCGAACAGTCTTGAAGGCGATTGGTTCTTTCTCTACTTTTAGATTTGGTAGATTAAAGTCCAAATTCATAACGCCTTCTGTCGGCATAGCAGTTCCTTCTTGAGTACCAACTTCAACGATGCGGTCTTGAGCTTCCTCACGTTCAACCTTAACAACTTTACGATCGCTGCCGTCAACTTCTACATAGGTCGTTACTTGTCCGTCTTTTCCTTCAGAAACGACTTGTTCCTTACCTTTAGGTAGAAGAGAATTTTCACGACGAATAGTGTTGAAGGCAATCGGCTCTGTCGTTACTTCAAGGCTTGGTTGAGTTACACTCAATTCTTTAACACCTTCAGCTGGAAGATTTGAATGTTTCACTTCCTCTTCTGGCTTACTTGGGTCCTCTGGTCTTGCAGGCTCTTCTGGTTTACTTGGCTCTTCTGGAGCTGGTTCCTCTTTTGGTGTCGCCTGAAGATTGTTGATAGATGTCAGAGCGTCTTGCAAGGCCTTATCTACTGCATCCTGAGTTTTGGCTTCTTCAATAGCAGCTAAGGCTTGTTCTGCTAGTTCAACTAGTTTCTTCTTAGCTTCCTTGTCATCACCCAACTCAGCTGTTTTACTTTTAATGGCTTCGGACAAGCTTGCCATAGCTTTATCGTAGTCAAGCTTAGGCTCTACTGGTTTGCTTGGTACCTCTGGCTGTGTTGGTTCTTCTGGTTTTGCTGGCTCTTCTGGTTGTGTTGGTTTTTCTGGAGCTGGCTCCTCTTTTGGAGTTGCTTGAAGCTCATTGATAGATGCCAAAGCTGCTTGCAAGGCCTTATCTACTGCATCCTGAGTCTTAGCTTCTTGGATAGTTGCAAGAGCTTGTTCTCCAAGTTCAACGAGTTTTTCCTGAGCAGCTACATCATCGGCAAGTTCTGTTGCTTTTTTCTCGATAGCTTCAGTCAAATCTGCAATTGCCTTATGGTAGTCAACTTTAGACTCTTCTGGTTTTGATGGTTCCTCTGGCTGTGCTGGTTCTTCTGGAGCTGGCTCCTCTTTTGGAGTTGCTTGAAGCTCATTGATAGATGCCAAAGCTGCTTGCAAGGCCTTATCTACTGCATCCTGAGTCTTAGCTTCTTGGATGGCTGTCAAGGCTTGCTCTGTTAATGCAACTAGCTTCTTCTTAGCTTCCTTGTCATCACCGAGTTCAGCTGTTTTTCTTTCAATCGCTTCGGTCAGACTTGCCATAGCCTTGTCATAGTTTGGTTCTTCTGGCTGTTCTGGTGTTGGCGTATCATCTGTGCCATAATTTTCTTCCTTATCAAGGATCGTTTGCAAAGCTGCTACTGTCTTCAGAACTTCTTGTGCATTGGCATCACTTGCTGAAAGTTGCTCAGATAATTTATCCAAGTTTGACTTGAAGGCTTGACGTGCCTCTGGAGTATTCTTCAAGCTTGTCTGGTCAAACTTAACCAACTCATCCTTCCAGCTCTTCATGGCTTGGATTAACTCTGCTTTGGTATAAAGAGCACTATCTTCACCATGAGTGATGAACTGGTCAACTTGGATACCAATATTTCTCGTAGTATCATTACGTTTTGGATCCAATTGCAAGGTTACAGCATGCCAACCTTCTTCGAGTCCAGTCAAACGAACGAGAGTCTGACCACCTTGACGAGTAGTGGCTGTACCACTGAAGTACTTCTTACCGTTGTACTCAGAAGCATTACCTAGGCCATCTTGATACTCGACTTTTCTACCGTCTAACGTCACCTTGTAGATACCATGTCCTGGATCCACATATCCTTTGATCTCAAGACCTGTTCCGTAGAAGTAGGCTGTTACGCTAGCATTTTTCTTCTGCTCTTCTGTCAAACGTCCAAATGACGCCCATGATTCTGTATTTTGGTATTTATCAGCTGAGTTCGTTTCATGGTTCCAACCTGGACTATAGTCAAGCTGAGGTGCCTGATCGTCATAGCTTGTCTGGTCTTTTAGGAGCAATTCTGCCTTCATCACTCGAATAGTAGCTTCTGAAGCAAAACCAAGGAGGGCATTATCAGAAACGCTAGTCATTTTCACTTTGAAGTCAAAGATTGAATCAGCTTGCTCTGTAAAGTCAATCGTTGGAATCGTGATTGTTTTCTCAGTTTCACCATCTTGGAAAGTCAAGTCAGCTGTTGTGTCCTTGTACACTTTACCATGAACCCCTGTTCCTGGTTCTGTTACAACATGGACTGTTGCTGTTCCTTTGCTACCACCAACACGCTTAATGGTTACAGTAACCGGTTGACCTTTTTGAACTTCATAAGTTGTTTCTTTCATCTCAAACATACCTTTGCCGGCATTGTTAAGAGTGTAGATACCTTCAGTCGCAATAGGTTTACCAGTCTTGTTAACAAGTTTGATGGTATGTTCACCTGGAGCCAAATCATCTGTTTCATAAACCATCTGGCTACGTTTACGAGATGCATTATTGGTTTGCACGTCTGCAACCTTCTGACCATCTACGTAAACTGACATTTCACCGTGGTTTGGATCCACTGTAGATACTACATATGCTTTTGTTCCAGTGAAGCGGTAGGTTACACTTGCATCTTTTTGGTTTGTCCACATAGATGTTCCGCGGATACCTTCAGATTCGTCATACCAAGTTGTATTTTCTTTATCAGCTGTTGTATTTGAATGGTAATCCAATCCTAGAGGGTAGCCGTCTGTTTTCTCAATACTGCTTGGTGTCTTATAAACAGAGAAGTTTGTCAAAATAGGTGTCGCTTGTGCACCAGTAATGGTCACGCGAATCTTTTGTGCTTCTACTGGTTGACCTTGGATAAGGCGACGATAACCAACAGTTGACCCTTCACCGTATGGTACCCAACGTCCATTGAGCTCAACTTCAACCTTGAAGCCAGAGATACGTTGACCTTTAGCGATATCTTCTTTGAGTTCGACTACGTCAAAGCGTCTCTTTTGACCAAGATCGACAGTGAATTCACCTGTCTTAGCATCATTTGCTAGTGCCCAGCTGGTATCATCCTTACCATCTGTTAGGTGGCTTGCTTGATACAAGTGATTCTTACGAGTAGAGCTTGCAGTAACTGTTGCACCCTTAGCAAAGTCAGTCGCATACATTTGGTCCAAGGTTGCTCGGAATTCTTTCAAGCGAGCTACATCTGCATCTGCGAATCTACCTTCTTTATTTGGTGGAATATTGAGTAGAAGTGGCGTTCCACGACCAACAGATTTGAAGTAAATATCCATCAAATCTTTGATTGATTTTGGTTGTTGATTGTCATGGTAGAACCAACCTGAACGGATAGAAACGTCTGCTTCACCAACTGAGTACATATCTCCTTCTGGATCTCCATGGTTGAGATATTCATTCTTCACATCGTCAGTGATTTTAGCTTTCTTGACCTTATGCCAAACTGGATCTCCAGCGATTCCACGTTCATTACCAATCCAACGGACACTTGTCGGTTGAGCAGAGAAGATAGCGATATCCCCTTCAGCTTTCTTGATGTACTCGAACCACTTGTCAAAGGTATAGGTTACTTTTTGAGCTCCGCTACCACGAGCACCGTCCATCCATACTTCGATGAATTTACCATTATTTCCGTATTTAGGATTGCCAAGGATTTCCTTGAGTTGGTTAAGGTAGTATTCGTTGTACTCTTTTTCAGTATTCACGTGATAGTTTGGATTATTTGCATCCCATGGTGATAGGTACACACCCATATTCATGTCATACTTAGTTGCTGATTTAGAGATTTCTTCGAGAAGGTCTCCCTTACCATCTTTCCACGGACTAGCAGCCACGGTATGTTTTGTGTATTGAGAAGGATAGATGACAAATCCGTCATGGTGTTTTACAACCATGATTGTTCGTTTGAATCCAGCATCCTTCAAAGTCTTAATCCACTGATCTGTATCAAGGTTAGTTGGATTGAAGTACTGAGGATTTTCTCTACCGTTCCCCCACTCAGAGTTGGTATAGGTGTTCATACCATAGTGGATGAAGGCAGCCAATTCTTCCTTGTGGTAGTCCAATTGAGCCTTGCTTGGAAGTGGACCGTAAGCAGCAATTTCTGTTTCTTCATCTTTTGGATCAACCACTGGAGTTACAGGAGTTGCTGGTTTTGGATCTTCAATCTTTTCGTATTCAAAAATAACTTCATTCACCCCTTTATGCTTGATAGTTGCTTCTTGACTTGCATTGACTGCACGATAACCTGCAATTTCTTTAGCTTGGAATTTATGAACAAAGGAAACATCGTATTCTTTACCTTCGTTATTGTCCACATCTGCAGTCGTCAACTCTTTATCAGAGTCTTTCAAGCGATAGTGAACCTCAAAGGAACCTTTGTTAACTTTATAGACTACTTTAATGACACGAGTTCCTGCGGGAGCCTTGCTCACAACACTATGATCCTCATCCCAAGCGTCTTTCAATTGTTTATTGACTGGAGAATCACCAATTGAAACAATCTCATATTTTTCTTTATTCTTCTTGTAGAAATCTGTTTTTTCAATTTCCGATTTGTAGTTATAATTGAATTGTGCTCCAACTTCTGCCCTGTCTACAAAAGTATCGTTTTCTTTGACTGGGTTATCATTTTGGTCCACATGTTCGATAACTACACGGCCATAGTCAACGCCTTCAAGGAGAGTTGCTACACCACTTTCATCGAATGAATATTTGTTTTCACCGATAACTGCTGTCTTATTTCTTAACATTTCTCCCTCTGGAGTGAAATAATAACGGCTACCGTTATCGCCTTGATACCAGCCTTTAACACCGTATTTATCAATGATGCCTTTAGCCCATGCTAATTGTTCTGGAGACAAGACTAGACCTCCACCGAAGCGGTCTTTTTCAGCAATGTTCGCATTATCAACAGTACCACGTTGGTGGATTCCGATAACTTTGCCATCACCGTTGATAATACCGCCACCAGAAAGGCCTGATACAGAAGTCAAACGATAGGTAACACCTACTGTTCCCTTATCATCATATTTTTCAGTGCCTTTGACAACACCGTCAGCCTTATACAACTGTCCTGGAACAATCGGCTCCTTCAATTCTGGTGAGCTTGAATCTGTAGGATAACCAATGGTACTAACAGGTTCTCCAGCTTTGTATTCCCGATGCTCTGCCAGAGGAGTGAAGGTTGCGGCCTTATTTGGACTAGCGATTTGAAGTGGAACAGGTGCTACGACCAAGGCTAGGTCATTCTTGTAACCTTCACCAAACTTATCTTTATTCCAAAAATGGATATCCTTTTCCTTGAAAATAACCGTCTTTCCTGAGTTTGGCAAAGATCTTACCTTGGGACTATTTGAACCGACATTGTAGTAGAATTTAGCAGTATCACCACCACGGATAGATCCCGCATTGGTATCCGCATCCTTGACTAAGAAGTTGTGTGCTACTGTCAAGATAATATTTGGTGCAACAAAGATACCAGAGCCAGAATTGAGATAATCCTGCTTCCCACCATTTGCAAGTGGAGAGCTAAAAATGCTATAAACCATAGTCGCAGATGTAGCTGGTTGTCCTTCATAGTCAATATGTTTGAGATCCTGACCACCATTGATAATGGCTCTATTTTCTTTCTCTCCTCCAGTTGCACTTGCTTCTTCAGCTTTTAGAATACTCTTAGTTTCTACTTTCGGGCTATCCTTTTCTGATACAATAGCTGAAGTATCAATTTTATTCACTGGCGTATCAGGATAAGCACGGTCAGGAATTTCTTCTGGAAGTAAATCTCCAGCCTCTTCAGTAGTTTTAGTTTCTTCTGTTACTTTTTCTGTAGCAGGAGATGCTTGTTTAGCAACTTCTTCTTTAACAGGACTCACTACTTCTTTAGTTTCCTTAACTGCTTCCGCTTTTTCTTTATCAACATCGATTACTTCTTTTGCTTGACCTTCTACTTCCAGTTTTGGCTCTGTCACAACTTCGTTAGCGGCAACATTTCCAGATGCAAAAAAAGCCAGTCCAACTGCCACAGAGGCTACACCAACCGTTAGTTTACGAATACTAAATATACGACTTCTTTCAAAAAAATACTGTTTCATCAAATTCTCCTAATGAACAAAAGCAGTCAGCTACTGCAAGAGCCCAGTTTCTGCTGGCGACAATTTTATTTCTCAGTACCTACTTTAAAACTCTTCTTCCTCCCACTCTTATCTTCTGTTTAAATTCATTTTAGAAATCGCTTACATTTTTTCTGAATAAAAAAATGACTTGATTTTACAACCGCTTTTTCGAGATTTCTCAGTATAATAAATATACTATATTATTCCAAGAAATGCAAGGGCTTCCAAAGTTTTATTAAAGTTTTACCTAACTTTTTTCCTGCCAAAAAAACCTAAATTGGCAAAGCCAATTTAGGACTGTTTGGTTCTGAAATGATAATATGCTCCGAGCATACCAGCAGTATTCTGATGGTGGGCAAATTCAAGTCGAGTCTTGTCTGCCAAGCTTGGAACAAGCGAATCTTTCAAAGCCTTACGGATTTTTGGTTTCAAAATTGCTTCTTGCCCCATGATACCACCACCAAGGATGACAACTTCTGGATTGGCAACATAACAAATATTTGCGAGACCCTTACCAAGGTAATCCACCATACGGTCAATCCCCTCCATACAGAGTTTATTGCCTTCGGTAGCTTCTTTGAAAATTCTGCGACCGTTCCACTGTTCCACTTCATCTCCATGTGCGTCTGCTACATACTTAACAAGAGCTGTCGTAGACGCTAAATCCTGGAAAGCTCCATCCTGCATGTGCAGATAACCAACCTCACAGGCAGAATTACTAAAGCCATGGAAAACTTGGCCATCAATGATTAAGCAACCACCGATACCAGTCCCAATTGTCAAGCAAAGGGTAATACTTGCACCCTTTCCTGAACCAGAGACAGCTTCAGCAAGCCCTGCACAGTTAACATCATTTTCAATTTCACAAGGAATATTAAAGCTAGCTTCAATTTCCTTTTTAAATTGGGTTCCGGCATAATTTGGAATCTGTGGACCAGCGTAGAAAATCTCACCCTTATCAGGATCAACCATTCCCGCTGAGGAAATGGCTACACCTGACACTGGTCCTTTTTCTAGATAGCTAGCTACGATATCTTTTGTTTTCTGTAAGATATGTGGACCACCCTTATGAGCCTCAGTCGCTACTTCGTTAGACTCTACAAGTTGTCCATCTTGGTCAATTAAACCGTATTTGATATTAGTTCCACCAATATCAATTGCAACGTAATTAGTCATAAAGCCTCCTATTGATTAGAGGAAACGCTCCTTAGTTTCACGAATCAATTGAGCAGCTGCTTCTACAACTGGACGATCTTCTTCGGTCACTGGTGTAAGTGGAGAACGAACTGATCCGATATTAAGTCCTTCATTGATTTTCAAGACTTCTTTGATAACACCGTACATGTTTCCATGTGCAGCAGTCAATTTACCAATGATAGCGTTGATTGCATATTGCAATTCACGCGCTGTTTCTAGGTCTTTATCTGCAATCAATTGGTTGAGTTTCAAGAAGAGTTCTGGCATAGCACCATAAGTACCACCGATACCAGCTTTAGCACCCATGAGACGACCACCAAGGAATTGTTCATCTGGACCATTAAAGACAATATGATCTTCGCCACCAAGACTAACAAAAGTTTGGATATCTTGAACTGGCATTGAAGAGTTTTTAACACCGATGACACGTGGATTTTTCAACATTTCTGTGTAAAGACTTGGAGTCAAAGCAACACCTGCCAATTGAGGAATGTTATAGATAACATAGTCTGTATTTGGTGCTGCAGCACTGATGTCGTTCCAGTATTTAGCAACTGAGTACTCAGGCAAACGGAAGTAAATTGGTGGGATTGTTGCGATAGCATCTACTCCCAAACTTTCTGCATGACGAGCCAGTTCAATACTATCTTTTGTATTGTTACAAGCTACGTGAGCAATGATGGTCAATTTACCTTTGGCAACTGCCATAACTTCTTCTAAGATCAATTTACGGTCTTCTACACTTTGGTAGATACACTCACCTGAAGAACCATTAACGTAAAGTCCTTGAACACCTTTATCAATAAAGTATTGTACCAAGGCACGAGTACGTTCTGGGCTAACTTCACCCGCATCATCATAACATGCGTAGAAGGCAGGAATGACACCTTCATATTTTTTTAAATCTGACATAGATTTCTCCTAAGATTTCTTTTTTCTGCTTTGAGCAGATGATTTTTTACTATTTTAGTATACACCTTGTAAAAAGCGCTTTCAATACATCTCAGCCACTTAGATTTTAATTTCTATTCATCTCCCATAGCTTTTCTTGTTTGAAAGTAGTTTCATATCGTTTTCAATCTGCTTGATATTTAGCAAACAATTTTTCCATTAATCCAGCTTGGCAAAAGGCAAGAAGACCAAAGCCAAAGAGTAGAAATGCTGAACCACCAAGCACTAGAGTAAAGCCTGATAGATAGAGAAGCATAATGATTAACAAAATAATCGCAAGCATCAAGAAGAACCACACGAAGTTAAAACTTACCAAAAGTAAGCTCTTTTGGAGCACTTCTTTCCAAGTTAATTCATAGCGTGCAGCAATTGGATAGCTAGCCAACATAACTAGTGTTAAAAATATCAGAATTCCCAAACAAATAGCTTTAATGAGTTGAAAGGCAACTCCAGTTTGACTCCAAAATAGTGATAAGTCAACCACACTGATCAAAAAGATTCCTAATTCCAGCAAACCTAACTGAAAACCTAATTTCAAATTTTGCTTAAAGGCTCTAATATAGATTTTGAAAACAGGAATACGACGGCTGCGCTTCACTTCAAAGATTGTCTGATAGAGACTGATTTTAGCTACTCCAATAGTCACAATAGGCAAACAAGACACAACAAAGAGTAGGTTAACCGTCACGATATCTAAAACTTTCTCGCAAAAACGCATCAGAAAGTTATCCGTATCGAATGCCGCTTTTATCAATCCAGATCCTTTATGTGCCATTGTTTCTCCTCCTAACTGACTAATCGATTAAAATTTTAAATAAATATTTGCGAACTTTATCTTCCATACCTGCATAACCGTTAGGCTGATGAGGTTCTCCTGGGAAGAAAACTGCAAAATTGTGATATCCCAACAAAAGTGGGTATTGTTCGTGACAATGAACAAAGCCAATATCACTGGCTTCATCAAAGGCTACAGCCTCATCTTTGATGCGAGAACCGTAGCTAGAATACTCATGTCCTTCAACTAACAAATGCAAATCTGCATAGTTTTTATGATGCTCAAAGCGATCATTTTCTTCTTTGTTGAGAACATTTTCCTGTACAACTAGAAAGACCTTATCCCCATCAATATCGTATTTACCTAATTCAAAAGTATCCTTACGATGCTCATAGAGATAATCTATAGCTTTGTCCAGATTTGGGTGAATTCCCTTGTAAAAGCTAATGTTTTTTAAATCATCAAAAATCATAGTAATTTCCTTTACTTCTGATGCTTATTTCCAATTTGATTTATCTTTTTTACCATTTCCCTTAAATAGTGCGGACGGAAGGTAAAATTATCCAGTGGATGATTTTAGAAAACCATGAAATGAAAGACCTAATTTTTGAGCTCCTCGCTCATTCATTTCTAGGCTCAGGCTAAAATAGTTCCCCGAACTATTTTACTCTCAAAAATTCCGTCCAAGACAAGTACAACATACTTATCTTGGATACCACTAAAATGGGAAATAACTACTCTAAATAGTATCTAAAAAGTCAAAAATCAAGTTTATAAGTGTCTAACAAAACTTCGTGAAGCAAGCAACTCCTCTCCATTTTGTAGACACTTATATATCCTGTATTCTCTTAGTCTATCAACTATACTTCTGCATACTGATAAACAGATTGTACTATATTCAATTTTCGCAGAGTATTAACCTTTAACGGCTCCCATAGTAATCCCTTGAGTGAAGGATTTTTGGAAGACAAGGAAGACTGTTACGATTGGCACAGCTGCAAGAGCAGCCCCTGCCATAATTAAACCATAGTTGGTTGCCATCTCAGCCTGCATAGTCGCAACCCCGAGTGAGATGGTCAAGTTGTTACGAGATGTCAACATAACCAACTGCATGAAGTAGTCATTCCATGTATTGATGAAGGTAAAGATTGCAAGAGCTGCAAATCCTGGTTTCACAATAGGGAAGGCTACGCTCCAGAAAGTACGAATCTCACCACATCCATCGATTTTAGCAGATTCGAGCAATTCTGTTGGAATGTTTTCACTGAACTGTTTCATGAGGAAGACCCCAAATGGCCATCCGATCAAAGGCAAGATAACTGCCCAAAGAGTGTCATGGATTCCCATGAAGTTGACGATACGTACCAATGGTACAAGGACAACTTGTTTTGGAAGAGCCATGGCAGCGATAAAGATAGCGAAGAGAATGCGTTGTCCATAGAAACGTTTCTTAGCCAATACATAACCTGCTAGTGAAGAGGTTGCACAAACCAAGAACATAGTTACCAATGAAATGAAGACTGAGTTCCACATCCATTGCAAGGCTGGGTTTTGCACCATCAATTGTTGGAAGTTCTCCATTGTTGGAGCTTTAGGGAACCATTGTGGTGGAATCATAATGGTATCTGGTTGTGATTTGAATGCACCTGTCAAAATCCAGTAGAATGGAAAGATAAACAGTACAGTCAATAAAAGCAAGAAGATGGTTGAAATAACAGTGAAGGCTGTTAAAGGTTTCTTTTGTGTAGATTGCATAGCTGTCTCCTTTCTATTAATATTCTACGTCGTTTCCAAGTACTTTAAATTGAACAAAGCTGACGATAGCGATCATAACTGCCAAGAATACACCAATAGTATTGGCATAGCCATACTCAGTCAATTGGAAGGCTTTTTCGTAAAGGTAGTACATAAGTGTACTTGTTGAGTAGTTTGGACCACCTGAAGTCAAAAGCTGAATCAAAGCGAAACACTGGAATGAGTTGATTGTTGTAATGATTGCGATATAAAGAGTTGTTGGAAGGAGGCTTGGCCATTTAATCTTCCAGAAAACTTGTAACTCAGTTGCTCCGTCGACACGCGCCGCTTCAACAAGAGAGTTATCAATATTACCCATTGCAGCGATGTAAAGGATGATTGGCTGACCAACTGATGTTGTCAAAAGAATAATCATAATCGCCATCAAAGCCCAGTTTTTATCACCCAACCAAGAAATGTTTTGGCTAATGATATGGCTTGACTTAAGCACGAAATTCAAAATACCTGATAGAGGATCATAAATCCATTTCCATACAACCGTTACGGCAACACTACCTGTTACAACAGGAAGGAAGAATACGAAACGATAGAAGGATCTAGCAACTGCATTTTGTTGGTAAGTTTGTGATGCCACAAATAGTGAGAAGAGTACAACGACTGGTACAGATCCGATAACTAAGATTACGGTATTAATCAAAGATTTTGTAAAGACAGGGTCTTTAAACATGCGGATGTAGTTGTCAAGTCCCACAAACTCAAAGCTAGTCATCGAGTAGTTAAAGAAACTAGTGATGAATCCCATGATCATTGGAGCTAGGACAAAGACGGTAAAGAAGATTAATACTGGTGCTAAGAAAGCATAAGAAACAATTGTTTCTCTCATGCGAATTTTATTGACTTTCACAGTCGGCACCTCACTTTCAAATAGTTTTTGTTTTTTTAATTGTTGTCTGACATTGATGTAAAATCAAAATGAAATTTTTTCCAAGAAAAGCCTATGTAAGAACTTCATTTTAATTTTGACCTGTCAGTTCCTTACATTTTTTAAACAAAACTCCCCCTTTTCGTACACAGATGTGCACAGGGAAAAGGGGGGATTTTACTTTTTATTTAGGGCTTATTGTTTAGCTGCTTTTTTGATTGTTTCATTCGCTTTTTCAGTGAATGTCTTCAAAGCTGCAGCAGGTTGTTCGTCACCGTTAGACACTGATTGCAACATTGGGAACCATAGAGTTCTCATTTCAGCAAATCCGTCGATTGTGTTGTAGTATGGAGAGTAGTATTGAGTCCAACCACTGATAGTTTCCATACGTTTATCATCATAAAGTTTTCCAAATGAAGTACGAACTGGGAAGGCACCTGTACGAACTACGTCTTTAGGACCCCACTCTTTATCATCTGCGATGAATTGGATGAATTTCTTAGCTGCAGCGACTTTCTTTTCATCCTTGTTGTTAAATACTGCAAATCCGTTTACAAGGTACTCAAGAGCTGGTTTGCCTGAATCAGATGGGAATGGAACTTCTACCACTTCAACTTTACTTGCTTCCAACAATTTAGCTTGGATACCGTTTTGAGCTGGTGCCCAAAGGATTGTGTATGATGTTTGACCGTTTGCAAAGTTTTGGATGTCTGCTCCACCGTCAAATTGTGAACCGTTGTTCAACAGACCATCTTTAATCCAGCTAGTTGCTTTTTCAAGACCTTTGACGAACTTAGGATCGTCAGTTGTGTATTTAGTAACTTCTTTGTCTGTTACAGAACCGCCGTAAAGGTTAGCGATGAAGGCACGTGTTCCTTGGTCTCCCCCTTGACCAGAACTGAACAATGAACCTGGAGTGTATCCTTTGTCTTTAAGTGCTTTCAAGACTTTTTCAAAATCATCAGTTGTCCAACCTTCTTTAACAAGGTTAGCTACACCAGCATCTTCCAACATTTTCTTGTTCATAGCCATGTAGAATGGTGCAGAACTGATTGGATACATGTATGCTTTATCGCCAGCTTTACTTGCTTGAATGATGTTTTCATTGTTAACATCTTTAACAAATTCATCTGTAAAGAGGTCATTCAACTCAGCTAATTTACCATTTTTACCGTAATTAATGATACGACCTGGTGCATCGAAAAGTACATCTGGAGCAGTTCCAGCTTCAATAGCTGTCGTGATTTTTTCTGGACCAGATTTGAAGTCGATTGTTTCTAGTTTAACTTTGATATCTGGGTTTGCTTTTTCGAAAGCTTCGATGATAGATTTTTCATAAGTTCCTACACCGTCACCAGATTTTTCTTGAGTGAAGACTGGGAAAGCCCACCAAGTGATTTCAGTTTTTCCTGCATCACTTGCAGCGTCTTTTTTAGCGTCTGATTTGCCACAAGCAGCAAGAGATAGAACAGCAGCACCCGCAAGTACTGTACAAGCTAGTTTTCTAAATTTCATTAGTATTCTCCTAAATGATGATGTGCGTATCCGAAACGGATAATGAGTATTGACAACTTTGTATACGTTTACATTTTGTTTTACGAATCAACCACTCTCCTCGTGTTTTAATTATCTTATTTGAGACCTGCAACAAATCGTTCCGTGATCTCTTTTGGTCTAGTAATAGCGCCACCAACTACGATGCCTCGCACTCCGTAACCTAGGATTTGCTTAGCCTGTTCTGGTGTATGAATTTTTCCTTCTGCGATGACGTCTACACCTGCATCGCATAGTTTCTTGATGAGTTCAAAATCTGGACCATCCACTTTTGGACTATAAGATGTGTAGCCTGACAAAGTTGTTCCGACAAAGTCGATTCCCGCCTCAACTGCTGTTAGTCCTTCTTCAAAGGTACTTGTGTCAGCCATCAAGAGTTGGTTTGGATATTTTTCTTTGACTTGACGGATAAATTCTTGAATCTCTAGGCCATCATGGCGTTCTCTCTTGGTACAATCTAGAGCGATTACCTCAATATCTAGAGCTGCTAGTTCATCAACTTCTTTCATAGTAGCTGTGATGAATGGTTCCTGTGGTGGATAATCACGTTTGATAATTCCGATAATCGGAAGATTTGTGACCTCTTTGATTTCCTTAATATCCCGAACACTATTTGCTCGGATACCGACTGCTCCACCTTGCTCAGCCGCTTTGACTAGCAAGGGCATTACACCTCCCGCTTCTGTATAAAGCGGTTCGTGAGGAAGTGCCTGACAAGAAACGATGATTCCATCTTTAATCTGCTCAATCAAAGCTTCTTTACTGATTTGTGGCATCCACTTTCCTCCTTTTCTTTTTTCTTATGAGCCTATTATATATCATTTTTAAAGCGCTTTCAATAACTTGTACTAGAATAGATTGAAGTTTCAAAACAATTTTATGAAACAGAATCTCCTGAAAGTAGTTTCAGGGAGAAATACCCGTCTTTGAATCGTCTTCCATCCGCTTATTTCCACTAAAATCTTCGCTTTCTGCAAATAAAGAGCCTGTAACGAATGAACGTTACAGACCCTTCTAATATAAGTCTAAACCTTTTTTATAGAGACTTTTTAGATTCAATGTTGCCATTAATCTTCTTTTTTCTTAGCCATTCCAAACAAGCCGAGAAGCATTCCAACCATTCCTACAGATACTAGTGGAGTTGAAACCTCACTTCCTGTTGCAGGGAGGGTTGGTTGTTGTGGTTGAGCTGCTGGAGCTTGATATGTCTTGTCTTGCTGTGCTACTAAAGTGACAAGCGGTTTTTCTTCAACCTTATATTCCGGAAGTTCGTTTTTGGCTGCTTCGACTGCATTTACTCCGCCTGTGAATTCTGGAAGTTCATGCTTAAGGGCTTGAACTGCATTTGCTCCACCTGCAAATTCTGGAAGCTCATTTTTGAGCGCTTCAACTGCGTTTACTCCGCCTGTGAATTCTGGAAGCTCATTCTTGAGCGCTTCAACTGCGTTTACTCCGCCTGTGAATTCTGGAAGCTCATGAACTGCAGCTTCGACTGCATTGACACCACCTTCGAATTCTGGGACTTCTACTGTTGGTGCTGCCTCATCACCTACTGTTGCGCTAGGAACAGAGTGTTCAGAAAGCTCAGATTCAGATGATGCTTCACCATTTACGTCACCTTCAAACTCAGGGACTTCTACTGTTGGTGCTGCTTCGTCACCTACTGTTCCAATAGGTTCAGTGTACTCAGGAAGTTCTGTTACAGCTACTTCGTCACCATTGACACCACCTTCGAATTCTGGGACTTCAACTGTTGGCGCTGCTTCGTCACCTACTGTTCCAATGGCTTCAGTGTACTCAGGAAGTTCTGTTACAGCTGCTTCGTCACCATTGACACCACCTGTAAATTCTGGGACTTCATGGATTGCCGGTTCGTCACCATTAAAACCATTCGTAAGTTTAGTACCTACCACAGATACTGGCAAGTTATGCATACTTTCAATTGCACCCGCTTCAATAGCTGTAACTTTTTGACCGATATCTTCAGGAGCTATTGTAAATAGGAGGGTCTTAGTATCATACTGAGTCATGAAGGTTGCAGTCTTACCATTAGCTAGTTTGAGAGTTGGAGCTTGATTTACCAAGACTTCTGAATCAAATTCCATAGCAATAATGCCTGGCCATTTTTCCATAGCCGATGTAACTTTCACTTCTTTAGAAGCAAGTCTCTCTTTAGTTAGATAATCCCAGTTGAATTTCTTGAAGGATAGAGTATAAGGATTGCCACCAGCTTCATGATGTTCATACAAGAGACCAAATTCTTTTGGTCCAATTTGTTGAAGTGAGTTATAAGCATACTCACCTTCTTGAATCAAATGATGATGCAACCAAGTCAACTCGCCATCTTCTTCTACGCGAGCCACACGAATGTAGCCATTCTTACGACCTGGTCCATTAGCATTTGCTAGAAGGATATACTCCTTGCCATCTTGAACCGTATGAGTCGCCGCCATTTGAACATAAACATCAGGTACATCATAGCGTGCTACATTGTTGTCCCATGTAATACCACCATCATTACTTGTCGCAACTTGCAAATCACCAGTCAAACCACGCATAAAGAGTTTCAACTGACCATTGTTCAATTGAACAACAGAAGATTCTGTATTTTGAGCGTAGTAATTGTTCATGTTGCTTGAATCAACTACTGTGCCATCATGAAGTGTACGGTTGTCATTGACACCGCCACCCATATGCCAAGTCTTACCATGGTCATCTGAATAGATGATGCGAGATGATTGAGAACCGTTGAGGTGGTTAGTTCTGTTTGTCGTATAGACAGGGACAACAATCCGACCTTTATGAGGTCCATTCTGGAGGGTAATGCCCACTCCAGGTCCCACACCTAAGAATTTCATCCAATCAGCTTTGACCATTGGAGTAATATCTTGTGGTGCAGACCAAGTCTTACCATCATCATCACTATAAGACATCCATAGGTAGCTGTCTTTAGCAATTCTAAATGGAGAAGTTTTATTGCTTGTAAAGTAGATATTTCCTAGTAGTTGCTCACCTTGATAAAGATCGCCTTTATCACTATAAGCAGGTTTGACAGGATTTACAACAACACGGTAATCCGTTGCCTGACCATCTGGTGTGTAGACAACACCATTTTCACGAATAGTATAGGCTCCATTTTCTCCTTCACGGTATAGAATTTGATAAGTTTTTCCATCAATTTCCTTATAGGCAACTTCTCTTTCAGAAGACATTCCGAAGATTCCTTTACCTTCTGGGAACATATCGTAAACTGAGAAGATTCGTTTAGTTTCCGTATCTTGGACTAGAACCATATCGATGTTTACTGGTGAACCAATGTTTGGATCCTTGGCTTTTGGATTGTCACGTAGATTCGTAAGAGTGATGCGATCGCCCCATGTTTGGCCCTTGTCTTCACTTCGTTTAACGACCATACCGATATCACCCCAGTCATAGTGGTGTAAGCGGCGTTCGTCAGCACCAGCAATCAAAGTTCCCTTGTCAGTCTTAAGGAGGGCTGGAATACGATAGCTATTAATACCATCTGGATTTGACTGCCCATTTGTACCCGCTGTAAAGACATCTGTTTTTTTAGAAATCTCAGCCCCTTCTGGAAGTTCTTGCTTCAAGTCTCCTCTTTCAAATAATTGACTTCGTGTTCGAACTTCATCTTGTGTTAAGGCGCGGTCATAGACTGTTAAATTACGAACTTGTAGATTTGAGCCCCAAACTGTCTTGCTTCCTCGTTTGGTCGCTCCGATTTGAACGTGGTTCACATCTGGCATATCTTTGATGAATTTCCCAGATTTTAGACTTGTTCTGGATAAGACACCATTTACATATAGACGAACTCTTCCGGTAGGAACTTCAGTTGTTGGTTTTTCCACAGTAAAGGTAACTGAATTCCACTGACCAGGGCGAACCTTTAATGGCGCATCAGTGTATTTATCATAGAATTGCGCACCATTTGCATCACGACCTTCGATAAGGGCTGTATTATCAAAGACTGACATGGTGAAGTACTCATTTTCCTTGGTATCACTTGATACAGAGAAAAGATTGTAAAAACGTGGTGCCGATGCATCTGGTTTGAACTCCATATGCACTGTTGCATCTTGAAGTTTCTTGAGTTTCTCTAAGTCACTTGTAAGATCATCTCGCTGATTATTTTCTGCATTGGTTGTAACGTCATTTTTTTCTACGACAGTGTTGACATTTTCCAATTCTCTTGAGTAATAATCACGAGCGATAGCTTCTTGTTTCTCAGTTTCTTCTGCATTTCCAGTTTCTGCAGCTGGAGTCTCTGCTGGAGTTTCAGTTTCTGTTGGTTTTTCAGTTTCTGCTGGTTTTTCAGAACCTGGATTTGCTTGTAGCTCCTCACGGTTAACTTCTGTTCCTTTGTCCGTCGCTGCTGCCAACTTATCAGCAAGTTCCTTATCTATGTTAGCCAGATTTCCTGATTCTACTTCTTTTGGCAATTCTGGCAAAGCTTGTCCAGCTGTTTCACCACTGGTTGCTGGAGCTTCTTGAGCTAAAACTGGCGACGCACCAAAAACAACTGCCCCAATGACTACTGATGCAGCTCCTACTGTAAACTTTCTAATTCCAAAACGTTGTTTCCGTTCAAAATCTCTCTGTGTCATATATTTCCTTCCATTTTTCACAAAAATAAAGCGCTTTCTTTTTTGCTTAAAAATTTTAGCCCCTAGGACTTTGAGCAAGAAAGAAACTGTATTGTTGATGGGTTTTTCCCATTCTTTTCATCTGAATTTCTGTTGCATTTTTCTACTTTATATCTTAAAGCAAGCAACAATTTTACTCCTTTCAAATTGATACTA
>ERZ1699239.95-NODE-95-length-23063-cov-2.638952_pt1 | contig 23063 bp, 19 predicted proteins | sample MGYA00581536_ERZ1699239 | MGnify/ENA primary metagenome ERZ1699239 (study PRJEB42319, sample SAMD00040333) | human oral metagenome | material: saliva | host: Homo sapiens | study: EMG produced TPA metagenomics assembly of PRJDB4115 data set (Metgenomic analysis of...
GAATGCTTTAGTTGCAAGGTGACTTGTAATATAGATAAATGACAGGCATCTTCCTATTATCGAAAGATGAGGAAGAAACAGAACCCGGCTTATAGGAGCACTGTTTTATTTTTCTTTCATATACGCCCATCTTCTCCCATTCTGTTTGGAATGATGGAGGAGAGTTGGGAGTTTTTTATTAATATAAGAACATTGGAAAATCATGAAAGATTTAGAAGAACAGTATGTAACTGTGTTGGATGATTTTCAACACACAGTAGAAAATAAAATCAGAAATCATAAAGACGAAGTGGGCTTCCCTCAGTTACCAGCTAATGTAAGTGAGGAGGAACTTTCTAATTATCTTTTTGATTACCAAGCGGCTTTGGACAGTGAGGGTACAGAGCGTTCGCGTTATACAATAGCGGGCTTCCTTTTGTGCTTACCGATATTGATAATGTCGGCATTTCCAGATGATTCGCTGCCTTTTAAAGGAATACTGAATGTGTTGGCAGCTATCGGTGTGGGCTTGGTTCTCTTCCTTCTTTATAGGGTAATGATGAAAGTTTTAGTGCGCAACAAGATTCGTCGTGCTAATCAAGACTATCCAGAGGCGAAGGCTTATGTAGACCGAGTTATGGATTTTAAGTAAGTTTTGTTAATGATTTAGTTGTAGTATGGAATTACCTGATTTTCAAAAGTATAAAGATAAGTTTACCCAACAGGGTTTCTTTGATAAGATTCAGCGTGTAGCAAAGCGTGCTGGTGCTAAGTTGGTATATGTGGCATTGATTTTGTATTATTTGATACAAAGTGATAAGGTGTCACTTAAGGATAAGGCTATTATCATTGGTGCATTGGGTTATCTCATCTCACCGCTTGATGCTGTGCCTGATGCTATTCCTATTGCAGGACTATCAGACGACCTTGGTGTTTTGCTTTACGTATTAAATAAGGTGTGGTCTTCTGTTGATGATGATATGAAAAAGCAGGCACGCGAAAAGCTGTCAAAGTGGTTTGATGATGATGAGATGGAGGTTGCAGAAGATATCTTTACGGAAGATACTACTAATACTCCAGTGTGAAAAGTAGAATAAGTAGGAAAAGATGTGGCAGTATGTTGTCTTAGCCATAGTGATTTTATCAGCTATAGGCTATGTGGTTTATCGTACGTGGCAATCGTTTCGAGCAGCAAGTGATCCATGCCATGGATGCTCGGGTTGTGCCATTCATGATCAGTTAAAGAAAAAGCAGAAATTGGAAGGTCGTAAGAAGCCCGCTTGTTTTAAATAGTTTCATTTAAGAAACCTATCAATAGGATTACTTGAACTTATCTTTTTGCTCGATGTCTGTGAAAGATTCTCGGCATCTTACATGAAGAAGATTTTACGTAATCTTTATTGAAAAAAGTTTCTGAATTGTTTGGTTAAACCGAAATAATTGATTATCTTTGCACTCACAAATCGCAATTATGATTTGTAATAGAATGGTGCTTGGGCCGGGAGGTTAGGCAATGGTCTGCAAAACCATGTAGAGCGGTTCGATTCCGCTAGGCACCTCAAAGGACTCTCAGTATTGAGAGTCTTTTTTATTTCTATAACTTTGTCAGCACATCATTAGTTGTCTCATACAGTTCAATGTTTCGTCAGCGGTATGATGGTATGGGTATAGAAAACAAAAGAGTTGTAATCAAATGATTACAACTCTTTTGTGGGTAGTGATGGATTCGAACCACCGAAGCTAGAAGCAGCAGATTTACAGTCTGCCCCATTTGGCCACTCTGGAAACTACCCAAGGTGGTGGGCGTTGACGGATTCGAACCGCCGACCCTCTGCTTGTAAGGCAGATGCTCTAAACCAGCTGAGCTAAACGCCCTTACTTTTCGTAAGCGGTTGCAAAAGTAGTCATTTTATTTTAATTGTGCAAACTTTATCATGGTTTTTTCTTCTTTTTCTATTATATGACAAAGAAATGTTCTTTTAGAGTAGGTGTGGTATGGTGATATAAATAAAAACTCCCTATGAGTAGCTTTATGGCTCATAGGGAGTTGCTTATTTTAAAGTCGTTGTTAGCTTCTAACAAAGTTCAGGATAAAGAGAACTGCTAATACAACGAGTGTCCAGTTCAGATCCTTCCACTGACGTGTAAAAGTCTTCATGAATACATATGCAATGATTCCTAAGCAAATACCATCAGCGATAGAATAGCAAAGCACCATTGTAATCATTGTGATGAAGGCTGGGAATGATTCTGTAATATCCTGAAGATTGATTTTCTTTACAGAGTCAATCATCAGTACACCTACCATAACCAAAGCTCCACTTGTTGCTGCACTTGGGATGAGTAAGAAGATAGGGGAGAGAAAGAGTGATACGATGAAGAAAATACCTACTGTAAATGCTGTTACACCAGATCGACCACCTTCTGCAATACCGCTTGCGCTCTCAACGTATGTAGTCAGCGTTGAACTACCCAACATAGCGCCGCAAGTTGTACCAATGGCATCACTCATCATTGCTTCCTTTACATGCGGGATGTTGCCATTTGGTTCAACTATACCTGTTTTATCAGCTAAGCCCATCAAGGTGCCGATAGTGTCAAAGATGTTTATTAAGAGTAGAGAGAATATTACCAATACAGTCTTAAGATTCAGAAGACCTGAAAAGTCAAACTTACAGAAGATAGGAGTTATGTCCTGTGGTGCAGAAACTGGTAGCCATCCATTAGGAAAGACTGTTACGCCCATTGGTATACCTATAATTGTTGTGATGATGATACCCCAGAACAAAGAGCCTTTGACGTTTCTTGCCATGAGCGCACCACTGAGTAAGATAGCAATGATACCAAGAATACAGGTAGGTGTGAAGGCTCCTAAGCCAACAAGGGTTGCATCGTTATTAACGATAATGTTTGCATTCTTCAGACCGATAAAAGCAATGAACATACCAATACCTGCTGATATGGCATAGCGCAAGTTTGTCGGGATGGCATTGAGAATCATCTCTCGCACATTGAAAAATGTAATTGCGATGAAGAGAACACCCTCAATGAGCATGATAGCAAGCGACTGCTGCCATGTAAACTTTAAAGATACGCAGAGTGTATAGGCAAAGAAGGCGTTAAGACCCATAGATGGAGCTTGTGCAAAAGGAAGCTTTGCCATAAATGCTAACAACAATGTAGCTATAGCTGCTGCCAGTGCTGTACCAGTGAAGAGTGCTCCCTTGTCCATACCAGTACTTGCAAGAATACTTGGATTGACAGCTAAGATATAGCTCATAGTTAAGAATGTTGTTGCTCCTGCAATAATCTCAGTTCGGAGCTTCATAGATTTGGAATCAAATCCGAGGGCTTTTTCTAAGAAAGTCATCATTGTTTTAAGGTTTAAATACTCTTTAGTTTATATTGATGTTTTGTTTATCCAATCATCAAGAATCATTCGTGCTATTGATAAAGGCTCAGGAATGGTTGGTAGGTTGTCTTTAGTAAACCAGGCTCCTTTTGATAGTTCGCTTTGTTGTAGATGAATGTTTCCACCATCATAATCGGCATTAAAACCTACCATCAGACCACAAGGATAGGGCCAAGGTTGTGAACCAAAGTATCGGATGTTCTTTATCTTGATTCCTGTTTCTTCTTTTACCTCACGATGTACAGCCTCTTCGAGTGTCTCACCTGTTTCAACAAAGCCTGCTACAAGTCCATAGAAATCGGTCTTGAAGTTACGAGCATGTACCAAAAGGACCTCGTCGCCTCGGTGTACAAGAACGATGACTGCTGTTGCCAATTGTGGCCATACTTCTTTTCCACAGTTTGTGCAACGCTTTGATATATCGGTGTGTATCTTCATTGGTGCACCACAAACGCCACAGAACTTAGTGTTATTATCCCAGTAAAGTAGTTCATGACACTTGCCAGCCTTAAGATAAAGTTCCTTGGAAAGGTGGTAGAAAGATGGACGTAAGCCACACATCTCATACAGAGGATTGTCTGTAATTGGTTGGTCGATCATGACCGCCTTCACTTCTGTACCATCCTCCATAGGAGTGACATTCAGCACATGTGTCCAAGGATGTAGTGTTACTGGAGCTTCTTCAGAAAGTGGAATGGTATAGTCTTTACCCACTTTCTCAAGCATGATATCTGTCTTACAGAAAACAAACCAGTATTTTTTCATTGGTCTCAGTATTAATCTTTTGCCTAATTCTATTAACCTTAAACTCTAAACTGTCATTATGTTTATTGCTCTTTGGTTACTTTACCTTCTGATTTGTTTATTCTCCAAAAAGAAGTTTACGGTCACGTGCTGCAGCAGGAACGGTCCATGTCTCTGGAATAAACTTCCAGTTATGGTTTGGCTGTGGATTCATCACACCTGCCTTCTTTATCTCTTCCATCAAATAATGGCGTTGGTCTTTTGGACTTTCCCAAATGATTCGACTCTTCAAAGAATCACGTGGAATACCAGCACCCTTGGTTAATAACTCGCCACCACCATTAGCACGATAGCTATTAACTGCTACAGTGTACCACTTATTTTCATCAAATGGTTCTCCATTACTCATGCGAAGGATACGTACCTTCTGTCCGTTAGGTTTCGTAACGTCTACTTCATAATCTATACCAGCTGCTGAATCAAAGTTGAATGAGAAGTTCTTGAAGCCAAGACGTTGTGCATCATTCTGTGTGTTAGAGAGCAAAAGCAGATGGTTTTCAGGGCTTTTCATGGTGTTGCACCACAGATCATAACTCATTTCAAGATGCTTACGAATCTCCTTACCAGTCAAACGCATGGTGCAGAGATTGTTCTCATACTTATAGAGATTGAACATATCAGCAACAGTGATAGGACCAGCTTTGATAGAAGCGTTGAATAATAAAGGTGCATTGAAAGCAATATCTGCCTTAGTAATCTCCAACTCCAAGTTGAGGATAAGGTCGTTGAAAGCAGAGTTGCCAAAGTAACTATCTTTTGAATAGATAGTATTTTCAAATCTTCCAATTACCTGATCGCTCCATGCTTTTACCGCATCAATCTCTGGTTGGAAGTGCTGAATGAAAGCATCGTCAGCTTTGAGTTCCTTTACATCAACCAATTCACCCGTAGCTTTTGTTACGGTGTATTGCCGTTTACCTTTGACTGTCTTAGGTCTAAGGGTTAATGTTGCTATGGCTACACGTTGTGCATTGTTAGCAGGGTCAAGACAGATTACGTCTTTACCAACAATATTCTTTTCAATAGAACTATGTGGAGTATGGTCATGACCGAAGAATACAATATCAAAACCAGGCACTTCCTTAGCTACCTTCTTCGAAGCATCCTCATCATATTCTGGTGTCTTAATACCACCATCCCAGCCAGAATGGAACAAACCAACAATAATGTCTGGCTTTTCTTTCGTCTTCACTTCTGCCATTGTTCGCTTGGCACAAGAGACCATTTCTTCAAAGCGTAGACCGCTCCAAATACTCTCTTTCAACCAGTTAGGTATAGCAGGGGTGAGCATACCGATGACACAAACCTTGATTCCATTCTTTTTCTTGATAGTATAATAAGGTAAGATATAAGGCTTGTTAGTCTTTGTATCAATAATATTTGCACCAAGTATAGGGAACTTTAGTTCCTTAAACCATTTGTCATAAACCTTATGTCCTGTTTCAATATCGTGGTTTCCAACCGTTGCTACGTCATATCCCATATAGTTAAGCACGCTTGCAGCGATGTTAGTCTTCTCTGGTGCGACGTAATTATAGTAGTAGGAGATAGGCTGACCTTGTAGGATATCACCATTATCCAATAAATAGATATTGTCTTTCCCATCCTTCTTACGCAGCTCTTCTACCAATGTATAGACTCTTGCCATAGAACCACTTTTAGGTTTTCTGGTGATGAAGTCGTATGGGAAGAAAGAACCATGCACATCAGTTGTTTCGATAAGTTTGATAGTAACATCCTTCTGTTGTGCCATAGTTGAAGAACTGAGTCCTAACATGATGGAAAGTAATATTGTTGAAAGTTTCATAACTTTATTTTTAATTCTACTGCAAAAGTACTAAATTATACGGAAAAAAACGAACTTGTTTTGTTATGTTTCAACGTCTCGTTTAAAGGTTAGTTGAGTTGGGGTAGCCGTGTTTTATGGGTTAATGTAGAATTGTTTGATAAAGTCTGAATATGTAATTCAATTAAGGTAAATTGTAGGAAAATAACAGGAGCACATAACTTAAAATCTTTTATTACGCTTTCAAACATTCATAGTAGAGAATTTACCGATTGAATTCTTTGAGCATGTATAAAAGTTTAAGTTGTGTACTCCAGTTCTTTTATTGCGGTTCTAACTGTGAAGAATCTAAATAACGCCTTGCGCCATCATTGCTTTAGCAACCTTAATGAAGCCTGCAACGTTAGCACCCTTTACATAGTTTATATATCCATCGGCTTCTGTACCATACTTGACACTGTTTGCGTGGATATCATCCATAATCTGATGGAGTTTTTGGTCAACCTCTTCACGACTCCATTTCAGTCGTCCAGAGTTCTGACTCATCTCAAGTCCTGATACAGCTACACCGCCGGCATTACTTGCTTTACCTGGACAATAAAGCACTTTTGCTTCTTGGAAGACCCTTACAGCCTCTGGTGTAGAAGGCATGTTCGCACCTTCTGTCACAGCGATAACACCATTCTTTACAAGTTCTGCAGCTGCTTCTCCATTGATTTCATTCTGTGTTGCACATGGAGTTGCGATGTCAGCTTTCTCAGACCAAGGTCTTCCTCCTGGAACATACTTCACATTATACTTCTCTGCATACTCACGAATACGTCCACGTTCAATGTTCTTAAGTTCCATTATATAAGCCAATTTCTCCTCATCTATACCATCTGGGTCATAGATATAACCATCAGAATCGGAACAAGTAAGAGGCTTTGCACCTAATTCAAGCAACTTTTCTATTGTGTACTGTGCTACATTACCCGAACCAGAGACAAGAACCGTCTTACCTTTAAGGTCAATATTACGAGTCTTAAGCATGTTCTGTAGGAAGTATACATTACCATATCCTGTTGCTTCAGGACGGATAAGTGAACCACCGAACTCCTGACCTTTACCTGTAAGAATACCAACAAACTGATTCGTCAGTTTCTTATATTGTCCAAACATATAGCCAACTTCGCGTCCACCAACACCGATGTCACCAGCTGGAACGTCACAGTCTGGACCAATGTAATTCCACAATTCTCTCATGAAAGCTTGACAAAAACGCATTACCTCTGCATTTGACTTACCTCGAGGAGAAAAGTCAGAACCACCCTTAGCACCACCCATAGGGAGTGTTGTCAGTGAGTTCTTGAATGTCTGCTCAAATGCGAGGAATTTTAAGATAGATTCATTAACTGATGCATGGAAACGGAGTCCACCTTTGTAAGGACCAATCGTGTTGTTATGTTGTACACGGAAGCCCATATTGGTTTGTACATTTCCCCTGTCATCAACCCAGTTTACACGGAACTTAATGATTCTGTCTGGTATACAGAGTCGCTCGATAAGATTGGCTTGTTCAAAACCAGGATGTTTATTATATTCATCTTCGATTGTATCTAATACCTGTGAAACGGCCTGAATATATTCTGGCTCATTTGGAAAACGCTGTTTTAATCTCTCTACGACTTCTGTTGCTTTCATAAATAGTTGTTTTTATTATTATACCCTGAAATGTTTTATTTTTATAATTACGCTTGTTTATGTTGCAAAGATAACGTTTTATATTTAATTATCTGTCATTTTATCGCTAAATGTTTGGTAATGGTGTAAATAAGTTATTTCTTGAAATTCGGCGTAAAACAATGTTTATTCTTATACCTTATTATATATAGTATTACTTTTTTCAGATGTTTATCCATGTCTCTTTCTTTGATATTAACAATCTGATAGTAGGGTAGAATCGATGTTATCATATTAGGCAGAAAACTATTTTGTCAATATTTTTCCTATCTTCGCTTTTTATTAAGGCTTAATAGCATTCAAATTAAGGCTTAATTGGCTTCTAAAAGATGCTTTTTTGAGGTCTTACTAACGCCCTTTTGAAAGCTAACTAAGTGTCTTTTCTTTCATAGTGCTGTAACTACTTTATAATAAATGGGTTACAAAGACAATGAAAAAAGCGTTTTTGACCCTCTTTTTTACAAAGATACCAAGATATTATGTAAATATTTTTACCTTTGTTAGGTGTACGGGCATTAGAAAACAAAATAATTCTATAGCTATCTCTTAAAAGTTTAATATCTCTATTATAATTTCTTAAACTTTTAAGAGAAAACTTATGGGATAGTGAATTTTTTTAAATGAAAGTTTATAGATGCCAATCTATTTTTTTTACTTCATTAATTGCCTGTGCCATACTTATAACTTCTTTCTTTTTTAGGTTTTCAGACGCTTCTTGATAAGTCTTTCCTATATAATTATTCCATCCATCAAAATATTCATCACCTGATTTAGTTATTAAGCCTGATTTCTCTCTATATTTTTTATACTCTTCAACTGTCATTCCTCGTAATTGCATGTCTCTGAATTCACGGTATATCATTTCATCCATTGGTTGTTTGAGATATTTGTGTATGTAAACTGCTGTTTCCCATCCTAATGCGAAGCAATAGTCACGTAATGAAACTGTAATAAAAGGAGATGAAGGGAAAGATTGAAAATGTTCTATATAGTACAACTTCATCTGCAAAATTTTCTCTCCTAAATATTCCTTCTCAAGAACTCCGTGCTTTTCTATCGATTTTGCTAAAGGTAGTCTGTCTGAATTAGCAAAATTACTCCAATATAGCCTTAACATATCCTCGCTTCCTATTGAACGAGTCGTTCTACACCTATCAGGGTAATTTTCATAAACATAAGTAGAAAGAATATTATATCTCTCATCAGATTTTTTAATTATACGATATTCTCCATCTTCCTTTATAAAAATACATTCTATACTTACTTCTGCATATTCTCCATAGATTCTGATACATTGATTCTTGAAATTCTCGTTTGTGAGATTTTGCTTTGGCTGTTCTTCACCCGTGAAGATGTATTGGTTTGATGAAGTAGTTTTTTCTTTTACATCATCTATAAAAGGATAATTTGTTTTATCATTCATTTCATCTTCATAGTATATATCTTCTTCTATTTGAGAATCATTATAAATAGAATTCTTTATTTCTTCCTTTTTCTCTTTTTCCTTAAAAGTATTGGATAGAAGCCATATAATTCCAATTAGGAGAAACAGTCCCCAAATGCCACTAAGTGGGCTGTCTGTTGCTTCATCGGAAATTTCTTTCATAACCCATTCTTGGGCACAAATAGATTGACATGGAATTATTATAATTCCTAATAAAACAATGAATTCTTGAGAAAATAGTTTGTTAATTTTCATACTTAGCTATTATGTTTAAGGGGTTAATATTTCCAAAGTAGTCAGGATTCAATGCATTTGGCATAAAATCTTTTACTTCTAAAGTTTCAAAAAGTATATGTGTACATTTTCTGTAATATTCATAAATTGTAGAATATTTCTTTCTTATCTTATCTTTCTTACAATGGTTTATTATATACTGTACTTCCCTAAAGAATTTCAAATCTTCATCTATATTAGAGAAATTGTCTTTGTTTGTTAAAAGGCTAATATCTATTGGTAAGATTCCTTTTGTTTGTTTATATAGGTTCATGTAAGACTGACATAAAAAAATAAAATCATATTTTCCATTGTTAATTATATGTTTATCAAAAACAATAACATCATCTGATAAATTATTATGTATATATAATCCAAGCCCTTCAATGTCATCTTTCTCTGCTTCGTATGTCTCAAGTAAAGCTTTGCCATAGTATGCTTGTATATTATTCAGATTGCAATAGTTAAAATCTCCATAGGTTATTATTCCTCTAAAATATATGCCAATAGCCAACAACTGATAGAAGAGTTGTTGAGTAAATTCTATTAAAAACGTTACATAGTATTTATTATCAAATTTCCAGTTATCATTGAAAATTATAATTGTATCTGAAAAAACAACTGTTCGAAAGGCATAATGCCTATGTGCAGATATTTCATCTATGATATGGAATATCTGCATCACTTTTGGAGAATTTTCTCTTACCAAATTGGAGAATCCTAAAATATCAATATATAAAAAAAGTCTTTCCATATATATATCAGTTATTTATCCTATTTTCGGATAAACGGGGCAATAATTTATTATTAAGAAGTTGGTAATCATGATTTTTATATTTTAAGTAAATTAATAATTACTTTCATGAAGCTAATAATGATTTCAATAGACAAAGTTACTCAAAAGTTTTGTATTGTCGGTGTTCTTACATGTATTTTGTTACAGAAAATTACAACAATGTGTTTTCTCTTATTTAAAGTAAAATTTAATCCAATTTCCCAACTGTCATATCTTAATAATTCTTTTAGAAAAAGATTATCTTGTTTTTTTTAGCAGATGTTCCTATACTTTTCAATTTTATTCTTTCTAAAAATTGAAGTTTACCTTTATGTTGGCTGAAAATAATATTAAAAAGTTCATATTGTTGTGTTGGAATAATACTAAGAAAAAGATGTATTATAGTGTCTATGAAGATTCAAGAAGATTGGTTTAGAGTAGATTCAAAATATTATTTTAAAACAATGCCCATAATCCTTGTTTGGGATTACGGGCATTATATAATAATGTGTAAACGAACTCGCTTTACTTCTTACCAAGTCCACGAAGCCACTTCAGAGGTTTTTTAATAAGAGCCTTCAAGCCTGATTCGTTATTGGATGTTGATGGCAACTCCTCACGAATATCATATTTCGTACTCCTTCTTACAGACTTGTCTTCTGATGTACGCTGGCGGTTGTTACGCTTCTTACGCTTATTGTTAGGCTTCTTGTTCTGCTGATTGGTAGTGTTCTCAGCATTGCCTTTATTATTGGCAGGTTTTCTGTCATTGCGCTTCTCGTTCTCAGCTTTTGGCTGACGCTCCTGCTGCTTACCCTTATTCTGACGGTTATTCTTCTTGTTTACTGGTTTACCTTCAGTTGCTGCAGGATTGTTATCTTGCTGCTTTTGAGGTCTATGGTTCTGTTTGTTTCCAGTCTTACGCTCCTGTTGGTTCGCGTTGTTCTCGTCAGTGTTGTTCTGAGTCTGCGGTGCAGGACGTCTGTTGCGCTGCTTGTTGTTTCCTTGTTTCTTGTCCTTGTGGCTCTGATGATCACGGTCCTTACGACGACGGCTCTTTGCACTATTGCCAGCCTTCTTAGGCTTTCCGTTGCTCTTATATTCAGGACCTTCGCCAAGTTCTGCTGGTAGTTTCGCCTTCTCAACCTCCTTCTCTAAGAACGATTCAATCTGTTGGAAGAAATAGATATCGTCTTCATTCACGAAGGTAATCGCCTTTCCGTCACGGTCAGCACGTGCTGTACGACCGATGCGGTGTACGTAATCCTCTGCGTCATGAGGTACATCATAGTTGATGACCATTGCAATATCGTCGATATCAATACCACGTGAAACGATGTCAGTAGCCACCAACACATCAATTTGCCCGCTCTTGAACTTAAACATAACGTCATTACGCTGTTCTTGATCGAGGTCGGAGTGCATCTCACCACAGTTGATGTGCATACGATTAAGCGATCCTGCAATCTGCTTTACCTTCTGTTTTGAACCTGAGAAGATAATGACACGCTTGAGATCTCCTGCCTTGAAGATATCCTTAATGATGCCCATCTTCTGCGTTTCATAGCATACGTATGCTGTCTGCTGAATCTTCTCAGCAGGTTTACTAACAGCGAGTTTAATCTCAACAGGATTCTTTAGCAATGTCTTCGCAAGTTCTTCAATCTTTGCAGGCATCGTAGCAGAGAACATAATTGTCTGACATGTAGCAGGCAATTTCTTTGCAATAGTCATAATGTCATCAGCAAAACCCATGTCGAGCATGCGGTCAGCTTCGTCAAGGATGAAGAAGCTTACCTTAGATAAGTCTACGTTACCGAGAGAAATATGAGAGATGAAGCGCCCTGGGGTAGCAATCACTACATCTGCTCCCAATGCGAGACTCTTCAACTCTTGATCGTATCTATTACCGTCATTACCGCCATAGACAGCAACACAAGATACACCATCAAGATAGTAGGCAAAGCCCTGCATACCTTGGTCAATCTGCTGTGCTAACTCGCGAGTAGGCGACATGATGACACAATTAATTGCTGACTCAGGGTAGCCACCATCAGCCAGTTTAGAGAGAACTGGAAGGAGATAAGCCGCTGTTTTACCTGTTCCAGTCTGGGCAACACCCAATACGTCGTGTCCTTTTAATATTTCGGGAATGCACTTCTCCTGAACTGGAGTACATTCATCAAAACGCATGTCATATAGTGCGTCAAGTACGTTATCGTTTAAATCTAAATCTTCAAAATACATATTTTACTGTTTTGCCCTTCTTCAATGAGGGTAGTTTTTACTTTTGTTTTATTCGCCTTATTAACTTGGTGCATGTCTATAGCAGAAGTAGGCGATGATAGCAAAGATAATGTTTGGTATCCACGCTGCCAATATAGGCGGTGTGTCATCCTGAATAGCAAAGGTTGCTGAAACGGTCTGGAGCATGATATAGCCGAAACTCAATGCCAAGCCGATTCCAAGATAGAGTCCCATTCCACCTTTCCTCTTACGTGAAGAGAGGGAGAGACCGATAATGGTGAGGATGAAAGACGAGAACGACATCGCTATTCGTTTGTGGAACTCAACTTCATACTGTACCACATTACCAGAGCCACGGCTGGTCTGCTTGGAGATATAGTTTAGTAGTTCTGGAGAGGTAAAGGTTTCTTGTTGACCTTTAGAGTAGACAAGATCAGTCGGTTCCATGAGTAGCACGGTGTCCTTTGAGGCTCCACTTTGGATATGCTCCTTTAATCCTTTGAGTGTACGTATTTTCCAATTACTTACCTTCCAATGATACTTTGTGTCAGCAACGGTATCATACTGAATCTCCATTGCAGTCATGTGGCTGACAATCTTCTTGTTTTTAGTCTTTACAAGTGAGAATCCATAGCCCCGTTTATACTGGTCGTCGTAATGCTGAATATAAGCGGTAGTATTCTTTGCAACAAACAGTTGTACGTTCTCTGCCGATGTGTTCTTTTTAGAATTACGATAGAGAGACTCGAAGTTTTGGCGAATAACAGTCCCATGAGGTATCACAAAGCTGTTAAGATAGAATGTTAAGCCTGCGATGAGAACACATGATATCATGTAAGGGCGCATCAGTCGTCTGATAGACATGCCTGCTGCCATCATTGATATAATCTCAGAATTACCCGCCAGTTTGGAAGTAAAGAAGATTACTGCAATGAATACGAATAGTGGTGAGAAGAGATTGGAATAGTAAGGGACGAAGTTGGCGTAGTAATCAAAGATGATTGCTCGCCATGGGGCATGATATTGCGTGAACTTAGAGAGGTTCTCGTTGAAGTCGAACACAATAGCAATGGAGATAATCAATAAGATAGCATAGATGTATGTACCTATGAATTTCTTAATGATATACCAGTCCAGAATACCGATAAAACGCGAAGGGGAGAGCATCTGAAGTAGATGTCCTACCTTCTTCAAGACAGGAAAGCGTGCAAAAACACGTTGCCCGAAATGATTAATCAGTTTCTTAACTTTATCAACAATCTCTTTAACCTTACTCATTTGGTTTCTTCTTAAATTCTTCTTCCTAACTGTTCAATGACAGAAGCTTTCCACTGTACGAAGTCACCCTGCTCAATATGTGTACGTGCATCCGTTACGAGACGGAGATAGAACGCAAGGTTGTGGATGCTGGCAATCTGCATTGCGAGCAATTCTCCCGCTTTGAAGAGATGATGGAGATAGGCTTTACTTGTGATAACATCAATGTCACAGCCATCTGAATCAATCGGTGAGAAATCATTTTCCCACTTCTTATTCTTCATGTTCATCGTACCATTGTAGGTGAAGAGCATTGCATTACGGCCGTTACGGGTAGGCATAACGCAATCGAACATATCCACGCCGCGCTCAATAGCTTCAAGAATGTTCTGTGGTGTACCAACTCCCATCAGGTAACGAGGTTTGTCTTTTGGAAGAATCTCATTGACTACCTCAATCATTTCATACATCACCTCTGTTGGTTCACCAACAGCCAAGCCACCGATAGCATTACCATCTGCACCCTTATCAGCTACAAACTTTGCCGCTTCACGGCGTAAGTCTTTGTAAGTACAGCCTTGAACGATAGGGAAGAGACTTTGGTTATGACCGTAGAGCGGCTCCGTCTCGTTGAATCGTTTGATACAACGATCAAGCCAACGCTGTGTCATTTCCAAACTCTTTTTGGCATATTGGTAATCGCTCTGTCCTGGAGGACACTCGTCGAAAGCCATCATGATATCGGCACCAATGATTCGTTCGGTGTCCATCACGTTCTCTGGCGTGAAGATATGCTTAGAACCATCGATGTGACTTCTGAACTCACAGCCCTCTTCTGACAGTTTACGAATACCTGTCAATGAGAAAACTTGGAAGCCACCAGAGTCTGTCAGGATTGGACGATCCCAACCATTGAAACCATGCAGACCACCTGCAGCCTTGATGATATCAAGTCCTGGACGCAGGTAAAGGTGATAGGTATTACCCAAGATAATCTGTGCCTTGACCTGTTTACGCAACTCCTCAAAGTGTACACCCTTAACAGAACCGACAGTACCAACAGGCATAAAGATAGGAGTCTTTATCTGTCCGTGGTCGGTTGTGATGATACCTGTGCGGGCATCGCTGGCGTTGTCTGTATGCTGGAGCTCAAATGTCATTATTTTGTTTCCTCCTTCTTTTCTTCAACAATCGTAAAGTCTACAGGGTGTTCTACCTTTTCATCGGTCAAAGCAAAGTCCCATACCTGCTGAATGTTCTCAACGAAGTGGAATTGAAGACCCTTACGATAAACCTCAGGAATCTCCTCAACATCCTTCTTATTCTCTGAACACATCACGATATCAGTAATTCCTGCACGCTTAGCAGCAAGTATTTTCTCCTTAATACCACCCACAGGAAGAACCTTACCACGTAGGGTTATCTCGCCTGTCATAGCTGTATTCTTACGCACCTTTCGCTGTGTGAGTGCTGAAGCAATACTTGTTGCAATCGTTATACCAGCTGAAGGACCATCCTTTGGAGTCGCTCCTTCTGGTACGTGGATATGGATGTTCCACTGTTCAAAGATGCGATAATCTACGTTCAATGCGCTGATATGTGCCTTGACATACTCCAATGCAATGACAGCAGACTCTTTCATGACATCACCAAGGTTACCGGTCAGGGTTAACTTACCCGCTTTACCCTTAGAAAGTGAGGTTTCAATAAAGAGAATCTCACCACCAACACTGGTCCATGCAAGACCTGTTACCACACCAGCATATTTATTGCCCTGATAGATATCACGTGTGAAAGGTGGCTTACCTAATAGATCTTCCAACTTATCTGGAGTAATCTTCGTATAAGGAAGTTGCTTGTCCATTGCCTGCTTGAAAGCCAACTTGCGCATAGCCTTGTTGATTTGCTTCTCAAGTTGACGCACACCACTTTCGCGTGTATAGCTTTCAATAATTTTCTCCAACGTTGCCTTGGCAAACTTAGGTTTCTCTTCTAACTGGTCTAAACCTGTGTTTTCGAGTTCTTTTGGTACGAGATGGCGTTTTGCTATCTCAACCTTTTCTTCCGTGATGTAACCTGAAACCTCAATAAGTTCCATACGGTCGAGTAGTGGACGTGGAATCGTATTGAGGTCGTTTGCCGTAGCTATGAACAATACCTTTGATAAGTCATAGTCCATATCCAGATAATTATCATGGAAAGCGTTGTTCTGCTCTGGGTCGAGAACCTCCAACAAGGCTGATGATGGGTCGCCATTAACAGTGTTCTGAGTAACTTTGTCAATCTCGTCAAGAATGAAAACAGGGTTTGATGATCCCGCCTTCTGGATATTCTTGATGATACGTCCAGGCATAGCACCAATGTAAGTCTTACGATGTCCTCTGATTTCTGATTCGTCGTGTAGACCACCGAGAGATACACGTACATACTTACGCTTCATAGCTTCCGCAATACTCTTACCCAAACTGGTCTTACCAACACCCGGAGGACCATAAAGGCAGAGGATTGGCGACTTCAGATTGCCACGCAACTGAAGGACTGCAATGTATTCAAGGATACGTTCCTTGACCTTCTCCATACCATAGTGATCCTTGTCAAGAATACGCTTTGCACGCTTCAAGTCAAGATCGTCCTTTGTATATTCATTCCATGGTAGGTTGACCATTGTCTGCAGATAATTCACCTGCACACTGTAATCAGGGCTCTGTGGGTTTAAGGTGTCAAGTTTGTCTAATTCCTTTTGGAATATCTTGGCAATATCTTCTGACCACTTTTTATTCTTAGCCTTTTCAAGCAATTCTTTCTTGTCAGGTGCAGAATCGCCATCACCCAATTCTTCCTTAATGTTCTTAATCTGCTGATGTAGGAAGTATTCGCGCTGCTGTTCGTCAAGGTCCTCACGTGTTTTTGAGCGTATATCCTGACGGAGATGCTGGAACTGAATTTCACGATTCAGCACCTTCATCAACGCAAACAGACGATCTTTGATAGAATTTTCTTCTAACATTTGAATCTTGTCTGTTACTGGGAATGGCATGGTTGAACACACATAATTCACTGCGACAACAGGATTATTGATATTGTCGAGTGCAAACTGTGTGTCATCTGGGATGTCATCGCTACCAGGGATATACTCCTTAGTGACCATCTTCATGTCCTCAACAGCCGTAGAGAATTCCTTGTCTCTCTTTGGCTCAGCTTCTTCTGGTATAGCAACGGTATATCCCTTCATGTAGGGCTCAGTAGTTGTGATGTCCTTAATCTTACACTTACCAAGTCCCTGTAAGATGACCGTGCGGTTGTTCCCCTCGTAATTGCCAGGCATATCAAAGGCACGAACGAATCGTGCGTAGATACCTGTCATATAGACATCGTCTACTTGAGGGTCATTAATATTGCTATCTTTCTGACTTACAATTGCTATAATCGTGTTAGGGTTCTCTTCCAAGTGTTCGACAAGAGCCAGAGTTGGTTTTCTGCCAACGAGGATAGGGGAGAGAATACCTGGGAACATAACGAGGTTACGGGTTACGAAAATAGGGATTTCGCCATCAACTTGTACGTCCAAGTTTGGCATGTCTCCTTCGTAATCAGTAATCATTTGTATAGAGCTATTTTGTTTCATAAAGTTCTTTTATACCTGTTTTTAGCTTGCAAAGGTACAAAATAAAACCGAAAGACTAAAAGAATAATTGTGCTTTAATTAGCTATCTTGTAAAAAGGTGGGGTTATGTGCATAAGAAACAGGTGGCAAATAGTAGGGTGTTTGTACTCCGCACATTTGGTGTTGATGCTTCGCACCATTGGTGTTAAGCCTCCGCACCATGTGTGCGGAGCCTCTTTAATCCGATAAAAGCTGGTGAGCAAGTTTACTAATGTAAATGTATTAAATAACAGTAAACCCTTAATGTCTTACTTGTTTGTTTATGTGTTTTTAGATGCCGATAGCTTTAAATACGTTTCTTTACTGAAAGTTAGTTTTTATCTTATCATTTATTGCCTTCTTACTTACTTAATGTAGAATGCTTGTGTAAGATTTTGATACCACATTGTGCGTACTCCATTATCGTCGTTTAGTAATTGTTCTTCTATCTTATATACTGCGGTAGTATCCTTTCCAAACTCTATTAAGCAGCGTTTAGCAAGTTTTGAAGATTTTGTTTTAATATTAGTTATCTTTAGTATTGATAATCCGTTAAATATAGCTTCTGCTTCAAGTATATCTTTGTTGTCATAAGGGATGATAACGGATAGTGTTCCGTTTGCTTTAAGGAGCCTTTTAGAATGGTAGATTAGTTCTTGGTGAGAGAGGGTGTCTGTGTGTCTTGCAGTTGTTCTTTGTTGTAAAGGATTTTTCAATGAATTAATAAAATAAGGTGGATTGCATACAATTGCATCGTAAATTCCTTCTTCTTGGGTTTCACTGCATGGGATGTAATCTTGTAGGGAACTATTGAGAATGTTTATTCTATCATTAAATGGAGACGCTGAAACATTAAGATGCGCATCTTCAAGCGCTCCCTTGTCAATCTCGATAGCATCAATCTGAGCTGTTGAGAAACGTTGTGCCATCATAAGGGCAATAAGTCCGGTTCCTGTTCCTATATCAAGGATTCTTGTACCACCTTTTGCCCAAGCTCCGAGCAATACACCATCTGTCCCGACCTTCATGGCCGTGTGATCATCAATGATATGAAATTGCTTGAAAGTAAATCCCATTCGTCTCGTTTCAGGACTTATACACCCAGTTTACGGAGCAGATTTTTGTTGAGTGCCTGTACCTTTCTACTTTGTTTAGTAAGGTCTTGTCTCATCAAGTCAATGTTGTAGAATATTTCGGAAAAGGCAGTTTGTAGCATGTTGGGTTGTCTACAATCTTTCCCTCCTTTAGGATTGACTACGATATTAATTCCCTTTGGTACCACAGATATATCTACGTCAGCATCAGATGTGATAGGATCGCCGTCGTAATGAATAACTCCTTCTTTCTTGCGGCGTATATGAATATGTTTGGCTCTAAAAGTCTTTATCTTTAGGTTTTTATCCAACGTTTTGTTGAAAAGCTCAATGGCAACCTGTGGGGCTTCGATGAGGTCAAATGGTTCCATGATAATAATATCCAACAGACCATCGCTCATAGATGCTTGCGGAGCGATATAGGCATTGTTACCATATTGTGAAGCATTGGCTGCTGATACGAGGAAAGCCTTATAACGATGTGTTCCATCCTCATCTTCTATTACATAAGTTTCAGGCTCATAGCTTAATCCTTCTTCAAGAACTTTCTGCATGTAAGTGATAGGTCCACGTTTGCCAGCTTCTGCAAATTTCATCGAAATAAAAGCATCAAAGCCCATTCCACAAGTGCAGAAGAACGGGTGGTTGTTGATGATACCATAGTCGAGAGCTTTAACATCATAACAGTTTAAGATGTCAATACATTTCTTAAGGTTCATCGGTAGGTTTAGATGCCTTGCAAGTCCATTTCCTGAACCGCAAGGGAGTATGCCTAAAGCTGACTTAGTATTGATAAGTGACCTTCCAACTTCGTTGACCGTTCCATCTCCACCCACAGCCACAACGAGGTCTACACCTTCTTCCACGGCTTCTCGGGCAAGGTCGGTCGCATGACCCGCATGTTGCGTTTCTGCAATGCGATAGTCAAACTTGTCTTTATCGAGTCGTTCTTCAATAAGGTCTGGAATACCCGCCTTACTAATTGTACCCGATATAGGGTTTAGGATAAAAACTACTTTTTTCTTATTCATTGTGCCAAATAATCAGCGCATGGTTTATTTGTACAAAGATACATATTTATCAGTTATATCGTGGATATTATGAGAGTAAAAATGTTTAAAAATCACTTTTCTAATCAAAAAGACTTTTTTGTCATTCTAAATTAGTATCTTTGCAGCCTAAAATAATATTTAAGTAGTCAATGACTACACCACATTAAAAAATAATGGGACAGTTACAAGACAAGTACAAAAGCTACCGCGAGCCGCAGAAGTTTATGGATGCAGGTGTTTATCCATACTTCCGCGAGATTACAAGTAAGCAAGGAACAGAAGTTACAGATATTGATGGCAACGAGATTCTTATGTTTGGTTCTAACGCCTATACAGGTCTTCCAAACGATCCACGTGTGATTAATGCTGCTCAGCGTGCCCTTGAGAAGTATGGCTCAGGTTGTGCCGGTAGTCGTTTCTTAAATGGTACACTCGATCTTCATGTTCAGTTGGAGAAAGAGCTTGCTGCTTTTGAAGGCAAGGATGAGGCGCTTGTTTTTTCAACAGGTTTTTCTGTAAATGCTGGTGTCCTCTCTGTTGTAGTAGGACGTGGTGATTATGTTATCTGTGATGACCGTGATCACGCAAGTATTGTTGATGGACGTCGTTTGAGTTTTGCTACTCAACTTCGTTACAAGCACAATGATATGGAAGATTTGGAGCGTGTTCTTCAGAGACTTCCTCATGAAGCGGTTAAGCTGATTGTTGTTGATGGCGTCTTCTCGATGGAGGGTGATTTAGCTAATCTGCCAGCAATTGTTGAATTGAAGCACAAGTATAATTGTTCAATCATGGTTGATGAGGCACATGGTTTAGGTGTCTTTGGTCGCCAAGGTAGAGGTGTTTGTGATCATTTTGGCTTGACAGATGAGGTAGACCTCATTATGGGTACTTTCTCAAAGAGTTTGGCTTCAATTGGTGGCTTTATTGCTGGTGATAAGGATACTATTAATTATCTCCGTCATACCTGCCGTATTGAACAGCTGCTGATGGTTATGACCGAACTCATGAGCAGGACCCCAGAGTGTACCATTACCCCACTTCATCTTGTCGTAGTTGAGTACGTCACCCAAAGTGTTGTAGTTATAATAGGTACCACCCGTCGTAGCATACATATAACCATGGTCAACAGCAGTAGCATTGAGTACGTTGTTGCACTTATCACGCTTAGCAGCACGGAAGCCCATGAGGTCGTCCTCACGCTGTACGATGCTATTCCAGATCTCAACAAGTTCCTTCATGTGAACAGGAGTGTAGTCCTTGCAAGCCTGACTTGGCATGTTCATAACAACCAATTCGCCCTTCAAGTTGAACGCCTTAGCCCAAACAAGACCGTCTGACTGCATTGTCTGCCAGTCCTCATTGGTGTTACCCTTCGTAAGATCGAAGTAACCATTCACCTTACCACCCTCAATGTGGATGTTCATAGGCTTATAATCTCTAAGGTACTTACCGTTGTTGAAGGTACGACCGATATAGTTAACGAATACGTTGTTCTCACCCTGATTGAGGATGATATTCAATCCCTTCTTCAAGCTATAGTACTTACCAGCACTGCGTGTACCCAATGGTACGAGCTCAATCTGCACTGTTGCATCCTGTGGGATGTCATCGCCAAGGAAGACGAAGAGGTCCTCGCCATCACGAGCAGTAACACCTGTTGGATTCGTCATACTACCATAATCGTAGCCGATACCCATTGAACGCGCCCAAGCATTATAGTTATTCTCGCTGTAAACCTTATAGTCAGCGATGCGGAACTGCTTCTCCCAGTTGCGACCACTTGGGTAAACGGTCCAGCTCTGGTTCTTAATCTTCAACACAACCTCCTGCAAACCCTGTGGCACACCCTCGGTAGTCATCTGCGCCTTTAAAGCCTCATCGGTCATCGCCTTTGTAGCGGCAGTAACCTCAGTAGCGGCACTGTTAGTGAAATACTTTGCCACTTTCTCAGCATAGACATCCACATTCTTGGTCAAGTTGACACGTGCCTTGTAAGCATCCTGCTGCTCCTTAAGCTTTGCCTGATCGATTGTAGCCACCTTGAAGACCCACTTATTAGCCTCGTTGTTCACATACCATCCTACTGGATGATAGCCCTGACTCTCAGCACAGTGAATACCTACGTTGTAAGCATCAACCATCTCGAAAGTCAATACGTATGGGTCACTTTCGTTAAGATTGAACTCAAAGCCATTGCCCTGCTCCTCAGATGTTGTATAGTAACGGCTTGTCTGACCATTCTGCTGAGCAATATACTTACCTGTAACAGCATTCTGGAAAGCATAACGACCGCTACCCAACTTCACTAATTTCCAACAGTAGCTGTAGTCGGTATCAACGAAACCACCCGTAGACAACTCTCCAACAATATAGTCCTCACGCATTGCTCTGCCGTAAGTATCAGACACAATCTGATAGTACTTATTCAAATCCTTACGTGGGTCAACAATCTTTGTCAACTCAGCCAAACGATCGAGAACCTGCTGCTTGCTGAGAGAAGTCACTGGATCAAGACGGAACTCACTTGGTCCGAGTGCTATTCTGCCGTTATCTCTCAAAGGATACCAACGTACAACGTTTCTCTGAGCATCGAGGTGCCAGCAGAATTGGTTTCCTCCTACCTGATCATTATAGATATTGAAGTAAGACTTACCCGTACCACTTGACTGTGACTGATAAACAATCTGGAACTTATGAGCGTCGTTGCCTGTCTTATAAGGGACACTGTTACCATTGACATTCTGCACATACTTACCATCCTTCAAACTCTGAATGGTATACTTGTCGCCCTTAGCATGAAGGAGAAAAGCATTAGAATAGTCTGCTGCAAGAGAAGTATAATTCTTTCCATGCAAACCACTCTCGTCAACATAGACGTGGAGGTCTGTGCCTGCCTGACGTTTGTCATTAACAATGAAATAAACTCCCGCCTTGAGTTGCTGGTTCTCCCCCTCAGCCGTTGGAGCAGCTGACAGAATCGAAGCCTTCGCAACACTTGGCATAACAGCGGTCAATGCCATTGCCGCCATCAGAGACTTATTGCGTAAAAATCTTTCGAATAACATATATGTAAAAAATAAATAATTGTTTCCTTAAGTTCTCTTCGGTAATGTTCAAGCACTTATTCATGCACTATTAAAATTGTGTGGACGGCTTGCACCAATGGTGTTTACCCTCTGCACACTCAGTGCTAAGGCTTCGCACATTCCTTAAATGTGATTAAATCCGAATCGGTTAGTAGATTACAATGCTCATAAAGCTTACTAATTATATTGATTTCTAATGCCTTTTATTTTCTTATCAGCATCGTGTCAGTCTTCGTACCTTGGCGTAGTCTGCTACGTTGGCGCTGCAAAGATAGACAAACTAATTGATATTTGTACAAAATAAGTTTAGAATCTAATGACAGATTCGGGTTTAAAACTATGACGTAATGTCACACGGAAAAGTTCAAAGATAGCATAGAGGTTTTTAGAAGACAAGTTGACAAGTAGACAAGTAGACAAGTAGACAAGTTAACGAGTTATATGCTTTGTGACATATAACTCGCCCACTCGTTTACTTCTTACGGG